>Ga0222719_10005980_pt1 | contig 10400 bp, 24 predicted proteins | sample C33_34DmetaG_FD_165039 | JGI IMG/M metagenome (GOLD analysis project Ga0222719, IMG submission 165039) | Estuarine water microbial communities from San Francisco Bay, California, United States - C33_34D | ecosystem: Environmental > Aquatic > Marine > Unclassified | place: USA: California...
TCAAGGGTCAGTATCATGTTTTCTCCTACTTTATATCTCCATCGTGCCAATCGTCCCATGTATCTTGTTCCACATTGTACAGGCTGTCAAGGTGCTCGTGAAACTTTTTATCTTCTGCGTATGTGTCTATGGCATTTATGCACTCTTCTAACGTCAGGTTGTTACGTACCATTGCATTGTGTAGGCGTATCTCACATATTGATTTTGATGTAGTCATATTAATAAGTCTCCTTTCAGTAGCACGTTCTCTTTCTTCTTGTGTCATAGATCTAATCATAGTCACTCTTCCTTTAAACAAAAGCCACACATGTCACTCTGCGCTGGGCCACCACAACTTACACAGGTCTGCCACTTATCGTCTTCCAGACCTTTCTTCACTAATGTCACAAAGCCTACGTTGAATATAGCTGCGAATGTTTCAGGGTCACACTCTACTTGTAGTGTAGCACTGCCATCCTCGTGTTCTTCTATCTCTGTTACTTTTATTTCACTCATCATGCGTTCTCCCTTAATGCTTTCCATGATACAGGAAATAGCTTGAGCATCTCTGTGTCAATATGCCCAGCTACAACCTGTGTCTCGTACTGTGTGTCAGGCTTGCAGCGCAGGTTACACATGTCAGCAAATGCATCCAAGCTACCTGACCAGTACCACTCAGTGACCATGCTCTGTGGCAGTACCATACGTGCTTGCTCTGGACAAATACCTAGATCTAATAGGTACTCATAGTCTTTTTTAGCTGACTCTGCCATATCTCTAGCTATATCAGAAGATATAGTTATTTTACCAGAGCTGCCTTGCTTTTTATCAAGGCTACGTCCACGCCATTCTGTTGGCTGATAGAACTCAGGCTCATGGTCTACATACCTACGGCTGATTTCATTCCAACGTAGGAACTTATGCTTGACTAGCTGACGTGCCACAAACACAGGTGCCTTAACGTGGAAGGATGCAAAGCAATGCCCAAATGGGCTGATGTGTTTGTGCTCTGCCAAGTAACGTATGAGCTTTGCGTCTTTGTCTTTCAACTTAGGTGGACCCCACACGTCACTCGTATCCATCTCACTACGCTTACCAAAGCTTACTCGTGCTGCATTAGCTACAGATAAATCTGTACCCATGTGATCTATGTAAAATGTTTGTATCATGTTATATTCCTTTATGTTTTTTTAAGTATACTACTGCCGCCTCAACCCTGTCTAGCTTGTCATTGAAAGCTCCTAAACCAACGTTGCAATGATGACACACCCAACCACGAAATGTTTCTGTGTCGTGACAATGATCAATCACCCAAGTCTGCAATCTTTTTTGACCTTTTCTGCCTATCTCCTGTATGTCACGGTCACATATAGGACACACGTAATCTTCTTCAGGATATGGATGCAAAGAACGTAAATGTTTAATCAGATTGGATTGATTACGTGCACAAGATCGACACTTTCTTTTTATTTCTCCAGATAGCATGTGTTGAAAGTTGTTTATGGGTTGAACTATCCCGCAGTTGTTGCACTCTAAACCATCATTAATTTTTTGTACATCAAAATTAAATAGTTCTAACTGCTTCATGATACATACCTCGCTATCTTGTATTCAAGATCTGTGTGAACAATGCCATGCCACCCAGATAGTTTGTTCTTTACCACATTGATGTGGCGTTGGTTGTCTTCTTCCTCTTGACCCTCAACTGTTGGGTTCTTAGAAATCATAATCATAAGGTCAGCTTCTGCTGCCTTACCTGTACGTGAGCCTTCCATCATGGCTTGGTTGAGCACAACTTTACCTTCTGCATCAGCAGATAGCTGAGACATGTAGAACACTGCACACTCTTGCTGTTTGGCAATCTGACGTGCGTGTATGGCGTTAGCTTTGAGTGCTTCATCAGGACGTGAGAAGCCAGCAGTACGGGCAAACTTATCACCCATGTCTAGTATAATAATATCTGGCTTGTATGACTTGCATACCGACTCAACCCAGTTCATGTCACGCCCTGTTGCATCCTTAAACATTAGATTAGGTTTAATCTTTAAAAAAGATTGTAGTGCCTTCTTTCTAATCTGTGGATCTTTTAACTGGTGTTTATCGTAGCCACTTACAGCATTGATATAACGCATTACCACACGTCCATAACCTTCCTCATTACATAGTACAATTACTCGTGCACCCTGATCACAAAACCCATTAGGCCCAGCAACAAGGGATGCATGAAAGGATGTCTTACCTGTATTAGGACGTGCACCTATCTCAATCAAGTGACCTGCATTGATACCCTCAACTTTACGTGTCAATGTAGGTATGTTGAATATCCAACGTGCCTCAAGGTCATTGAGTTCCATGATGGTATCAAAGTCAATGTCTTCCCACTCAACATTTAGGTTGGGTGTGAAGTCATCGCCATACTGCTCAAGCATTTGACGTAATGGCTCCAGTGTAGACTTGCTACCATTCACATAGTCAAAGCCAAGGTTAGCAATGTCTTCACCAATCACCTGTTGGAACAGCTTAGATAGCACCTCTTGTGCTACGTCACTGCCCATTGGCTGCTCCTTACTTACCTGCTGAAACAAGTGGCTGTATGCAGTCTTCTGTGCGGTTGTGAGAGTAGGGTTGTTCGCCATAAACAATGCCTCAATCTCTGCTGGTGTAACTGTACGTTCATAACGATCCATAGCAGTGTCAATAGACTGCTTGATCTTACGTACATCTTTACTGAATAGTCTGTCAGGACAACGTGCACCACGATGCTCGTCATAAAAGTCTTTGTCCATCAGACTACGTATCAATGATAATTCCATGTGTTAGTCTCCTAGTGTTGTAAGGTTTTCAAAGTCGGTAGGGTTACGGTATTTCAAATCGTCACGTAAGTATAGGATCTTGATAGTGTCCACATACTGACGTAGCTCTCGTGCAAACTGCAGTGTCTTGGGTAAAGCATCGGGGTCTAATGCAATTATTGCTGTTGAGAACTGCGACAAGTACTTCTTGTGTCCATTGGACAATGATGTACCCAACACTGCGACCCCGACATATACACCACCATCACCTACAATAGCAGCACTCACGCAGTCCTCAACAACTACAGCCGTTTTACCACGTCCAGAAGCGTATGGCAAGTCACTTTTACCATACCTTTTCCACTTAGGTATACGTTTACCTAGTGATCTGCCTGTGGCATCGACTGTAACTCCATTGTGTACAACAGGGAACACCACACGATGTTCTTTAACGTCATACAACAAGCCTAAATCTTGTGGGTCTAACTCCCACTGGTCACAGAAGTCTCTGATCTTTGCATCGTCACGCACAAACCATTCAGGTTTTGAGAATGTTGATACGTGTGTCTCTTCTGCAACACTACCCAATGACTTACGTATATCATCGGCAGTCAGTTGAGTACGTGTGCCACCTGACACACTGCACCCAGCTTTGTAACAGTTCCATATGATCTTACCCATATTATTAGTAATAGTAAATGTATTCTTAGTATTACATGCAGGGCACGTCATACGTTTAGTCTGACCATTTACTAATGCTAGATCATCTATAATACTTTGTATATTCATGCTGTATCACTTTCTATGTTGTTCATTCCACTCAAGGATACACTTACGTTTCTCTGTGTCAAGGCACTATTTGCACTAATGTACGTATGCTTCATGTATGGTTTCACAGAAGACACATGATTGTGCCCTGTCACTGCCATAACTTGGGGCAATGGTACACCTGCATCTACCATCTGTGTTACACCTGTCCTACGTAAGTCCATAAGACGTAACTCTTCAGGTAGTTTAGCTAGACGCATTACCCTTCTGCCCACTTTGGATAGTCTTTCCATAGCATAAGGGTTATACGAACCGTCCGTAGGTCTAGGATGTGGGGCAACGTAGTCTTGAAAACCAAAGTCATTACGTTGTTCATTCAACATGTGCAATAGATCCTCTGATATTGGTAGCTCTACGTCAGCCCTACGTTTACTTTGTTCAAGGGTTAGCTTCTGATTACGAAAGTCAATGTTATCCCACGTCAACATACGCATGTCACCTAACCGCTGACACCACTCGTATGCCATCTGTACAATCAAGCCAATGTTACGATACTCAAAGTCGCTGTATGCTACGTCAAGAAACTTGACAACATCATCATGTGTCCACACTACCTTACGCTGTTGTGGTGACTTACGTTTGATGTTTGCCCAAGGATTGTATGTTGTATGCTCCATCTGTATCGCATAGTTGTACACCCTACTGGCACATGTTGCCGCATGATTAGCGAAACTGATGCCACGCTTGACCCACTCTTCGTATGCTTGCTTTGCAATCTTAGAGGTAACGTGTTCATATTTACGCCACCCCATAGTCTGGTGCAGCACAGTCAGAAAATACCTGTAGTCAACCTTAGTTGAGTGACGTAAAGCATTGAAATCATTAGACATGTAGTAAAAGTTAATAAGGTCAGTGACCTTGCTGCTAGATTTTATTCGTACAATCTGTGATTGTTCTTCACGCCACGTGTCAATCGCTTTATTGTGATTACGAACAATCTTGCGCACTTGTTTTAAGTCTGTTCCATACTCCTCACGTTTGACCACACCCTCATCAACAAGGTTTTGTGGTGGGTTAAAGCGGTATGAGATGTCACCCGCAGGTGACACTCGTTCTTGTACATAGCGTGGTAGCTTCGGCAATTATATTCTCCTAGTTTGATATACTGGTATTACATAGCCAGTGTTTTGAAAGTTTTCATCTGCATACTTACGAGCACCATCTATAGAAGAAAACGGGCCGTATGTTACTGAAGCCAAAGGTGAACGGTCATCATCACCCACAGCTTCAGGTACAATGTTTAACCACGTGTGATTTTCATCACAACGAAAGATCATTGCGTGACGTGGTTCACTCATTATGCAGCTTCCAACTGAATGAAACGATCATCAGATACCCACTTGGATACCTCTTGCTCACGTGACCACATGCTTACAGCCTGTGTATCGTTGCCTGTGTTACGCAGGTTGAAACCGTTACGCTCATCAGCATACGATGCATAGTTGGTGAAGGCAGAATACAATGCCCACTTGTTGTGCCCACGCTGTGAAGCCTCTTGCATGTACAAGCTGTACATCTTCTCAGACTTACGCTTAGATGCAATCATGCTGTCAAGCAGTGAGCTTACATCTACATACTTGAGGTCAGTCTGTGCCCACACTTGCATCTTACTGGCTTCCTCATAGAAGTCCTTACGTGCACGTGTCAGTTCATAGATGAAACTTTCCATAGTAAAGTTAGATGTATTCTTCTTACGCACTTTGTCGTACTCACCACGTATCATGCCATTGGTGCAGAAGAAATCAATGGCACCAAAGTACACCTGATTGCTGCATGACCCATCAATACCATGTAATGATATAATACGATTGCCAATCTCAGTGCTGTGTTTGTCTGTCTCAATGACAGTCTTCATGTTGGGCAGGGTAATGTCAAGCATAGCCCATGCACCATTACGTGCAGTACGCCAATGTGTATTGGCATTTGCCAACTCATGGTCAGACAGTTCTTCTGTCACTGTGTCAAGGACACCACGGTAGAAGTCACCATGTGATGCACAAGTAAACGTGTTACCTACTACACCAAGGTATTCACCTGATGTAGCATTGATGACATACTTCTTGTCCTTCACTTTGGTAGGCTCAAAAGCTACGTCAAAGTCCATGTATTCTGGTACGATATTCGGGTGATTAAAATCAAAAGCCATACTATTTTTCTCCTTATGATAAGTATGTGGCAACTGTGCCATAGTTATGTAAGTTATACAATACCCCACTAAGGGGCGTTAGTTATTTGTAGAATAAGTGTGACCCATAAGTCACAGTGTAATCTAGTTTGTCAGCCCAGTATGGGCGTACATAGTTCGCATGGTAGTGGGTTGCACCTAGTGTGATGTCAGTCACGTCACCCTGCATTACATCTGCTGCAACCATCTGGGCATAGGCCCATGCATATGGCTCACGTGGTCTGTCAGATTTACCATCACAGTACCAACTGAACTGACATGTGCCATCACTACGTGACTGCTTGACCACAGAGCATACATCGTCTGGGAACTTGTCACTCTGTACACGATTGATGACAACATGAGCTACGGCATACTGCCCCGTCATGGTATCACTACGTGCCTCAAAGTACACGTTAAGTGCAAGGCACATTAATGCTGCTTCAATCATTTATCTTTCCTCTTAGGTAAAGGTGTACCTGACCAATCATCACAAGGATCATCAGGCGGCATCGGTTTCTGATCCTGTTGTGTAGACTGATATGAATATACGTGTACCATCGCCATCGCTTTTGCTGTCTGAGATGAGGCGTACTCCGTTACCTGCATCGGCATATTGCTTTAGCTTTTGTATACTAAGCATAGTATCACCACGGCCTGATCGTCTGAAGAAGTTTATGTGTGCTTCTTCACCGTCTATGTACTCACCTATCACAGTGAGCTTGTTACCCATCTCAAAGAATGGGTCAGTATATTTCATGCCAAAGTCATCCCACAAGAACTGTTTTACAGTTTTATTAGCATTGATTTCTGACTTGTTCAACATACGTTGAGTTAGTTTAATATTAGCTGCCATTGCTTTCTCCTATTGCAATACTACTGGTGCATCATAGACATAACCAATGTCTGCATACTCGTCTGCTTCGTATTCTGCACATGATACGAACTCTACTTCTTTATCAGGGTGAATGTGCTTTGCCATCAGGACTGCCATGCTGCAAGCACTTGCCCAACTATCAATGGCAGGAAAGGTATCATCAAGTGTGATACAACTCTCCTGTCCATCAATCTCTAAGACAATTTCGTATGCCTTAATGCTTGGCATTATAATACCATGCACGATCATCATTAGGCAGAACACATGGCTTCCAGTGGCATGGTCTGTCCTCATATTCCTCGTGTTTTTGTGGTTTAAAGTTAAACGTCTCCTTCAACACATATGCTTTGTGTCGTAAGTCAGCTAACGTGCTCAAGTTTACGTCAAACATTTCTGCTGCATCATCTAGCATAGTGTCTAACGCATTGTACAACGCAAGTATTTCTAATGCTTTGTCCTCTTGAAGTAGGTATGTTACTGGCTCTTGTGTTTTTTTCTTAGTCATATTGTACTCCTTCTGCTTGTATTGTGGGTATCTTATCGGTCACAGATAGCCATGCCCGACTTGCTTTGTATACAGGTTCTTCTGTCTGCTTGTCAACAAAAGATGCATACTTGTATGGGTTATATGTTAAAGTGTCCAATGTTGGACGGTTTGTATAACGAAAGAATGCGGCATCACCACGCACAAAGGCATGGACATTCTTCCTGCCTTCACTGAGTACACGGTTACGCCCCGACTGATGCACTACAAACTCAGGGTTCTCAATGTGCACTTCGTCAGTGTGTAATAATACCCTGCCCGTCCTACACGAACGAACAGAGAATGTTTTCTTGTGTAGATTGAAGTATACTTCAACTCTCATTGTGTCAGATCCTTAACTTCTTGTATGAAAGTACGTGTTTCTTCTTCATCTGCACTGTCTCTATAATAATCCCACAGATTATCTCTAATGATGTCTATCATTTGCTCAAAGCTTAACATATCAACATACTGTTGAATAGTGTTAGTTAGCTCTTGTTCAAGTTCAACTCTCATCGGTCTTACCTTTCAGTTTTGTTATCACAAATAAGTATACGTATATCTGTATGTATACACACCAGATAGTGAAGGTGTTCACACCTCTCACATCACAGCCTACACTGTGCATGATTACAATAGTAATCAGCATAGCGAAGTAGCCAGCGAAAGGTGTGAACAATAGGTATAGCATTAGCTTACTTTAGCAAGCTCTGCATCAATCTCTTTCAGCCATGTAGCTGCCTCTTTACGCTGCCGCATAAGGTTTGAGCGGTGCATGTTGTACTTGTTTTTGATTACGCCAAGTTCTTTCAAGACTTGAACACGATACTTGATGCGGTTAGGGTATTCATTTAAGGCTTCTGCCATTTCTTCCATAGTCATTTCGCCCCAAAGCTCACGAATAACTTCGTCAATTACCACGTAGTTGTAGGTATACTTACGTGCTTTGCTCATGTGGAACGTATGCTGTGCATACAATTCTGGGTGAGAAGTTTTTACTACGGGTGCATTTACGTTTGAGTTTGTCATTGTGTTAGCTCCTATGCTACTTTTTTACGAAGGTTTAGTTTAGTTTGACGTGCAATTTTACGAGCACGTTTCCACTCATCACGAGCAGATTTCTGTCTGTCGCCAGACTGTCCAACATTGGACGGTTTTTTCTTAGTCATCTTGATGAAGTTTTGCATTTCGTATCGCATGTATTTTCTCCTGTTGGCGGTTACGTTTTGCTTTGTTCCCCTTTTTAGGGGGAACTGTTTGTGGTGATTTACGTTCCTGTAACATAGCTTTAGCTACAGGATTGCGGTATGTGATAGTACGTTTCATACTAGTGCTCCGATAGGTGTACTACTACGGTACGGTTAATTGTCTTTTGTGCAAAGCATCCTGCCTTGCAGTCCATGCAATGACCCTTCAAACCTTTGTGAGTTTTAGGACACTTGAACATACGTTGACCATTGGGTGCAGTGGTACGGTCATCATCGCCAAAGAACATGATGTTCCAACCTGCATTCTGCATCCACTCCCATTCCTCATCCGTGTTAGACGGATCAAACGATGCATTGATTGCACAGTTTGGCAATGTCATAAGCAATCCTTCAATAGCCAATCGTAGATTAACATTGCGCCATGCTCTTGTGGGTATCCACCATAGCACATCGGGATTGTCCAGACACATTGCTCTGACACGATACACATCGGCAAGAGTTTTGAATGCCTCTCCACGTGTCATATGACGGATACGTTGTGTAGGTTTGCGTTTTTTGGCAATCCATTCTTTGACCTCAAAGGCACTGAAAGTGCTCAGTTTTTGCCACACAGTTTCACAACGATCATCACGAGATGCCATGTGTTTGTACATCTTGTACAGCTTCATGTTATAGCATGTAGCATCACAGAAATCAGTACGATGTATACATGAACCTTCGTGATTTTCCGTATCATTGATTGGACGATCTGTGGCAAACATGCCAATGTCAGGTGTCCAACGGAAAAGATCGTTTAGTTCTGCGTTTGTTACTGTCATAACAGTTACTCCGTAAAAGTGTCCAACATTGGACGGTTTCAATTTGGTAGTTAGTATATGTATACGTTATATATACTTTCACTAAAGTTTCAAGTATATATAACTTATACTATACATAAAGTTCAGCTTGCTCTGCTTCACTCATTCCTGTAATGAGGAACTCACGTTCCACTGCAGACAAGTTAGGCATTGCCTCTTGAATGAGCATACCCTCACGCCATAGCAAGTACTCATGCATGGTAACGTCAAGTTTCATTGTGTTTTTAGCACCAGAAATGATTGATCTACGAGTAATTTCCAACATTTTTTAAACTCCGTTTACCTGTTTACACCCACTCAGCGTGGATGTTAGCTTGTTCAAGCCACCGCATAGCAGTGTCTATGTCAGGAGCACCATGATCCATACAAGCATTTATGCTTGCATCTTCATCAGCACGTTCCTGTGCCAGATCTTCCTCTATGTACTTTTGGTACATATCAATTTCCTCTAACAATTCTACAACGGACATGTTATGACCTGATGGTGGACGTACACCATGAAAGTCTTTGTATACATCTGAATATGTTTGGCAGAGATCTTGATAGAACATAATAAACTCCGTTTAAAGTGTCCAACATTGGACGGTTTCAGTTATCTTTAGTATTATACATATGTTATATAACACTTTCACTAAAGTTTCAAGTGTTTATATAACTATGTAATACTACTTGTCAAGTGGCCTTTCACAAATTGTGATAAAGCCCAACATTGCCACAGGCACCGCAATGCCAATGAGTATGTGTAAGTGACCATTGAGTGATACAACGGCAATGGTCAAATAGGTAAGTAATACAAGTATTACAGACCATGCTATGGCAATAATAAATTTCATGATACGTCCTTCCATCCACTATCGTAGATAAGCGTTGGTTCAAGCTCTTTTAACTCTTTAGGAGTTAATGTGTTAGCAATCAAAGTGTCCAATGTTGGACGGTTTTCTTCATGCGCCTGTGACAATTCAATGAATTGTGCCATAGCTGCATCCAGCATATACTGCTGAATGCTTGCTTGTGTTTTCGGTAACAAGTACCGAATGGATGTGCTATTCCTACGGCTCATGCCGCTGCCTTTGCTGCAGGAATAGCCGCTATAAGATCCTCAATGATCTTTTCAAGATCCAAGCCATTGAGTTCAGCTTGAGCAATGATGGTATTTACCATCACTTTGTGAG
>Ga0222719_10005982_pt1 | contig 10398 bp, 18 predicted proteins | sample C33_34DmetaG_FD_165039 | JGI IMG/M metagenome (GOLD analysis project Ga0222719, IMG submission 165039) | Estuarine water microbial communities from San Francisco Bay, California, United States - C33_34D | ecosystem: Environmental > Aquatic > Marine > Unclassified | place: USA: California...
CGGGTCTCGACCTCCTTGAGGGTGGTGAGTCCCCTGAAATATTTAAGGGGTGCGTAGATTTTACCCTCCTTTTTACGCAGTTCCCCCACCTTCTTGGTAATCTGAGCATCGCTCAGAGGCATCTTACTTTTTCCTGAGATATTTTATAGCCGTCTTTATGTCAGGAAAAATGGTTTGCCCCAATTTCACGCGACCCGTCTTCTGACTGAAGTACCCCTGGTAGCCCTCGAAGACGCAAGCGTGGAAATCACCCATATAAAAATAGCAACATTATTTTAAAAAGGTGGGATGGGACTCTCGATCATCATGGGGAATATGTTCTCTGGGAAAACTTCGGAACTCATTCGGAGACTGAAGCGACTCAAGGTTCTCGGTAAACAAATCATGGTCATCAACTCTGCCAAGGATACGCGTTCCCCAGATGAAGTTCTGAAGACCCATGACAATGTCAAGTTTGACTGTCACAAAGTGTTCAACCTCATGGAACTCATAGACACACAAGTGTTTGGAGATTCCGAGATTATCGCAGTCGATGAAGCACAGTTTTTCCCTGACCTGCTACACTTTGTTCGTTTCTGCCTAGATGCGGATAAGGAAGTCATCATCGCAGGTCTAGATGCCGATGCGTTTCAGAGGAAGTGGGGTCAGATTCTCGATTGTATTCCCCTGGCGAGTGAAGTCACCAAGCTGTCAGCCTTGTGTATGCGCTGTGGCAACGGTAAGCCTGGTCCATTTACAAAGAGAATCGTTGAGGACACCAAGCTCGAGCTCATCGGTGGGAGTGACATGTACATCGCGGTCTGTCAGAAACACCTGTAGACATCTAGAATGAGGACAACCCTCCTACCTTGACCCCTCTTGACAACTTCATGATATTTGGCGTGGTCAAAGAGGAAATCTTCACCGTCACGATGTTCGTGCGCCCCCTTCGTAGTATAGAGTGTGCAATCACCACCACTCTCTATAGTAAGATGATAGCGTAGAAGCCAATTTGATTCAGCACGATGTGGTGGAATGACCATGGGTCCCTCCGCTACAGCAAACATGGCAGTCTCTCTGTGGATTGAGGGAATCTGGTCAATGAGACTTTTTAGCACTGGAAAGTCTTCAACCCTGTAGAAGTAGTACCCATCATTCTTGTCGAACCATGCATCTGCTTCGTGGAAGAGATGTCGTCTCAGAGTGGGTGAGACTCTCCGAAATTCGTCACGTATCTTCTCATAGTGTGCCTTAATGAGCCAAAGTCCTGGTGGTTCAGGTGTGGACACGACACTGAGTATGTCGACCAAAGCATTTTGCATACCCATCAGGATACGTCTCGGGTTGTTAAAGTACAGGCGGTCTATGGGTGCCTTCAAATAGTCGTGGAGTACCAAACCCACTGGTACCAGGATGAGAGGCCACATTATTTTCTCAGTAGATAATAAAAATGCCCTTTTACGGACAACGTTCTAAGTACGTCACCCCCGAGCCCACCGAGGAGGTCGACACCGTCGGGAAGCGCTTCGCCATGCCTGCGCTCCCCAAGCTGACCATCGTTCAGATTATCCTCGTCGCGACCATTGCCCTCTATGCCTACACTTCCCGCAAGATGAACGGTGTCGTCGTCTCGAGCCTCGCCCTCACCGTGGCGCTCCTCCACATCTACGACCACATGTACCGCGTGAAGCGTGGCCCCGAGCGCCTCTTCTTCCTCCCCAAGAAGGAGGGCTACTGCAAGAGCTGCGCCTAAAAAAGTGTGTGTACACTATAAGTATGCGCGTCAAGATTATTAGAAGCCCTGATCGTAAGAAGAAGTTCAGAGCCATCTTAGAAGACGGCAGGACTGTTGACTTTGGTGCCAGTGGGTATTCCGACTACACCAAACACAAGAATCCTTCACGTATGCGTTCCTACGTGCTTCGTCACGGTGGACGTGTCCCCAAACGCACCATAGCTGAGAGGGAACCCAAGAAAATTCAGGACATGATGTTGGACGTCACGTCAAGTGATAAGGAGGATTGGAAGTTGAGCGGTATCGACGGGGCTGGTTTCTGGTCCCGTTGGTACCTCTGGAGTTTTCCAACCTTTGAAGGTGTCAGGAAGTTTATGAAGAAACGTTTTGGTGTGGTGATTACCTATTGATGAGTTCATCAAACTCTTCGTCAGTCGCTATACATACACCCACCATATCATCAACCTCATCAAAGCCATCAACATACTCCCGAAAAAGTTTGTTTTTACCTTTGGTACCATTTAATGTAAAAACTGTATCGCTATACTCTTTCAACTCTGCCTGACCCATAAACTTACCATTTTCGTCTGTATTATCTTTCACTTTCACACAAATCTCACCATTTCGCAAACTAGATAATTTTTCTTTCATCATCGTTATGTATTCAGCCTTATCTTCGGCACTTAAATTAGACATATCTGGATCCGCATTAGGAAACCTGGTCTTGATTTGAGTTTCATGGTCGTTAGTAAAATTTTTCAGTTCTGCAACAATTTCCTTCATTTCCTTAGCTTTCGTGACTTTCAAAAAGTGAGGTTCTGTCCCTGGGATGAGACCACCAAAGAAGCCACCAGCCCCAGCTGAAGAGGAACAGCAGCAAAGTGCAAGGAGACCGACAGCAATACCCGCCATTTTAATATATACGTACATAATAATAAAATGGCTGAGATAGCTCTCATGGTGTGTGCAGTCTCGTCCCTTGCAGCCTCTGTGGGGGGTGGGTTCTACTTTATGAGAGAACAGGGGGAGAAAAACAAAGAGAAACAGAGAATCGACACCGCAGAAGCAATGGTTTTTGGACAGAAAGTGATTGCCTATTACGAATGTGACTACGGAGGTGAAGACAAACTCGTAATCGGTGGGACACCTGATTTTGTAGAAATGGAAGGAGGTTTTGAAAATCCACTCAAGTCCATCGTGATACCAAAGGGGTTTACTGTAGATACTTATTCAAATGTGAATAAAGGGGGAGTTAAGAAGACTTATACAGGACCACACACCGAAAGATGTATATCATTTCATTCCCTTCATGTGAGGAAGGAGTGATTACTTGGACAACCCCTTCTTATTATAATCTACACCTAATATAAAATGGCTGAGATAGCTCTCATGGTGTGTGCAGTCTCGTCCCTTGTAGCCTCTGTGGGGGGTGGATTCTACTTTATGCAAAAACAAAAAGATGAAGAAAGAATGAAAAATATAAAAGATATGGCGTATAACCAACTCAAATTTATCGGCTTTTCTGAATGTAATTTTAAAGGAACTGAACTGAATAAAAGGCTTGATATCGACAATAATGAAGATACTCCCAACCTGATTATCAAATCTTTCGCAATTCCAGAAGGTTACAGTTTTAGAACGTTTCCACAGAGTGACAAAAAGGGTAATTCATTTACTTATAAAGGTCCAGCCTTTGTAAGGTGTGCAGACAAAACTATCAAATCGTTTATAATTTATAAGGGCAGTAGTTACAATCCAGGAGATTCGATGGGAAGTCCATAATTACTTGGACAACCCCTTCTTTTTCAGAGTGTTCTTAAGTTCGGCCATGAGTTTCATACGCTTGTTGTTTAGCACAGGCCTCTTTGGAGCCATGGGAGGTGGAGGTGGGGGTGGTGGAACACCAGAGACCCTCGCAGTGGTGGCAGCTGGTACGACACTTTGGCACATACGAATCACCTTCTGAGCATTTCGAACACTATTCTCAAAGTTCATCGTAATTTTGGCGCGAAGTTCCCTCGCTGTAAGCTTAACACGCTTCCCGTCAACATTCTTAGTGACACGGAGACCCATCTTCTTCGCCTTGTTTTTGAGGTCTCTGTACTGCATTTATTAGTATCAGAGAAATTAAAGATATGGGACGAATCTCCAAGTATGGGTGATGTCCATGAACTAAAGGTGCTCATTCACCGAGTGCTACTTCCTAGGATTAAACAACTCGAAACTGAAGTTGCATCACTGAGAAGACACACGTGGCCGTACGTACAGGGTAATAAGGAGTCGAGTCAACTCGACGACATGCACTCCAAGTTGGACTTTCTCAGACACTTGGATGATTCCACAATTCGGGAACTTATTCAACTCAAGTCAAAAGTATCCGAGAGTGCCAGCCTGTCACTACGAGAGTACGACGTGTTACGACAACATTTATTATCTAGGTAACTAGTAAATGATTGGAGGTTTATTCAAAACTTCTGGAGAACCCATGGGTAACACACAACTCGGAATAACGGTTGCATCTCTACTTTGTTCTATTCTCGGTATAATGCTCATCATGAAAATGCCAATGAAATCACCCCCACTATTAGCAGCGTGTGCCGTTTCATGCTGTTGCTCTTCTAGTCAAAGTGCATCGCTTGTAAACGATGTACAAAAACGTATGAAATCTGAGTCCGAATCCGAATAATTAGAAAAAATCATCCGTTCGATACATCTTTACGTCGAATGAACCTGTTTTGCCAGTCACCGAAACCGATTCATTCCCGTACAGCTCCTGGCACCCAATGTCATCCATGCAGTCCCGAGAATCGAGACTTACTGGAACAGGGTACAGGTTTTCACCACCAGTCGTGGTGTAGTAGTGGTACCTGTCACGACGTCCACGAACCTCCTTCCCGTAGAGAGGGAGAGGCTCCTCACCCTCACCAACCAGGAGTCCCATCTGCTGCATACGACCAGGCTTGTACTGCTTGATGGGAGGGTCCCTAAACTCGGGTGCGCGACGACGCTCTTGGGAACGTTCCAGGCGTGGAGGTACCATGGGGACGGGGACTTCCACAGGAACCTCGACAACTTGGGGGTTGTACCACATGTACCCGATGATGGCAAAAAGAATCACGATAGCCGTCCATGTCAGCTGGGTCTTTGTCTTGTTCTTCATATGTTATAGTTAAAGACTTTTATTCAGATAAAGTCATGAAGATACTCGCCATAGATATTGGGTACCATAACATGGGGTTGGTACTGGCTGATTCGAGAGCGGGACCAAAAATTGAGGTGGAATGCGTAAAAAAGGCGAGTCTCGCAGACTACAAATATGTATACTCGAATGATATGGTGGATTTAGTACCTCTATTTGTTGAAGACCATAGAGACCTCTTCGATATGGCTGAAAAAATCCTCATAGAGAGGCAACCACCTGGGGGTTTCACAAACGTTGAGATACTTTTACACTATATGTTCAAAGACAGAGTCACCCTTGTTTCACCCGTGAGTATGCACACACACTTTGGTATGAGACACCTCAACTATGACCAGAGGAAAGAGAGAACTGTCTCCATCGCTGAAAAATATATCGATGGAGACATTCCCTATGAGAGAAAACATGACATCGCTGATGCCTTGTGTATGATTGTGTATCACAACTTCCGAAACACAGTTCACTTCTTCGACAAGTTTAAATTTTCCTCACCTATAGTAAATGCCGACTGCCAGGCAGATTCAGAACGCCAAGAAGGCGCTCAAGCCGACCCCCAAGCCGAGGGGGAACAAACCCAAACTCCCAAACAAATTGACTTACATCGTCATTTCTGCTGACCCCAAGGTCAAGCGCGACCGCGAATTTCTCAAGACAGTCAGGGAGTACATGAAGAACCGCCCTCTTCGCGCAGAACGTTGAGTGCGTTCATTACATTCTCGAACATATCGAAAATCTCACCTGTGTTTCGCCTCTGAATCGCATCCTTGAGTTTTTCGATGTTGTAGTTGAACGACTTCTTCTCCTTATCAATCTCACCCAACTTGGATTCCAACGCCGCAACCTTGTCATCAATGAATTTTGTAGTTTTTTCTATGGTTGTATCCAGCTTCTCGATTTCTTTGATGTACATGTTCTTGTGCCTCTCGAGAATTTCCCTCTTCACCTCCGAATCGCTACGGTCAATCTGGGCATCGAGACGTTCAATCTTTTCCTCGAATGCCTCAATACTCGCCACATAATCGGACTGGTAAATCTCCCTAGCATTTTTCAAGCGAATAATCTCTTTGCGAAAATTGGTATCCATACTGATTTAGTTTGTCTTTTTAGCTTTAAGCAATTCCTTGAACTCACCAACAAAAGTATCAAAATGTCCGAGGCGGTACTGCACAAACGCCCACAAAGCAAAAAACAGGGACTTTGTCAACCGATTGACATCATTCTCTTCCATCTTGTAGATGGGACCAACGACACGACCCATGAAAGTTTCATCCTTATTCTTCCCCGTGACATACATCTCAGCCTGTGTCAAGGCACATGTATCGTCATTCACAGACCAATGATAGAAGATGAAGGGAATCACAATCGAGTAGAACTCTAGACTACGGCGGTCATTTGTGAATGGAATAATCAGGATCCACAAGAGAAAGATGACGTGAATGAGGAATATTATGTTCATCTATTATAAGATGTCAGAAGAAATTAATATGGAAGAAATGTGGAACGAGTACCATGAGAATATCTTGCGCCAATGGGGTGAAGCCTCTGCGTGCTACAGGTACATGCATCATCGTTCTTTCCTGATGTACAAGAAGTTGAGTCTGCGTTTTAATTTGCCTGTCATTGTACTCTCGACCATCACTGGTACAGCAAATTTTGCTCAAACAACTCTACCAGCAAGCATTCAACCCGCGGCACCATCCATCATCGGTGGTCTGAACCTGATAGCGGGTCTCATCGCGACGATCATGCAGTTCCTCAAGGTGAATGAATTGATGGAGAATCACAGAACAGCTGCATTAGGTCATGGAAGTCTTTCCAGGAATATTCGACTTCAGTTGGCTTTGCCCCGTGACGAACGTAAGAAGGAGGGTCTAAAATTCGTTGAAGAGTGTAAGGCGACCTATGATAGTCTTTTGGAGCAGTCCCCCGCTATTCCCAAAAAGATTCTACTGAATTTCGAAAATGAGTACCCGATTGATGGTATCTTCACGAAACCAGAGATACTGTCGGTGCGTCCCATACCTGGCCTCAAGCTCCCTAAGACAGTGGAGCCTATCCGAGCCATTACGAAGGACACTGTGTTTGAGAGGGTTGGTGAGTTCCTGGCTCCTAAAGAGGAGGAGTATGAGGAAGAGGAAGAGGAAGATGAAGAGGAAGAAGAGACAGACGTCGAGCGAGGTAAATCAGAATAATGAACATGATGGCATTCGTGAGTACACCACATGCAACGTATGGTAAAATTTTCCTTTTTAAAGGTTCTACGATACGTTTATGAAGTGCGTCATTCTCAAGCACCAAATCTATGGCCTGATTAGTAAGGTCATCGATGGATTCCTTCATTAAAGTAGTTGAGCAAAAAAAAGAACCCGTTGTGACGACAATTCACACAAAGCAAATTGAACTCATTCGTAGATACATCCGTGAAGGTAAAAACGTGTTCATCTGTGGTGGCTCTGGGGTGGGTAAATCCTATGTTCTCAAGGTGGTTCTGGGGAGTCTTAACCATGTCGAGCTTCAAGCTGAACACCTCAAGAGTAAATCCCCCTTTCTTCAGTTTATACGACCATCAACGAAACACGTATTCATTGAGGACTATGACCCTGTGTTCAAACCCATCATCGAGAGAGTTTCTGACGGTGACCGCCTCTCCCGAGGTTCACTTCTGGTGACGACAAAAAACATGTGTATGTATCCAAACTTCGAAACAGTGTTCATACCAAAGCATAAACCTGAAGTTCTCATGACACTCGTCGAGGAGAAGGGTGCCGACGTGTACGCTGCTGCTGTACGCTCGATGGGAAACATTCGAAATTTCTTCACCTACCTGGAAGGGTACGATGAGATGGATGATTTCAAAACTCCAAAAGAGTTCATCACCGAGATTCTCACAGACCCTGGACCAATAGAGATTCATGATAGTATCGCTGAACATGGTCACATGTGGGACATCTTTCAAGAGAATTATGTCGACTCAAAGGGTGTTGACATTCTCAGAGCCTCGAGTGCCTTCTCAGATGCTGATATGTACGACAACAACATGTATTCGAGTGGTAATTGGCATCTCATGCCCTACTTTGTCCTTCATGCACTCACCATCCCAAAGAATGCCTTAGGTGAACCCCTCGATAAGGATAAAATTCGAGCTGGGAGCTGCTGGACTAAATTAGGAAACTATAAGATGCGTAAACAAAAGTACGATGAGATTCGTAAAAAGTCCAGAATGGGATTGGGTACAGAAGAATTATGCCTCTTAAAGAAATATGCAGAAAAGGGAGACTTGGAACCACTACTCGAATACGGAATCACCCCACAAGATTTTGATGTCATCAATCATCTCGCCGTCGGAAATGGCTTAAAATCGAGGGACGTCACAAGAGTAAAGAAAGCACTCAAGAATGCCTACGACGGAAGAAGAGACTGAGACTGAAGAGTGCGTCAAGGTTATCGGTAACGAAATCCTCTTCTATGGGGATGTCGACCGAGAAAATGCCCTTGAGTTTGTCGAGAAGTTCAAGAAGCTCGAGATTGAACTCCTCAAGAAGAAGGCCGAGCTCGTGGGCTATGAACCTCAAATTAGGGTGCATATCATGAGTGGTGGTGGTGACATATTCTCGGGTCTAAACATGATGAACGTCCTCGAACGTTCCAGATTGAAGGTTGTCACAATTGCTCAGGGGTCGTGTTGTAGTGCAGCAACATTCATCCTATTGGGTGGCTCAGAGCGTCGCATGGGAAGGAATGCGTACGTTCTGATTCACCAGATTTCTACCGAGTTTTGGGGTAACTTTCAGGACTTGAAGACGGAGATGAAGTCCACCGAAAAGTTTATGAAGATGCTCAAGAAGATGTATCTCACGAAAACGAGAATTCCTGAAAAAAGATTTAAAAAACTCATGAAAAAGGACTTGTACCTCTCGCCAGACAAGTGCCTCAAGTATAAGATTGTCGACGCTGTTGACTGATTGTCACTGAGCGCTTGTACATGTACAAGACAAACAACACAATAAATATGATGCAAAACGTGTTAAGATTCCATGGTATTCGTGTACCCTCTGGAGGCCTAAGTCGTTCCATCCTACCATAATTTACAACTGGTATTCCAGACATCTATTTAAAGTTGAGAAATTAATTAAAACCACAATGGAGCGCCTCATTCGGAAGGATAAGAACGGTCGTGAGAGGTTCACTGACATTCGTGTTGAAAACTTGGGTAATGGTACAGCTGATATCGTGAAGGTGTGTGGTGTCGTTGGAAGTGAGAAGACGACCGAGTCACGAACGAACGTCAAGACGGGGTACGAAAAGGCCTGTGCGAGAGCGCAAACCATGTGGAACAATGAACGAACGAAGGGTATCCAGGTGTTGCCCATGTTGGCCAACAAGTGGGAAGACCGTCAAAAGTACATCACTGAACCCTTCTATGTTCAACCCAAACTTGACGGTGTTCGTCTCCTCGTGTCCAAGGATGGATGCTTCTCGAGAACTGGTAAACCCGTCCAAGGTGTGGAACATCTCGCACGTGGTCTCAAGGATGGTGAGTACCTGGACGGTGAGTGTTATGCACCCGACAAGACGTTTGAGGAAATCACGAGTATGTTCAAGACGAACCCCAAATCTCTCGAGTTCCACGTGTTTGACTATTTCAATTTGAATGAACCCAATCTGACCTTCGAAGAGAGAAAGAAAATAGTCACGGTCGACACCTTTCTCGTCAAGAAGACGACGGAAATTCAGAGATACCATGACATGTTCGTCAGGGATGGACACGAGGGTATCATGATTCGTGAGGCATCGAGTGTCTATGAAGTTGGGAAGAGGAGTAATTACCTTCTCAAATACAAGGCTTTCCAGACAGAGGAGTACACCATCGTGGATGTTAAGGAGGGTACGGGTCGTGAGAAGGGTACCGCCATTTGGGTCTGTCAGGTGGGAGAACAGCACTTTTCTGCGAGACCTGAAGGCACCCTTGAAGTTCGCAGGAAATTCTTGGAAGAAAAGGATAAGTACATCGGGAAACAATTGACTGTGCGTTTTCAAAATCTCACCGCCCTAGGTGTCCCACGTTTTCCCGTTGGTGTAGCAGTTAGAGATTACGAGTGATGTGTAATAAATGAACCGCATTGCGATCGATATCGATGAAGTTCTTGTCCCGTTTCTCAGCCCGATGGCGAAATATCACAAGAAATCAATTTCCAAAACCAGGTACAGCTATGTCTATCGGGATATTTTTGACATCACAGAAGAAGAATCTCAAAAGATGGTTCAGGAATTTTACAAGTCCCAAGCTTTCACCCAACTCACACCCATGAGAGGGGCGCAGAGAGCCATGTACAAACTTCGACGATGTGCCAATAAAATATACATCGTCACGGGGCGTCAAGACACAGTGAGAAAAGAGACTGAAGACTGGATAAATACTTATTTTCCGAACATATTTAACGACATTATTCTCACGAATAGCTACACACCGAACGAAATACACAAG
>Ga0222719_10005983_pt1 | contig 10397 bp, 8 predicted proteins | sample C33_34DmetaG_FD_165039 | JGI IMG/M metagenome (GOLD analysis project Ga0222719, IMG submission 165039) | Estuarine water microbial communities from San Francisco Bay, California, United States - C33_34D | ecosystem: Environmental > Aquatic > Marine > Unclassified | place: USA: California...
GCTAATACTCCAACACTCGTCTTTCCCGATGATACCTTCGTGACAACCAAGTGGTTACAATCGGCACCAATCTCGTCGAAACGACTCTCCCAGAAACCAAAAATGGCTGCTTGGTATGGAGGAAAATCGGGTTATGTTCCAATGCCATATGGTTCTGTGCCTGGATATGTACAAGAAGATTTGGGAGTACCAAACAGCTTTTGGAATCACCAAACCTCGCGAGAACACTTTGTCCATCAGATTGTTACAAAGAGTCGACATTATATTCGTGCTTCGTACAAGCGCAAACGAAGCTTACAGTGGCTGTCAAAATCTCATCGTATCTTGTTTGGTTTGGCAGGTAATTCGTATGCGTCCAATACATTGGATATCGCCTTGTCTTTTTCTGTCATGGTCCAACAAGACTTTCCAACGTCATCCTTTGAAGATTTCTTTTTCCAGCCTGGACGACATTATATCGCTGTTCCAAGATCTTTGAATACGTCCGTAATTGATACAGTGTTGGACCATGTCTTTGATGACAAGGAGGGTATTGTCAAGCGCGTTTGGGAACCTTTGACACGCTTGACAGCGACTGTCGCCCAAGCAATTGCTAATGACAAGCTGTTGGCCGCCTGTTATACACATCGAGCACTGCAAGTGTGGAATTCCTTAATGGAAAATGTCGACGAAGCGATTCACGTAGATGGATTGGTCCAGATTGTGGATTTGCGAAAGACGACAGCCGAGATGACGGCGAGTGACCTGCTTCATTATGTCATGGAAGCGTAACTGCATACTTCGGGTTTCCTTTCTCTTGCGGTACAAAATGGGATTTTCTGTAGAGAGACGAGATACCCAAGGCAGTCACCCGACAAAACGAGAGTTCTTGTCACCACGAGTAATCAAGTTGGGCAGATAGACTCTCTACTCTCTCTGCAAAGGAGAGCTCTCTAAAATCATAGGATCTAGCTTGGATCCAAGCTTGCGTACAAGGGAATAATCAAGGTAAATAGTGTATTGAATGGGGAGAAAGATGACAATTACACATACACTAATATTGGTAGTACACTCTACTTATGCAGCTTAGCTCGAAGAGCATCCTCCTTTGCTGCAAGTCAATTTCGGAGCAATCTTCTTTCCTCCATAGTAGTGGTAAACCTTAACGGCTCCGTACCATTGGACCTTCCAGTGATCTTTTTGATTTTCGAACCCCCAGCTACCTTTCTTAGGGACGCTCATTTGAATATTGAGGTTGCGATTGGCGGGAACGCGGAGGATCGCAGTCGGGTCGAATCCGTAGCTTGTCTTGGCGACTGTGCTTGCGCCGCTCGCACCGACGGTAGCATAGGGCCCCTCACACCCCTTCAGGGAAGCCTCCCAGTACACGTTATGCTCCATGGAGTCTTTCAAGGTTTTAATAGTGACGTATTTTTGACCATAGGTCTTAGAGTAACCCACATTGACACCAGGTGAACTACTAATCGAGGCCCCGACGCCGAAGGTCGTAGATGTGCTTCCCACAGTGCCACGGGGAGCATAGTCATAGATAACGCCATTCGTAGTCAGTACATCCAAAGCGACAGCTACTTTATCAGTCCACCAACCACAAGTACCCTTGGTGTCTCCAAAAGTGGTTCCCGTGCGCTTGTACCATCCGTCAGAAATGTTACTCTCAGTCTGGTAATCAACGCGAAAGTAGTCTCCATTCACGTTGTCCGAGGATGTACCAAGAAAGAAAACTTGGGCCCTGAATTCATAGGTACCGAACTTCTCCATGCTTCCCCTGTACTCCCCATAAGTATAACCTCTTCGTTCGTAGGTATGAATGGCGTTCCATGGATCGCTAGTCTCAAGAAGTCGGACTTCCGGCTCTTTGTCAATATCCGTGGACGTAAACCATCGGACAATGTCCGTATAGGCATCTTTGAATGCTTCATCATCCCGGATATCATCAAGATGAAGTTCTTGCAAGAAGCCTTTGGCATTACGACGAAAGACAACCCAACTATTGGTGAAAAAATCGTCATCCTCGACCAAATCGTCGCCATCCATCGAAATGTCGTCAAGTCCAGGCATCTCGACCCCAAACTTTGCGAGGATGGATGCACTATTTGCGCCCTTTCCGTCCTGGCAACCGAGGACAATAAAGCCGTCTTCGAATCCTTGCTTGATCTTATTCTTAGCTTCATCACTGAGCATATTAACCTGGTAGTCATTGTCAAACATAACGATCCGTGGTTCCGAGGTCCCGAAAGAATTTTCGAAGCCGGAACGATCTAACTTCTCGCGGTAGTCGAGCTTGCCACCGGTGCCATCGAGATCGTCGTCGTCATCTTCCTCTAGACTACTTCCACGAAGGCTACTCTTTGGGGGAAGCCTCAGAGTGTTGTCAAAGGACCGCACCTGGAAGTCTTGGTCGATTAAATCGAGCTTGAAGACGCTTGCGTCGGAGATTGTTTGTTCAGTTGTGTCAACCCTCTCACTGCCCGCAGCGAGGGTAGAAAGAGAGAGGAATACGGCGGCTGCTTTTAAAAACATCATAGTTCTTGGTAGTTAATGGTTTAAGTTCACTTTTTGGCTTTTGTAGCTTGAATTTATGAGGAGAGAAAGGCTTTGCAGATTCGAAACAGGTCGGTACCGATTTGAAAAACTGTCAAAACGAAGAGTCCCGCCAACCTGTTGTATAGCATTTTAAGTACATTTATAATGTCCGAAGTACTCTAATCGAGTGGACATTTATTCTTCTCAATCCCGAAACTTGGTCGCGGATTAAGCCTTCTCCTTAATCTGGTGAGGTAATCATGACTCACGACTTCGTGATAAATTACGACGTTGCTAAAGGTGTGCGTAAGAATGGCTTCTCCCATGTGACCGACTTGCCATGGCCGATGACTTTTGGGTTTGAAATCGTCAATGATTCGCTGAAAAGAATAGAAGACATTCCCAGAGGTAGAGGGTAATATTCAATTCTCAAGTTTGTCTCTGGCATGGTACACCGAGCTCAAAAAATGAAGGTCACTGTGGCTTCTCTCACTGTCATTTTTCTGGTAGTGGTCGCCGCCATCACCTTGCTCTCGTGCAAAGCACCGTGTTCAATGTTGGATTCGTTTCAGACCCACTCGAAGAATCTTCTTTTATTACCTCTAAAATCATCACCAAAGCTTCCACGAAAGCATGCAGATGGACGAGGCAACGACGAGACATTGTGTCCTATCAATTGTCAAAACGCTGGGGCCTGCATAAGGCTAAGAACAGGCGAAGATACATCACAATGGCAAGAAAAAGCCTCTCTATCCGCGGATGACGCGATATCTTTGCCTTCTCTGTGGGTGTGCTCTTGTTCAAATGGATGGACAGGTCGGGAATGCGACGTAAAGTCGATGGCACACCCAAAACTACACTCCTACGATGGCTCTACTAGTGGTAACGACGCCATGGCAGCCAAAGCATCAGACTCGATGAACCGTCGATTACAACAACCGACACCAGCTCCGAGTGAAGCTAGTGACACGGAAAATCCCACTGTAAGCCCGCCAGTATCCCTTTCTCCCACAAGAGTCACTGCGACTCCCACACAATCCGCAAGTCCAACGACAGCCGCGCCTTCGCTAGCCGCTACGACGACGAGTGCACCCACGAATACCAATACTTCCACTGAAGCACCTACAGTAGACGCTAACGCCCCAACGATGGTACCATCAGTGTCCGGAGGAACCAATGCACCTACCACAGAAAGCACAGGTACCGCCCCGACGGTTCAGCCGACAATAGTTCCGACCATTGCCCCAACGAACAAGAAGCCGCATCATACAAGTAACGGGAGACCTACTCGAAAGCCAGTTAGTAGACCGACCCGAAAACCAACCAGTCGGGGTAGTCCCACCGGAAGTTCGACCAACTCCACGGCCTCGGACAATTATCTAAGCAGCGGTGCGATTGCAGGTATCGTCATAGCAATTATAATCGTACTTGTTGTCGGGGTGCTAATCTTTCGACCTGGACAAAGAGCCAGCCAGCGACAGCGGGAATTCCGGAGAGCTCACATTCGCAACGAGCTGGAGCTCAGTGAATCAAGATTTGCTGATGCCTCGCGGCCTGCGCTGAGCGGCAGTCACGGAGTTGATAATGAGCTTCTCTAAAATACTGTTTGGATTGAAGTTAGCTACCCTAATGGAAATTCGAAATTACTAATCGCAAACTGACATCGCTTATCTACTAGAGAGAGCATCTTGCAGACTCACATTTGCGTAGAGAGAGGTTGGGGGAGGAGAGGAAGGGGCGACGACTCACCCTACCAACCTGAATGCGGAATTGTCTCTCCAACGAGTACTTCCAACTTTTAACCAAGCTCTAAACTCGCCAAAGAGAGAGGGAGAGCTAGCTCTACTGCTACTAGAAAGTGGAGTAGTGAGAAAATTGTGAAGTAGCTTGGCGACATTCCAAAGACCTAAACCTGGTGAGGAAATACTTCGCCACTAGCTAGCTCTCTCTACTAGCTAGTAGAGTAGCTAGTAGGGAGCTCTGCTTATGCCTCAACTTGAGTAGGACATTCCTCAAGCTTCTAAGATACCCAAGGCGATATCGGCACTGGCCGATGTGCGACACCTTATTGTGACGTGGTTCTCGGATGTTCCTATACGTGAACCCATTTAGCCACTCCGACCGATTTGATTAGAGGCATATATATATAGGTATCTATTCCAATACATACCCAATTTAACGAAGCATCTCAAAATTTCTGTATATAAGCCTGAACTCGTGAAAGGATTAAATAGAGCGAGAAGGCCCAATTGATACTCAACATAAGTACTCGTTTTTGGCTTACTTCGAAGCCCTTCTAAATAATGAATAAAGTTCCCTGCTTGGCTCAGAAGAATCGGAAATTGCGAAGGCATCATCTGTAGCGTTCAACCGTATCCACTACACGTAGCGCGATCGATATTAGAAGCGACATGCTAAGCAGGATTACGCAACCCGAACAACTTCTTGTACACTGGTTTTACACTGGTTCATAGCTGCTAGAACCTGTTCGTATACACGCTTGTTGCCAAAACTGCACAGGGATACCATCCTTTCTCGGCTCTCGAGGTGACGCATACCTTCAAAAGCACGTTTGTTTTAGCGTTTGCTTGGCAAGAAAGACGAACTTGCTGCAACGCCAAAAATTGAACACCGCAAGAGACTCCGCCGTAGTGGCAAACGACACTTGAATCCGCAAGTGGAGTTCCATCGTACCTCTAGTAAATACGGATACATCGATAGTTCCCATGGCACCACTGATGCAACATGCCGATGTTGTAGTAGCAGTTCCTCAGAGTAAGGAAGGGTATGTAGCCAAAAAAGAGGCACCAAAGTCATCGGGTAAAAAATCTTCGTGGGGATCCCTCCGATTTTTGCGCAAGAAATCACACCACCGAGATTCTTCTCAACGACGACTGACTGCCGAACTAAGCACACTGCATGAAAGCAGCCTTCTCCATGATATCGACCCGAAAATTAGCCCCACTAGTGCCAAGCAACAGATACACCTGGCATCCTTGAACGCCAAGTCTCTGTTCCTCGATATCGATAGAACCAGTGCGACAGAGCGGATGCATTCGTCCTCTACCTCTTGCGACTTTACGAGTTATGCTGATAAAGTAATTCATGTGCGACGAAAAGATGACGAAGCAGAGGAATCCGAGGGGCAATTAGAGGAAACGAGGGAGCTATGTGAAACGGGTTGTCTACGAATCCGTACGCAAACGGAATCGTCATCCATCTCATACTACCGAAGCAAGTTAAAACGGAGTACAACTCTGGGGGATTCCACCGTATCGGACGACTCGGAGACATCCGAAGCGAAGAACGGTAGTGACGACGATGTGGCTGACAAGATGACCAATCTGTTTTGCCTCTTGGGCAGCGACAGCGGTACTACCGATGAAACCTATCAGCACAGAAGAGTTAGGTTCTCGACAATAGAACTGCACTCGTTCGAAAGAATCTTGGGAGACAATCCATCTGTCAGTTCTGGTCCGCCTGTGGTACGTTCGCCAATGCTCTCTCCAGTAGTTCTACTGTAGGCCATGTTACACACCGCAATATTCATCTAACTCACCTCGCGATTCCACACTTACTCACTCTCCTCTCAAACAGGCCCTTGGAAATGCCCTGGTATCCAAGGATACCTTTACGGTGGATGAATACGAATCATCCCACCCTCCACTTAGAAAAAAGGCAGACATGTTGCTCATGAAGATGGATCGGGAAGACATTCTAAAAGAGTACGGATATAGCCGCGCAGACTTTGTGGACGTCGACAGGGCCCTCCACAAGATCAAGCAGTCCCGTGCCTTGAATGCCCATCAATCTCAGGCAGAGAAAGTTTGGGAAGGGGTCGTGGAAGCCGTCCGGCAATATCTTCGACGACGAAAGCAGCGTCGGAAGAAGGTTGAGCAACTGTAGACATTCCCTTGCTCGACCAAAAAACAAGAGACAGACACGTACCCTATGTACAGACAACGAATCAATTCTAGGAAGTAATTGCGCCAAGTTGAAGAGACGCAATCGTCCCTTTGTCTCGACCGGCAGCGCCGGAGAGTTAATTGCACAAAACTTATCATCTCGTCTCACAAGACGATAGTACCTTATGATGTTTTACTGTTCCTCTTTACCATACCCTATATATCCTTAGGGTAGTCAGGTTAGGTCTGCCGGTGATAAAGGACAAATGCTTCTACCCTAGGTAGTCATTGTTGTATGCTGCAGTCGAAGGCGCTGTCGAGATTTAGAGAGTAGAGAGAAATACCGACGCGCCGAGAGGAGCTAACGTGGAAAGGGTAGACTTTCGAAACTTCTCTCGTCGGGTCCAATGAGTCGATCGTATCGTACCAAACCAAGGGCGGCTCCCCGCGTGGACGAGGATGTTCTTCGAGTATCAGAATACGGTACTGGCGATCTTGATTGTTCCGATTGCCCCTACTGGCATAAAAATGTCAAGGGAGATAACACTGCTCCTTTATTATTTTGATTGAACCTTAATCCGAAGGCCATCCAAGTCATAAAGAAGGCATCTTTTTCTTAACGTCAAGGACAGTTCTTTCATTCAATATTGTACTTTATCATGAACAGTGAAACAAAGAACATTAACAAACTCAAACAAAATTCGGAGTTATATAATTTTTGATCATGACCTAGCTAAACCGATTTTCAACGAAATGACTGCTAATTTGTCAACTGTCTATTGTACAAGAGACTTGACGTTGAGACTGTACGAAACATCACTGGTCATTGCTTTCACCTACCCTAATGGTTCCTTGCCGTCGTGGCCAGGTTACCACGCGAGTTCGCTAGGTAGTTCGATCGAGCAATTACCACGCGCAAACCGCCTTTTGGCAATCCTGGTTTTCTCGCCAAGGGCCTGTTGCAGCAAGACAACTACGATTATATTTTTTCGGTGCAAGGTTTCTCCATTCTTTCTCAAAAAGAAACAACCTTCTCCCACTACACCCCTCGTCAATCCTAAAGATCCTTTGTGTTTACAGTTATCCGTACCTTTATTAATTTATAATTACATCAGACTCTCACAATGGCCAGCAAAAGCATCATGAAGAAAGAGGACAGCGCAAGCTCCAAGAAGAACCTTGGCGTTCAGTTTGGCGACTTGGTTATTTACGAGTTTCCTAATATCCTTGGCGATAATCCAGGTGTATCAGAGGGTGTTCCACTCAGTATTGGATGGAAACACAACAGTAAGAATGTTGTCGGTGTCGACTATTACGAATTCTTGCGCCAAAATCGTCCACGCAGACGCAGAAAAGAACTGGTCATCCCCAGTGCTGCCCGAGACACATTCCTCCTTGGAATGGGCTACAAGTTGGATCAACTTGTCAAGGCCGCTGAAGAAACCAAGAAGATTCGCAAGAGTCGCCAAGCGAGTATGAAGGGTACTACCTGGGAGAAATTCCGGTCCGTCTTTGACAAGAAGAAGCCTACCCAACCTACCGAACCCAAAATTGTGGTTGCTAGAACAGGATAATGCATCCGACCACATGCTGGACATACCACGCGTTCATAGTACCCTAATAACTCATACTAATGCTATTGATTAATCAATGGAATTAGAATTACTATCCTTAGACTCTGGAGTAGCAATGCGAGTTGAAGATCATAGGGTAGGGTAGGCACTTCAACACTTGATCAAGTAGCTTGTTGTGATAGCGCACTTCAAAGTCTCCCTCATGCTCGTCGTCGTGCGATGGAAAGCTGGTTTCGCTTCGTTACGAATTTCCTCTTGGTTTTCACCGGCGCCAACCACCCCCGCCTCTTCCTCCTCCACCCTGGCGCTCCCACCGTCCACCTCGATCCGGGCCACCACCACGATATCCACTGCCACCACCGCCGTCATACCGTCCTCTTCCTCGACCGCCGGGCCTACTATTGCTATTCCACGATCCTCCTCCGCCCCGGCTAAATGATCCTCTCATACCACCGCCCGGTGGCTCGTGCGGAGACCCAGCAGGTCCGCGTGATGTTGGAGGAGGTGGCCCGTATCGACCATACTTTTGCAGCAGTTCTTGGAGTTTGTCTCGAACTAGCTTCCATCCAACGTATTGCTTTCCAGCGTAGTGAGCGGCAATTCGTTCGTCGGCATCTCGCGAGGACATGAAGTTTCCGGATACATGACAGACTGTCTTGTCCGTAGTGGTATCCGATCGAAGCATATCGAGATTACGGCGTTGGTGTTCAATAGCAGAACGAATGCTCGCCAAATGCGAGACCAGATCCGCGATGCTAAAAACAAGGCGCTGACGCTTCATCGTCAATTGACCCAAGGTTGTCTGCAGCTCTTGCAGATTCTTTCCCATGTCGGCGCCATTTTCGCTATCCTCAATCTTTACCTTCCTCTCTTTGACCTTGACTTTGGTCTCACTGGGCTCTTCGGCTTCATTTGCACCATCCTCAGTTTTTATCTTCGTCTCTTCTTGCTTGACCTTGGTCTCACTGGGTTCTTCTTCGTCTTTCTCCTCCTTCGTTTCTTTTTCTTTGGCTTGCTTCTCCAACAACGGTTCCAACTGTTGCTTGTTTTCTTTCTCTTCTTGAGAGACCTGTTCAAGCTCCTTCAACTTCCCATTCAAGTCAAGGGTCATATCTTCAGCTTGTATCATGTTTCTCACCAGAGTCTGTACTTCCGTTTCGTCGACATCTTCCACAAAGTCTCGCGTACTGCTGCTGCTCGACTTGGTACTTCTTCTTCGCAATTCTTGTTTCAATTTCTCTTCATTCCTATGCACGACGCGGTCGCATTGAGCGACTAGCTCTTGCAACTTTTGAAACAAGAAATATTCAAATCCTAAGCGCGCTTGTTCGCTTGGGGATAATTTCAAATATTCTTGCCGTGCGCCTTCATCGACAATGTACGGATTGGCACCCAAATCACTCTTCGTATTGACAAACAAATCGTACACGTCAATTCCCCAAGCCGTATACAATGGATCAATATCCTTATCAAAACACGACTTGGAGCGCTTTCCTGGCAAGAGTAACATGCCACCATCGTTATTGTTGCCACTGAGCGCCTTGCGTTTCTTGCTCAGCGGAACCGCCGCACCTTTTGGCAGCGGAGCATTCCGATCACCACCCATGAGGGCGTCGAGCATGGCCTTTGCTTCTTCGTTCGCCATTCTTGCACAAGAATAACTGGGATATCCACTCTAGCGTTGTTTTCAGTGACGAAGAAAGGATAAGATCGTTGTCTTAGAGGCTCTTCTACGACCGTCCACCATGCGATCTTGTGGCTGTTCTTGTTTTGATCCATTTGTCGTCATGGTGGCGCTGAACAACTACGTCTGTCCGTTAACCCAATACCCCAAATCATTAACCTGAGCCTTTGAGGACAAAATATAGGAATTTGGAATTCACGGATCTTCAACTATGAAAGATCGTTTTATGGAAGTGACGTACGCGTGGAACCGCGTGAAAAATTAGCATCGAGAATCTTTGGGCTCCGACGAGAGCCATGAAAACGGTGCACGAGGTACTTCAACTTGGGTGTCGGTCAGATCCGCACATCAACTCTGACTACAACCACTGCTTTCTCAACAGCATTCTCTGTCTGTCGATCATTGCCACAGAAAACTAATCAACCGAATAGAATAATAAACATGAAGTTTGCTCTCCCCTGCAGTACCTTCTTGGCATTGGCCGCCTCCTCGGCCGCCTTTGCGCCAGCCAAGAGCTTTGCTCGTCAAAGCTCCAACTTGGGAATGAGTGCGGTCGAAACACCCACTTACACATTCACCAAGAGCGAAGAAATCTTCGCGGAAGCGCAAGAGGTAAGATCTACATTGAAAAAAGGACCTTAGAGCTTGTTACACTATCAGAATGTTTCTGACACGAATGATTGTCTTTTATGTTAACTTGTAATCCCACAG
>Ga0222719_10005984_pt1 | contig 10396 bp, 6 predicted proteins | sample C33_34DmetaG_FD_165039 | JGI IMG/M metagenome (GOLD analysis project Ga0222719, IMG submission 165039) | Estuarine water microbial communities from San Francisco Bay, California, United States - C33_34D | ecosystem: Environmental > Aquatic > Marine > Unclassified | place: USA: California...
TAAGTTATTTAATTAATACAGATACATATCAAAAACTATTAGATGAAAATTTAGTTGATAATGAATTAAAAGAAATTGTTGAAGAGAAAAAAAGACAACCTTTTTATATTTCAATTCTATTGAATAAAAATGTTTTAAAAGAAGTTAAAAAAGAAAATGAATTTGAAGAAATAGTTGAAGCGGCAGAAAATGATGATAGTGATGAAAATGAATTAGATCCTGGTGAAGAAATGTTTATTCAATCTGTATTTTCTGATGATGATCCAGCAGATATGTATGAAAATGAAAAAGAAGAAAAAGGATTTAGATAAATTATTCTGAAATTAACTCACTTTCATCATCGTCTTCAATTAAACCAAGTTTTTTAAGTCTTGATTTAATAGATCCAGGTCCTCTTTGAAAAAATTTTGCAATTTCACTTTGAGATTTTCCATCTAAAAACATTTTATTAAGTCTAATATCATTTTCTTTAGACCAAGGTTTGTATGCATTTGGAAATTTAATTCTTATTTTTTTTAAATGTTCACTAAATTTAGCTCCATAATTTTTAGTTTTATTTTTTCTTGGATCTATTTTTTCAATAAGTTTATAAATTTTATCAAATTGATTTTTAAAATCTGATAAGTTTTCAACAAATATAACAATCTTAGAATTTGTCTCTGCATCTTTGATTTCGAGGTCTTTACTTTCATCATCATAGGTAAGATGTAATAGTTGGACTCTTTGGTTAGAAATATTTTTTATATACCAACTAGTTTTCATTTTAAATATTTTGCAGTCTTTATTGAACTTTTCAATAATAAATTTTGATCTTATTCTTAAGTAATCTTATATTTATTTTTTTTTTTTGCATATTTTGAATATTAAAAATTAATATTATGGTAAATTAACCAATAATGAAATTTATAGATTTATTTGCTGGGTTAGGTGGGTTTCATTTAGCATTGAGTAAGCTTGGGCATGAATGTGTATTTGCATGTGAATTAGAGGAGTCTTTGCGTAATCATTATGAGAAAAATTTTGATTTATATCCAGAAGGTGACATCACAAAAATAGATTTAAGAAAAATTCCAAAACATGACATCCTATGTGCTGGATTTCCTTGTCAACCATTCTCTAAGGCTGGATTTTTAAATGGATTTGATCATAAAGTTGCAGGCAAGATGTTTTTTTATTTATTAAGAATAATTAAATTACACAAACCTAATTATCTAATTTTAGAAAATGTTCCAAATTTACTAACCCATAGCAATGGAGAAACATGGGAATACATGAAAAAGAAAATATTAAAATTAGGCTATGATATAGATCAGAAAATTTTATCACCAACTGATTTTAAAATACCCCAAACAAGAGATAGACTTTATATTGTAGCCAAAAGAGGAGGTCTAAAAAAATTTAAATGGCCCAAAAAAAGTAAAGTAAAACCAAATTTAAAAAAATTTTTAGTAAAAAAACCTTCTAAAGACAAAAACTTAACTGAACTAAAATCAAAAATTTTAGGTGTTTGGAAAACTTTTTTAAGCAAGATTCCAAAAAATACTTATTTACCAAACCCCCTTTGGTCTATGGAGTTTGGAGCTACTTACCCTTATGAGAATAAAACACCACATGCAACTAAAACAAATGAATTGAGAATCCACAAAGGATCATTTGGTAAGAAATTAAATTTAAGTAATAAAAAAGATATCATGGAACAATTACCTAAGTATGCAAGAAATAAAACTGACAAATTTCCATCATGGAAAATTAATATGATTAAAAAGTCAAGATTGTTTTATGTAAATAATAAATCATGGTTAGATAAATTTTTACCCAAAATAATTGACCTTAAATATGAAGCTTATCAAAAATTAGAATGGAATTGCCAGGGTGAAAAATTCAATTTTTCAAAAAAAATTATTTCATTTAGAGGCTCAGGTGTTCGTATAAAAAGAAATAATAATTCACCAACATTAGTTTCAGCAAGTGTATCCCAAGTACCTTATTTACCATGGAAAAATAGATATTTGTCCCATGAAGAGTGTTTAAATATTCAAGGTTTTAAAGGATTAAAAAGTTATCCATCAGGACATGAACTCTTTTATATGGCAATTGGGAATGCTGTGAATGTTGGAGTAGTCCATAAAATTTCTAAAAATTTGCTTAAGATTTAAATAAATTTTTATTGTTTAGATTTATAATTTTTTTATTTTCAATCCAGCACAGTTCTATTTTTTGATTTTTTAAAAAGTTTCTCTGTATATCGTTAAGATATTCTTTTGGATTTTTATTTAATAATAAATAAAGATTCGTTTCTAATGGTATCTTATTCCAGTAAATTGCATAAACAAAATAATATTCTTTTAGTTGAATTATACCATGTCTAAGTTGTTGATTAAAATTCGATTTGTTTACGGTCTTAATCTCAAATAAATAATTATTGTTATTGTTGATACTTAAAAAATCAATGTGTTTTGAATATTGAATATTTAATTTTTTTTCATTAAAAATTTTTGCAAGCTCGTTTACAGTTTCTTCATGAAGCTTATTAGTTTTATCTAAAAGATTTAAACTATCAATTTTATCAATAAAATTCTCAGGATTTATTCTTCTTTGTTTATAAGGTTTATTTAATTCAATTTGTAAAATTTCTGGAAAAAAATTTTTTTCTGATAAAATACTATTAAAATTATTTTCATTAGTTTCTGTTTTTGAAATTTCTTTATGACCTATTAAAATCTCAAAATTTTCTGATTGGATTTTTTTTATGAGTTTTTTTGTGTCTTCATTAATCTTATTTTTATCTATTTTTCCATTTCTAAAATAATAATTCCAAATCCTTTCTTGTGGAACATGTGCTCCTCCAGGATAACCTCCTTTAGTATTAGGATCTGTATATTTAAAATTTTGAATTTTTGTATAAATACCATTTGTATTCCTAAATTTTTTTACATATTTAATAGGGATAAATTTATCCAAAGGGTAAAATCCTAAAATTTTAAATCTAAGATTACATAATCTGCTCACCTCTTCCAGTTGAGGATCGTTTTTATCAATATTTTTGGTATTTCTGTCCTGCAGATAAAGATTTAAAGATAATAATAAGTCATCCTTGCAATAAGGAAAATTGTATCTTTTAATTTTGTCTTGAAAAGTTTTTTCAAAATCTCTTTCAAAGATTTTTGTATAGTACTTTATGATAAGTGGAAATAAAAACGCATTACAACTAAAACTATTACTTCTTTGATTATTTTTCCTGTCATTGAAACTATTTCTTTTTGTATAGAAAAATTTTTTAAATCCTTCTTGTTTAGCTTCTAAAATAATATTTCTTCTTGAGTATAAAGATTGATTCGTATTTGTTTCAAAATTATGATCATACTTCCAAAAGGTAAATGTATTTGTCTCTTTATCATGACCTAAGACTATAATTTCGAATTCTTCAGCTGTATATCCTATTAATTTATGCTTTATGAATACAGGTAGTTGAATTTTTATTTCATTATTATTATTATTCAGAACTCTAGAGTAGGTTATAGTGTCATGGTAAATAATATATTTTTTTTTATTACAACTTAATAAAAGTAAATTTTTTTCTTTTTTCTCTAATAAAAAATCTTGATGATTTTGATCCAATGAATAGGAGATTAAATCAATTATCATCTACGATTAATTTTTTTCTACTTTAAATCCTTTTCCTAAACTTTTTGGTATATAGAGCCTAAAATATGGAACATTCTCCAATACCGGTTCATCAGGTTGACCATTTAATTGGTCTTTCTTATAGTGAATATTAAACTTATATAGTTGAATTGTAGTAATTTTCTCTGCTTTCATTAATTTGTTTCCACTAATTGGTTTACCATAGGGAGAGTCATTTTCTCTAGTCGGATACCATTTTGGTTGTGGCCCAGTTAAAAATTCATAATGAAGATAAGCATGACCAGGTCTATTTTTATTAGCTCCAGACTCTATGGGAACAGAACTTATCTTATTTTCAAAGTCATATCTGTCTACTCTTCTTTTAAATTGTGTTTCATCATCATTCATAATAACAACTGCAATTTCCATATCATCTTTTTTCGAGTATTCTCTCCAGTCAGTTAAATCAGTTAGGATTGAATAATCGTCATCATTTGTATCATCATAGTAATTCAAATTTTTTAGGTATTTATTAGTAATTTCGTACAAACTTAAATTCTGAATAACATCCAGGTTATTTAAATTAGATGCATACTCATGATCAGAAATTTCAGAAAATTTAACTTTTTTACCCACATTTGATAATTCGTTATAAATTTCAGTATTAATGTTCATTCTTATAGTATCAAGATGATGTGCACGATGATCAGAAATTATAGCACCATGTGGAAATTTTCTTAAATTATCTTCAATAATATTGCTTCTAGCAGGACCAGTCTTACCAGCAAATGGAAAACTTCTTTTTAAATCTTTTCTTAAATCACCTTTTTTGTTAATGATTTCTTTTATTTTTTCTCTGACTATAATTTCAATTTCTTGTTGTTCTGAAAAATTTTCTTCAAGTATTTTAGGCAAATACATTCTCACTAATCCTATATAAGGTTTATGATAACCAAAAAATCTTGCTCTTTGATAAATAGTATCATCAGTTCCTGTTTCTCTAACAATATAAGAAACAGTTAAACCTGATATTGTATAACCTCTTTCTAGACCAATTCCTCCAACAAGTATTCTTGCATAAACTGAGTCTTCACCCCAATCTATTTTTGGAATTCCACCCTTTCCTTGATTAAATTCCATCACCTGAGGTATTAAATCATGAATAGCTCTATAGACTTTTTTAATAAAATCATCGTCCCAGTCATGAAGATCTTTTTCTGTTTTTTTTAATTCTTTGTGGATATTAATAAATTCTTTTTCTAAATCTGGATAATCAATATCTATCCTATTTTTAGTATCCTGAATGTTCATTCCTTTAGAATAAAAAGCATTATCATACCTTTTTAGCTCACTCATAACCCAACCATGCCATTGTTTATGAATTGGCCTATTTACTGATGGATGAATTAACATTGATCTAGTCTTTTTTTTTAAATGTTCATTTTTGATTAATCCCTGAGCCACACCAATGATGAAGTATTTTAAGGCCTCAGTTAAGCTGTTAGGTTTTATATCATTTTTACTAGTATTTTCTTCAGTAATAATTTTAACATGTTTTTTTTTATTATCTTCATTTCCAAAAAAATATTTTGCTCCAGTATATAAGGACCCTGGTTCTAAAATAGTAGCACTTTGAGGTGATAAATGATTGACCTGGGCTATTAAAAAATTTGCAATAGGTGTAGCTGTATATCCAAGGTATGAGTGCTGTTTTAATAATTGTCTTAGTCTTTTAATCCACCTATGAGTTGTAGTCTCAGGTCTTTCAATTAATAATTTTGTTCCTTCTTTTAATTCAACATTTTCTTCTTTTTCTAAATCATTTAAATATTTTATGTTATCAATAGAGATAGTATATTTTATACTAATATCCTCAATAGTTTCACCATTTTCAACAGTATGAATCTTAGCTTCATTAAATTCTTTGAATTTCTTTTTTTTAGTTTTTGCATAAGCATCTAGTGAATAGTGATCTGCTTCATCATCAAATATTATTGTTGGAACTTTTGATAAATCGATGCCAGCATTTTCAGCATTTTCAAAAATTGATGTTAAATTTTTTATTGAATTCCAAAGTTTTTTTGTAACAATTAAAATTGATGGTTTCTCATGATCATCAATAAAAAGTTCTTTATCAGAGTTCACAAGTTGTTTTAATAATGTATTTGTTTTTTCATAATCAATTTTATTTTGTATCTGTATTCTGTTCCAACCGAATTGATCTAAAGACTCATATATTCTCTCTTGTGTTTGTTCAGTCAGATTAGATACATGTCCTGATAAAACTATCATTAGTTTAAAGCCATTATCTCTAGCCATACAGGCAACAGCCTCCATAGAGGTTGTTTTTCCACTTTGGATATAACCAAGAACTAAATTTGTCTTGAAAGTTTCATTATTATGCTCTGGATTATTAGGATTGATAGTTTTTGATAATGCATCTCTTGCATTTTCTACAACTTTATCAATATCTATATCAGGAAAGTTCTTTTGTTTTAGTTTTTTTTTGAAATCATTAATAAAAAAACCATTAGTTTTTGGTGTCCAAGTAATCATTTAAGTTCTTGGAGGAATATTTTCACAAATTGAGTTCAATCTCAACCTAATTAATGCTGCATCTTTTGATCCATCAATATTTCTTACTTGAGATTCACATATGGCAAAAAAAGTTATTAGAGTTAAAAAACCAGCCCTATCATTGCTATGAGTAAAAAATCTTTCAGCAAACTTATGTTTTAAATTGATATAAACTTTAATTTTAAAATTATTTTTGGAGTCTGGAAATTCCGCGAAATATAAATTTGGATTATTTTCATCATATTCTGTAATAATTTTATATTTATACTTTTGATTTTCCAAAGTAACATCAACCCATTCCGACTCATTACTTTCCTCAGCTTTTTTATGAGTTTGAGTTATTTTATTTAAATTAATCTTTGATGAATTTGAACTTTCTAAACCTCTAGCAATTATTTTACTTATTTGTGGCAAACTTGCTTTTGTTTGTTCTCTTATGTCGTTTCTTTCAAGTGACTCAGACCATTCTTTAGCTTGTTGAATGAGACTTATCTTTTTCTCTTTATCTAAAAACTCTATCTCATCCTTCAATTTTTTAATAAATTTTGTTTTTAAAGTGTCATCCCATCTAAAATCATTTTTTTGAAAAGTAACAGGCATATCATCTAACTTAAGTTCACCAAAAATAACTTGTTGTCGCCTGTCATTACCAAGACCAAATATTTCTTGTGGTTTAAATGGAACCGCTTCAGTCCCTGTAATAAGTCTGCCTCTTCTAAATAAAGAAAAACCTGGTTGTTTTACTTGTCCTTTATCTCTGATACCAACATATCCAATTACATCAGTAAGATTATTAAAATTAAAATTTATTTCCTTATACCATTTTCTTTTTTTTGGATTTTTAATTATACCATCTTGCCAATCTTTATAATAACCAGAGTATCTTATTTTTGGTTGTTCATATCTTAATTTATTACCATTGATAAAAATATCAATTTCATCAGTATTAATTAAATACCTATATATAGAACTTAAATGTTGGTATATTTTAGTCATTGATCCTAATATAGGTTTATGATTTAATTTATTTAAAGTAATTATTGTGTAATGAGCTGTTTCACTAGCTTTACTTTCCGTTACTTCCAATCTTTCGGTATTTCTTAATCTAAGATTTTCAATATTAAATTCAACAAGTCTCCAATTTTTTTCTCCCAGTGCTTTTGTATGCACTTTCCATTTATCTGCAAACCAACATGCCGCAATTTTCATTCCAACTCCAAATTCAGATAAACCTTTTGTATCTGGTGGTGGTCTGCCAGTTTCAAATGCAGCTTCATATCTATCTTCAGAAATACCTGCAGCGTTGTCTTGAATCTTAATTTCTGAAGGCGAAAGATCAATTTTGATTTTTAATTTGTAATTTTTGTCTAACTTTTTTAATTTTTTTTTATTTGTTAAATAACTTTGAACTGCATTGTCAATAAACTCTGCCATTGCTTCCCATTCAGTATATTTAATATTTTTCATGAGTGCCAGAAGTCCAATAGTTGGTCTGATGTCTATTGATTTAATGCTCATAATTTTCTGTAAACTTAATATTATATTTAAAATCTGGTTTATAGATAGTATTTAAAAAATTTCTTTTAGTTATGCCAATTTTTTTAGAAATATTTTCAAAGTTTTCTTCAGAACTTAAGCCCATATTGTAGTTGTTCTTAAGATATTCATCTAGATAAATTTTTTTATTATTTTTTTTACTCAAATAATTTATTTCATAGTACCAATTGTTCTCTCTTGATAAAATTTTACACAAAGTGGAATAATAATAAATTGAAAAATTGTAATAAAACTTATTATCTATAATTTCTTTAATAAATCCTTGTGTTAAAAACTCATAATCATTTAATACTTGATCAAGAAAATTTTTAATTTTTTCTTTATTGCATAATACTATTGCTTTTTCAAAATTTAAGAATGTTCCTGGGCTTATCCTAAAAATAATCATATCATCAACTAAATTATTTAGTTGAGATAATAATGGTATACTCTCTTTTGTTTTTTGTAACCTTTTTTTAATTTCTTTATAATGAATTTCACCATCAGTATTTTTTATAATTTCAATAATTTTTTCTTTTAGAGATATTCTTTTTACATGTTTATCAAAACTGATTGTATTTGTTCCAGAAGGACCACTGTGATAAATTCTTTTATCTTCACCAAATTTTTTTATAATTGCTCTTGCATCATAAAAATTCAAATTTTTAAACTTATTAATTTTAATTATTTCCTTAAATACAGTTTCCATAGCTATTTCATTTTTATTATAATTTTTAAGATAACTTATAAAAAAACTAATAATCTCGTCTTTATTTCCTATCTCTCTACAAAATTTAAATAATTTGATTGTTCCTCTTTCTGAAAGGTAAATATCCTCATTATGTAACATATGCAAAGAATGATCTGCTACACTTCTATTAGGGTTCCATTTATTTTTTGTAAAAGAAGCATTTCCAATTTCACAAACCTTTTTCCAATGAAGTCCATCTGGAAAATTTAAAAGAATATTAGTAACTTCTGTAGTTTTATCTATTTTTAATGGATAGATTCTCTGATCTTTTGTAGTTATCATTTTTTTCATCTCCATGAATTCAAGAGCAGACTGAGATACAAATTGATTATAGCCATAATTTTCTTGGATAATTTCTAGAAAGTTATTTTTTTTAATTCCTGAGGGCACTATCTTAAATATTTCTTCAAGTTTTGAGCTATCGAAATTCCACAACTCTCTCTCAGGTGTTTTAAAGAAATCCTTTTTTACACCACAATAACTTTCTATAAATGCAGTCAATTTATCTCCAGTTATTTCCTGAGTTCCTCTTGCTGTGTTAGAAAATAATTTATCTAATTTTGGGAAAAATTTATGAAAACTTACATAATCATATTTATTAAAATATGAAATCAAAGTACTCGTATCTATGGTTGTTAACTTTGATATTGCTAAATTTAATTTTTCTTCAATTTGCCTTACTCTTTCTCTGGTAATATCAAATTTAGCACCTATTTCCTCTAAAGTTTTATATTTTTCTTTATATCCGTAACGTCCTTTGAATAGAATGACTGCTTTATCATTTAAGTATGAAAGAATTTTTTCAATATCTTCTATAATCAAATTTTCTAATATTTTAGGACTTAAATTGTCAGAGATTATTATTTTTTTTTTCGAAAAAAAATTATTTATAAAATAATTATAATCTTTCAAAAGAGATTTACTTACAGAGTTAAGACTTTTTAAATTAAGATTGTTATTTTTTTCTTTTAATTTCAAATCAAATTTATTATCAAACCAATTTTGTAAATTGAATTTAGACAAAAGTTCTTTTTTATTAATTTCATTTTTCTTGAGTAATTCTTTAATTTCTCTAAGAGATTTTCTTCCAAAATTTCTTAGTTTTAATAAATAGTTTGTGTCTAAGGCTAATAAGTCACCTAAAAAAATTATATCCTCATTTTTTAAGGCATTAAAAGTTCTTACAGATAATGGCCATTCTCTTAATATGTTTGTATTTAGTAATTCAATTGTTTTTGCATCACTTTCTGTTTCTATATTTGGAATTTCTTGTTTAGAAATAGTTTTAGTTTGGTTAGTATTTATTGTTGCTAGATTATATTTATTTAGATAGCTCTTAATTTCCTCTACTCCTCGTTTACCAAAGCCAGGTATGGTTAAAAGTTTTTTATCAGGCCATTCTTTAAGATCACTTAGGTAAATAATTCCTTGATCCCTTAAAGCATTGAATGTTTTAGTTGTAAGTTCCCAATTTTCTAAAATATTTATATCCTCTGATAGATTATCATCTTTTATTAAATATTTTTTACCTTCTTCAGTTATAAAAAATTTATCATCTTTAAAAATAGCAAGATTTTTATTTTCTAGAGTTTTATGAGATTTTAAATTTCTAACCTTTTGGCTAAATTTATCATCATTTCTATTAGATAAGATTTCTAAATCGTGCTCACTAGGTTGCATTTTTAATCTTAAATTTTCAATTAATTTTGCAGTGTCAATCCCTCCAGGATTTTCACTTATGACTTCTAGGGCAAAAGGGATTAAATCTGATTCTGAATAATTACTCACTTAATATATAATGTTATAGATATTATCATTTTTCAATAATGAATTCTTGTAGAATTAATCTGTATTGAATTGCTGTAATTTTGAAGATGAAGTATTAAATACACCTCCTTTTTGATGCCA
>Ga0222719_10005986_pt1 | contig 10395 bp, 13 predicted proteins | sample C33_34DmetaG_FD_165039 | JGI IMG/M metagenome (GOLD analysis project Ga0222719, IMG submission 165039) | Estuarine water microbial communities from San Francisco Bay, California, United States - C33_34D | ecosystem: Environmental > Aquatic > Marine > Unclassified | place: USA: California...
CCTCGTGCAAAGATAGATAACTTTTTGGATGAGAAAACTTGTTTAAAGTTATACGAAGAATGTTTATCGGCACCAAAGGGTGGATGGACAATCTTTACTCGTGCTGGTTCTCGTATGGAAGAATTCAATGATTTGATTCACTGTCCTACTGCACATCAAATTACCTATGATTTAATGCATAGTGGTGAGATGTTATACGATTTGGAACAAATGACTGGAATCACCGGTCTTTTACCAGACCCTCACTTAGTTGGAGCTGGTTTTTCTATTATGAGAAATGGTGCAGAACTTGGACCACATTACGATTTCAATTGGAATGATAGGTTAAGATTACATAGAAAGTTAACATCTATCTTATATATCACACCCGATTGGGAAGAAAAATGGGGTGGTGAGAATATAACTTGGACTGCAAATCCTGAATTGGATGATACTGCAGAAATAGTTGAATCAATCTCACCAAAGTTTAACAGATTTATTATCTCAGAAAACGTAAAAAAAGGACCTGTTCATTCAGTTGGTAAAGTGAAGTGTCCGAGTTTAGTTCAAGGTAGAGCTTGTATTAGATTTTTTTATTATATCTCTACAAGTGATATTGATAAAGATAATCCACCACACAGAAGTATCTATAAAACAAATGAATATAATCATCATAAACTTCATGAAGAAGATTGGGATGGAAAATTAGTTGGAGAAATATGAATTACGAAATAAATGACCCATGGGACTGGGTAGATATCTTTGAGAATACAGTAAAACAATATGCTGGTTCAAAACACGCAATTGCTTGTGATTCAAACACAAATGCAATCAGATTATTATTCGAGTATCTTAAAATTAAAAAGAAAGAAATTGAGATTCCCTCTAAAACCTATGTATCAGTACCAAATCAGATTATCCTAAGTGGAAACAAACCAAAGTTTGTAGATAAACATTGGGATGGTATGTACGAATTGGGTGATACTAAGATTGTAGATGCAGCAACTGCATTTCATCAAGGAATGTATAACGAGTTTGAAGATTCTTATATGGTTCTTTCCTTTCACGCAAAGAAGATTGTAAACATTGGTAAAGGTGGAATGATTCTAACCAATGATGATAAGTTTGAGAAGTGGGCAAGACCAATGATTTACGATGGTAGGGATAAAAGAACCCTATACAAAGATGATGAATTTTCTTGTGTTGGTTGGCATATGTATATGACACCTGAAGATGCAAGATTGGGTATGATGATTTTACAGACAGAAAAAATACAATTGAAAAACAAAACAGTTGGTGGTAGTTGGGCTTACAAAGACCTAACTGAACAGAAAATATATAAGAAGTACAAGTGAAAAAAATAAATAGAATTATACTATTTGGAGATTCTTTTATTCAAGGAGTGGGGTGTTATCATAAGCTAGAAAATGATGGTAGAATGAATTACAACATAATACCAACTGAGGATATAGAACAAATTATAAGGCATAGAAATTTAAGTTCTTGGGAATACCTTAAAAATTATTTTCCTAATGTAGAAGTTATAAATTACGGAATAAATGGTTCTAGCAACTATGAGTCTTATGAATTACTTAGTAAATTTATAGTAAATGAATACAAAGATACTGACTTAATTTTATTAGGATTTACTTCTAAATTAAGAGATTTTCCAAGACAATTTAATTTTATATTTAATCTTCCTGGAAGTGAATTATTAAAAGAAGATAATCCAATACTTGTTAATCCAATTTCTTTTGACAAATATCAAAAAAGAAATTTTCTTCAAGAATTAGATGATTCTTTTAGCGATAAAGAAAAAACCGTAACAGAAGAATTTAAAATAAAATTTATTAATGATGTATATAATGACGAAATGAATGAGTATATATCTAATACTAATTATTTATTTTTACAAACTTTTGTTGAAAACTATAATATTAATTTAATTTGTTTTGATTTATTTGAAAAATATATAAGTAATGATGTTAAATTTAATATAAATAAAGATATTTACATTAATTATAATGGAAAATCCATGTTTGAATATCTTTTGGAGTATGAATCTAAATTTGGGTTTCCTATCTTATTTAAGCCACATATGAAATATAAAGTTTCATATTTTGAAAAAAATAACTCATTCTTAGATGAGTTAGACGAAACTAATATTAAAGTAACTCATTTAAATCAAATAGGATATCAAGTATATATTGATTATTTTTGTCAAGAATTTTTATTAAAAAAGTATAAATAATGAAAGCAAATATTTTAAAAATAAATGAAATTGTTTATAATGCAAAAGAACGATATATCAGAGTTTGGATAGGGCCTTCATTAACAAACTGGTTGATAAACGAGTTTAATTCAAAAATAGAATTAGATAACTTTTTATCATCATTGCTTCCAGCAATAAGACGAGGAATTAAATTAGTTTTAGATTGTTCTCCTGAAGGAGAAGTTCCTTATATTGATTTATCAGAAAGAAATCAGATTCATAGACTTAAATGGATTTATGATTGGAAAATGAGTAATAATGTATCTGATTCTTCATTTGAAATATGGACTTCTGATTTTCTTTGTAAAGAAAATAATAAGGAATATGGTAATTTATTTACAATTATGAATCAATATAAACATAATGTAGCTTATGCTTTAGATAACAAATGTTTAAGTGATAGAAAGTTTAAAAAAAAGTTTGTATGTCCAATGAGTAGAAATACTTCAGAAAGAAGAGCCATATGGAGGTTGATTGAATCCGATGAAAATTTAAAAAATAATACATATTATTCATTTAATTTTAGAGAAAATGGAGATTTTACTCATGAAGGTGATGCAAATTATCCATCATTAACATTAGAAAGATACGAAGATGAGCCTAATGAAATACAAAGAACACAGTTTGCAGGATTTCATTCTATGAATACATCTATTATACAGATTGTATGTGAAACTTTGTTTTATAAAGATAATAAACAAGGAGAAACTACATTTCCAAGATTTTTTACTGAAAAAACATTTAGACCTCTAGGAATGTGCCAGCCTTTTATTTATGTAAGTAATCGTGGAATGCTTAAAAAGTTAAAATCATATGGTTTCAAAACATTTGATAAGTGGTGGGATGAATCATATGATGATATGGAAGATGAAGAGAGACTAAGTGCTATATTAAATTTAATAAAAGATTTAAACAAAAAATCAAAAGAAGAGCTAACAGAAATGTATAAAGAAATGATTCCTGTGTTACAATATAATTTTGATAACTTATTCAAGTTAGAAGATAAATTTTATGAGTTTCACATAACACATAATCATAATGAATTTGGAAAAAATGAATATTATTACCATCATTATTTTAAAATATTTGATTAAATGAGAAAATACCTACCAACCCTTGGAGAACTAATAGATAGATTATCTATTGTACAATTGAAAGAAGTGAAAATTCCTCAACACAAAGAGGAATATTCTAAAGAAATATCAGATATTGTACATGATATCAACGAAATCCTCAAAGAAAAAGATAAAATAGATGGTGAATTTATCAGAGCAGTAATTGTACTCTCACAAATGAATGCACATATTTGGTACAACGAAGATAATGCACGAAGTGGTGATAATCAAGGAAACCAATTGATGTTAACACATGGTTTAAATGGAATCAGAAACACTGCTAAAAACAAAATCCAAGAATTAGATGGTGGTAGAAAAGATTATAAAGTAGATTGTATTGCATCAGAATTTAAAGATTGGGAAGTATCTTGGTAGATGAATATAAAATAGAAGAAAGAGGATTAGAAATCATCGATGATATTAAATTTTATCATAATTTAATTGATAAAAATAATGATTTTTATTTTCCTTCCGTGGTGGTTTTATATAATGGCAATAAAACTAGTATTTTTAGATTAAATGAAGATGAATTTAAAAAAGTAGTAAAGTTTATAATAAAAAAATATGAAAACTCAATTAGATATTTCATTTCTGTTATAGATTATGGAGAAGCTTTTTTATCAACAGGGGATGAAAACTCATTTAAAAACTCACATCCAAATTTAAGATTATTAATTGATATATTTTCTAATAAAAATTTATTAAATAGATTAGTATGGAGAGGCCAGGGATTGAATCCTAAATTCATAAGCGAAATTGAATTTCAGCCAATAACTAAATATCTTGGTATGAATATAGAACACTGCTTTGATATATCTCAAAGAAAATTTACCCATAATTTTTTATCATTATACAGAGCTTATAAAGAATATAGAGAAGAATTTCATTGTTTTATTGAACAGAGTGGAGTAATAGAAAAGACATTATATAGTTATAATTCTGAATTCAATACAACATCTCCATGGACATATGATTATAAAGTTTCATTAGAATCAAAATCAGTAGATGTAAAAATGTTATTGAAACCTGGTGAATATTTTAAAAATACATTTTGTAGTATAGTTTATGAAGCATTTTGGGATGAGGGAGTTATATTTCTAACTGAAAAAATAAATAAATGTTTTTTATCTGGCCATCCTTTTATTATTTTATCATCTCCAAAATATCTTTCTTTTTTAAAAAAAATTGGATTCAAAACATTTGATAGATGGTGGGATGAATCGTATGATAATATTGAAGATAATAGGGAAAGGATGGTGAGAATAAAACAAGTAGTTTTAGATATTTCAAAATGGAGCCTAGAAAAATGTGAAAGGGTATATGGTGAAATGATTCCAATAATAAAGCATAATCAAAGTATCGTAAAAGATATGTCAAAAAATAGATTAAATGATACATATAATTTGATAGAATATAAATCTTCAATAATATGATAAAAAAGTTTTTAGGATTTTTATAAATATGTATTAGTATGAATCCAGAAGAATTTTATCATTTAAATAAACTAACCAATAAACAATATATGAGAGAAATACGAATAAAATCTCTTAGTTGGTTATTGGATTGTTTTGAACGTGGAACAATCAGAAGAAGAACAATATTAAATTTAATACCCGAATCAGATTTAATTCATCTTTTAAAAGAATTGGAAGAAGAAGAAAAATATGAGATTTGTGCAACAATTAAGAAAATATTAGATAACATATATAATCCGCAAATAAAATTAAAAACTATTATGAGTGAAGCAAAACGATTGGAAATAATCGAAAATTTAGAGCAAACTATAAAAAAAGAACACGAAAAAACTGGAGGTGGTAATGCCGACCTTATCGCCGGTTTAAGTAAAAAGTTACAACAATTAAAAGGAGAATAATTATGCCGAGTAAATTTTTTGGAAACAAACACGATAACCAAACAGGTTCAAGAGGAAAACAAAACAAAGGAACTCAAGGTGGAAGCCGCACTAATAATAAAAGAAATAGTGGGGTGAAAAAATCAGGTCGTGGTAGATAGAGAATGGGATTTTTTATATTGGGATGATACAGACTACGATGATGAATGGGTAGATGATAAGCCTAAAAACCAAAAAACAGGAACAACAATAGAAGATTAATATAGAATTAAATGCAAACTAAAGTAAAAGTCTCTCAAGATGGTTTAAAATATTCATCACTTAATTTAGCAGAAATACAATTTAAGAAACCAAGTGGAAATTATTCACAGACAAGATTAGAATATTTAGAACTTAAAAAAGAAAAAATACTTACAAATAAACGTAAATTTGAAGATTTATTTAATGATATAATAGATAAATTTAATGAAACTACTGATGAATTTTGTTATTACTTGAGGGGAGAAGTTTTTTGGTGGAATGGGTTTTATTATATGTTTACCTTGATAAATAATGTTTTTAAAAAAAGAGGAATTCAACATAAGTTAAAATTCATAGATAATAATCCAAGTTTAAAGTTTAAATATCCTAATAACTACATTGGATATCCTTATATGCTGGGGATACCATTTTACGAACCAACGAAAGAAGATGTAAACTTTGTAAATAGAGAAATTGATAAACATTTCTTATGTTTAAACAGAAGAGTTAAGCCTTTTAGAGAACAAATAGTTGAATTAATACACGAATACAATTTATTTGATAAATTTCATTATTCTTTTGGAGTTGATGGCGAATCGAGAAACCATCCATTTTTTAAAAGTATTGACGGAACAGTACCACATGGATTTAATCCAATAACAGGACTTGAAAAATCTACTTTTTGTTTAATAATTACAGAAAATGCAGTTGAATACACAGATAGAATTCATGATTTTAACATGGATAATTCCATACACTTAAATGGTGGATTAATTAATCACTTGACAGAAAAAACCACAAGAGCTCTTTGTTTGGGTATGCCTTTTATAATGGTTTCCTCTCCATATAGTTTAAAAACATTGAGAGACCATGGGTTTAAAACTTTTGGTGATTTTTGGGATGAAGATTATGATGAAGATATAGATTGGGAAGTTAGATTTGAAAAAATAAAAAAAATAATATTAGAAATATCACATTGGACTTTAGAAGGATGTAATAAATTATACAAACAGATGATACCTATATTAGAACACAATCGTAATAGATATCTTGAATTAAACAAAGAATGGACCGAAAATATAAAAATGGAAGATGTCATAGATTATAATTTTGAAAGAGAGAATGAATACTATGAATTCTTTGAAAGAATGCGTTTTCAAGAAAATATAAAAGCTTTATTATGAGTACTCTAGTAACAATGGGATGTTCCTTTTCGCAAGGAGATGGGTGTTATGATTTTTCATTAGGTGATGCAGAAAATGATTTCATAAACTTTAGAGAGGATAATATGGATAATTTTCTTCATAAGTGTATAGGTTCTAACATACAAGAAAGATTTGGTTATGAAAAGTTTATAAATTATGCATATGCAGGTTCATCAAATGAATCCCAATTTCTTCTATTTTTTAATCAATTACCACAAGATGAAAATGTAACTATAATTTGGCAACAAACTTTTTATCATAGATATTTTCAATTAGCAAAAAAAGGTGTGATGGATGCGGGATTGCATTATGAATGGGTAGTTAGGGCAATGCAAGAAAAAATGGAAAAGTTGAACTTAACTGATTGGGATGTAGAGCAGGACACTCGATTTCATACCTTGCTTAGAATACAATCTTTGTATGAATATTGTAAGATTAGAAATTGGAAATTGTTAATATGGACTTGGATGGGGCATGAATACGAGCATCTTATAAAACTATTTCCAAAATTAAAATCAATAATAATTCCTTATTCAAATCCATTTGATAGGGAAATGGGTGAGCTACCAAACGAGTGGGTTTCTAAAATACCAAATGACCCTCACCCAAATGAAATTGGATATAAAATAATATCAGATGGGTTGTGTGATAGTATAGTTAAAAATAATTTAGATTGTCCTATTCCGAATGAAAAACCAATAAATAAGATAAAAATAAATCCAACTTTTATAACAACATGAGTACGTTAGTAACATTAGGGTGTTCTTTCACACAAGGACAAGGTTGTTATAAAGAAAGCTCTTTAGATGAAAACTCACAAGAATATTATAAAGAACAGCTCCCTAACTTTTTAAAAGGTTGTATAGGTTCTAATATACAAAAGGAATTTGGTTTTGCTAATTTTTATAACTATGCTCGCGGTGGTGATTCAAACCTTAACCAGTTGTTAAGATTTTTTAATAATCCAATACAAGATGATGATACTACAATACTTTGGCAAGTAACTTTCCCAACCAGAGGATTTGCGGTTATAGAAAATACGATAAATACTTTGCCATTTGAATTTACAGAGAAGATGTTTAAGTTAAGACTTAAATTTGGTAATACTTCTCCAGAAGATGATATGAGAAGAGAAGTGGCTTTGTATTTAAAAGTTATGAAAGAATATTGTAGAGTAAGGGGATGGAGATTTTTTGTTTGGTTTTGGGAAAATGGGGAGTATTCAAAATATAGTGAGATGTTTCCCTTATTAAAAGAAAATATAATACCATTTAATAAAGAACCATTTGATGATGATATGTACTCGATTGAAGGACATCCAAATGAAAAGGGATATAAGAAGGTATCCGATACTCTTATTAGAGCAATAGAATCATATGGATTGGATTTCCCAAAACCAAAAGAAGAAATAAAAATAATAAAAGCAATATTTGATAAAACCATTAACTTTTAACGAATCGAACCCCTTCCATGAACAATAGGGAACTCCTTTATATTATCATTACAATACTCGTTTACTTCATTACATTCATATATGTTGCAAGATGGATAATATGGTTACATACTCCATATGATGAACTCCCCCTACTCCCCCAAAGCTATAAACCCCCTTTTGTTCGTTTGTCGTGAGGGGTTCGATGAGTCGTCAAAGAAATTTTTTCACCCTTCTTTTTATTGATAGTATTTATTCATATGAAGATATGTAAGAAATGTAACATAGAAATGAAATACTATAAACCCCAAGATGGACCTTACTATGTTTGTGTTAAATGTGGTGATGTTCAATTTCCAATAGATTATGAAAAAAGTAAAGAGAATCCCCATAAGAGAAAATAGAATAAAATCAAGACAACCTCGTAAGAAAACGTTGGTACAAAGAATAATACAATGGAGACTAATAGGGTATATAGTAATAACAATAGGACTACTACAATTAGATACTCCATTAGATAACATAATCCTTCAGATGTTTCTACTCATACTATTCACAGAACTACAATCAAGAGGAATATCAAAGAAGAAATTGGATAAACTCCAAGAAGAACTCCAAGTAGTACAAGAGATACACTATGAGGATAGAGATAGAATAGAAAGAGAAGGCCTTCATGCCCAAGAGAGTAAAGATGCTCTTCAAGTCAAAAAGGATATAGAGGAAAATTACAAACCTCGATAATACACGCACCCATGCAACCCATCCCTCCAATAGAGTAGGGATATGAACTAAAGGGAAGAGTAGCTCACTTGTTACTCCTCCCTTTTTTCGTGCCCTATTGTTCACAACTCCCCAAGTGAGCCAACTGAGAGAGTACCCCAACTGAGAGAGTAAAAATACTGAGGGATTTTAAGGGGTTTTAAGAGAGTTTTGATTGTATCCGTACTCCGATATTACACCCCTTGAGAAGTTAACTCTCATATACCCCATAATTCCTTATGCAATCCCTATCGAGGTGTCTATTTCTTTTAAAAGGTTTCACAATGGAGGGTATGTCATAATATTTTGTGCCATATTCTCTCTATATGATATAGTGGTAATTAAGGTGGTGGCATAGTTGGAGGGCTCATGTTGGTGTTTCCATAGGCCGATTTTTTTTCCTGCATGGTTTTGCCACGATACTATATGACACGTTGTCATACCCCCTATTGTTTACAATTGTGAACAAATTGCCATAAATGCAAAGAAAGCCCATATACGTTGTCTATCCCATAAATCGTACTTCACACGACATATTGTCATATGAAATGCTTGGATATATGGAAAATATTTCGTATCTTTAAGGGTGGTGAGGGCGGGCTCAATACTTCAAAGTGAGGGTTTTTTGAATTATTCTCAACGAATAAGGGGATTTGTTGTCAATAATTTGTGTCTAGCATATAGGTGAGATGAGAATAATTCAAAAAAAAGTGAAAAAAAGCTTGGATATATGGAAAATTTTTCGTATATTTACTATGTAAATGATTAATAATAAAGATATGATTGGACCGAATTTAATAAAATTAGAATCTGTGGGTAGCTTAGTTGATGTAGATATCATGGAAGTTTACCCTTGTATGGAAGATGATACTCCTGATTGGGAGTGTGGTGTTCCTCTTACTGAGGTTAGTGATGAATGGGCGTTCTCTCTTAGTGATGAGGATAAAGCCCTGTTGATTAAGTATGACTTATTAGAGATATTTTAGATTATGAAAGATGTACCTTATATTCAGATGTACCGAAATGGTAATTGGAAGTGGATTATCCCTATACAGATAGCGGTATTCCTATTCTTTGTACTGATGTTTAACTTAGAAATGTAAAATTATGAATGATTCTATTGAAATTAACGTTACCATAGGAGGTAATACTGTTACCAAAAACCTTTCTGTCCAAGAATGGTATAATACGAGAGATGCCCAGTTTGGGGATTCTCCTTGTGATGATATAGTTGGTAGAATACTATGGGATAGTCAATACTATATTGAAAATTATTTGAAAAAAAGTACGAAATAATTTGGTTATTTAAATTATTTTTCGTATCTTTGTATAGTTGGTGATTGAGATGTTACTCTAGCTAACTAAAGAAATAACGTTGTAAGTCTTTATAGGTGATGAAAGATACTCGAGCAAACGTATAGAAGTTGAGGTTAAGGGGTTTTCCTCAACATACAAATGGAGACCCAATTCTCTCCTATCCTAAAGTGTTCGTCCGAACCACCCACTAAGAAGCTTGGTCTCCACTTAGTGGGTTTTTTTTT
>Ga0222719_10005988_pt1 | contig 10392 bp, 8 predicted proteins | sample C33_34DmetaG_FD_165039 | JGI IMG/M metagenome (GOLD analysis project Ga0222719, IMG submission 165039) | Estuarine water microbial communities from San Francisco Bay, California, United States - C33_34D | ecosystem: Environmental > Aquatic > Marine > Unclassified | place: USA: California...
TCGCCCTAGAGTCAGGCTTTCTGATGAAGTGATTAAGAGTGCAGCGCGTGCCGCTGCTGCTCCTGTCTTACGGGCCCGGTAACTGATGCCAATTCTTCCATACGAAACTGATAGTTCTTCTACTGGTTCTGGTTCTGCTCTGAGCAGGCTGCCTGACGTTGTCAGGTCGACTGCTCCAGCGCAGGGTGGTGGCGGTCCAAGCATGTTGGGCACGTTGGCGCGTGGCATTGTTGCCCCGCTGACCGCCATTGACACACCTAGAAGGGCGATCATTTCTGGTATCGCTGAACTAAGGGATGCGTTGGACGATGACCCTGATACGAAAGCGTCTTTCGGTGATTTCTTGGAGCAAACGAAGGACCCGACGTATGGCGTTGGGTCTGCTTTTCCTGATCCGACTGGCAACAAGTGGCTTGATAGGGCTATCGGTTTTGTTGGTGATGTGGCGTTGGACCCGATCACTTATGCGACGATGGGTTACGGCAAGATAGCAACTCTCGGTTCGCGTGCTGCTTACGCAACAAACTTGTTGCGTGCAGCGAAGGCTGTTGACAGGGTGGACGAGGTTCGTCCTTTGGTGCAGAAGTTGACTCAGCGTGGTGCTGGCGCGTTGAAGGGTGCGGACCGCCAGTTGTATGACGAAGTGATTCGCGCGGGTCGTATTGGTACTGGTGGTGCCGGGTCTGAGATTGGTCAGGCTGGCATTAGGTTGGGTGTGCCGTTCACGAAGATTGAGTCTGCTCCGATTCCGGGAACTGAGCGTCTCGCTGAGGGGCTTGGTGGCATGTTGTCTCAGGCGCGTTTGCGTGCCGGTCAGTCGAATGTGGGGCAGCGTGTGCGTCGTGCTGTGACTCCGCGTGAGCGTGCAGATTTGTATGAGCAGATGGTTATGGGTGGTGACCCTGATCTTCTGATTAAGCGTCTGTTCGATGTTGCTGCTGGCGATGCTGCTGGCGCGGCACGCAACATTGCGGGCCGTCGCCTTGGCATGGTTGTGGATGAGGTTACTTCTTCTGGACGCAAGGAAGGTTTGTCTGGTGAGGAGTTGACCCGACAGTTGTCGTCTGGTTCGGTGAAGGCCACCGACGATACAGTTTCTGGTCGTGCTCGTGGTTTCTTGGATGATGGCCGCCAAGAGTTGTCTGATGCTGGTTCAACGATTGAGTACCGCGATAACTATGTGCCTCGCGTGTTTACTGAGGAGTATGACCGTGTTCGTGCTGGCGATCTGGGTGATGAGATCACTCAGACGTTGGGCATTGTTGACGAGTTGGGTCAGGAAGGAATCACGAAGACCCGTCAGATCAACAAGGGTGATGATCTTGTCCGTGGAGATGTGTCTGTAACGCTGAAGGGTGATGACCCGTTCTCGTTCAACAACGCTATGAACGAGTTGTACCCAGAGTTGGGTGGCTCAGTCAAGTTTGTTGAAGAGGACGGCTACAAACTGTTGGAGCGTTGGGCTCGTTCTGCTTCTGCAGAGTTGGGTCGCTTAAAGTACACCGATGAAATTGTGCGTTCAGGTATCGGTTCTCCACGCAGCCAAGTAACTAGGGCTGCTGGGATCACTGAGGACATTGCTGAGGAAACTGTTGCTGGTGTGCCTCAGCGTGTTGAAGATTTGCGTACTGCTAGGACGCAGGCTTTGGATGAGGCTCGTGTTGGTACGAGTGAGGCTCGGCGTGCCGAGACTGCACGTATCCAGTCTGAGGCTGCTAAGGCTGAGGGTTCTGCCGCTCAAGCGCAACAGCGCGCTAATGCTGCTTATCGTAGGGCCGAGCAGCAGTTGCGAAAGATTGACGACGAGGTCGTCAAGATTGATAAGCAGATTGATCGTCTTCGTGGCAAGCAAACGAATGCTGCTAGGCGTCAGTTGCGTGACCGGTCTAATCGCCGGTCCCGTTTGTTGGCTGAGAAGGCACGTATTGAGCAGCGTTTGCCCGAGTTGCGTGCAAGTAGTGAGGCTGCGGAAACTTTGGTTCGTCAGAGTGATGCTGCTACTGCTGCTGGTGTGCGTCCTCCGGGTGTCACGCGTGAAACTGGTGCCGCTATCAGGGCTACTGGCAGGGCTGAGGGCAGGCTTGCCGATATTGGTGAGGAGTTGTCTGCGTTGCCTCGTGGCGGTGAGGGCATTGTTCCGGATCAACAGATTGTCGATGAGATTGATTACATGACTGCACGTAGAGGGCAGGCACAGGCTGCTTCTGAGGCGGCTCGTGGTTCTGATCTGCGTGTACCGGTCGATAGTGGCCCTTACGAACTTGTTCCGATGGACAAGTTGCAGCGCATGAGGTCGAAGGCACCTAACACGAACCTGACAGAAGTTGACAACGCTGCTGCTGTCATTAGCCGTACAGGCGAGGTTGAGCCCATCGTTATCGCTTATAGCCCTAGAACGAATAAGGCTGTAATTGTTGATGGACATGACACGCTGGATGCTGTTGAGCGGCTCGGCTATTTCAACGTTCCGACCAAGATTGTCCGTAAGGACAACTTGGGTCGTCTTGATCCTTACGCTAGGGCTGTTCCCGGTTTCGGTAAGCGTGGCGCACCGCAGGAAATGGTTCCTTCTCAGATTGGTTTGCTAACAGATGATGCTGCTGCGGACGCTGTTGTGCCTAGTGAGATCGCTGCGATTCAGGCTCGTGGCGCAGACTTGGAGCAGAAGGCTGCAGACAAACTTGGTGATGCTGCTGCTCTGCGTGCCCGTGACCCGCAGGCGTTGGAAGCGAATGCGCGTACTGCGGCTACTGTGAAGCGTCGTAAGAAAGCGCAGGCCACAGAGTCTCGTGCTCGTCGTCTGGTGAACAATGCTGCGAAGGATGGTTTCGCTCCGTCGTTGGATGGTGAGAATGCTGCGGCGGATATTGCTGCGAACTTGAAGCGGGTGCCGGAGCAGGGCAATAAGCGGCTGCGCCGTGAGGCTCGGGCTTTGATTGAGGATGTTCCTGAGGGCGAGTTGTTGACACGTGACCAGCGTTATCTTGCTGGTCTACGTCAGGCCGCTAAGGACCCGAATGATGTGGCTGCTCAGGTTGCGTTCGCAAACATGTTGCAGGTGTATTCGGTTGAAACAAAGATTGCTGCTGAGGGCGGTAAGGGCCGCACGTTCAGTAACTTCTTTGAAGTTCTGTACGGCGGTTCGAAGAACAGTGCCGATTTCCGTCAGAGCATTATGGGCGAGTTGGAAGATGGTTGGCGGATGATTGAGGGCACCGGTGTTGCGGTGCCCGAGGAAGTCCGAAAGATGCGTTTACGTATCGCAGAGTTGAACAAGCCGGAAACGTTCAATGGTTTCTTGAAGGCTTGGGAGACGTACACGAAATACTTCAAGGCGTATGTGACTGCGACTCCACGGTTCCATATTCGTAACGGCATGTCTGCTTCGTTCATGAACTGGTCGGAGGGTGTGTCTGCTGCCCAGATGGTTGAGGGTGTGCGTGTCTGGAAGAAGTATGCCAGCGGCGGGCTGGATGCTTTGGATGGCCGTGAGCGTGTCATCATTGAGTCGGTGCTGGGTTCTGGTGCCGGACAGTACGACATGATTGAAGTTGGTTTGCGTGCACCTTTGGGTACACGCACCTCCCGCAAGGTTGGTACGAACGTTGAGGGTGGTGTGCGTGCCGGTCTTGCTGTCAAGGTTGTTGATGATGGCGGGTCGTTTGAAGAGGCGTTGGCTGCCATCACCCGAGTCCACTTTAATTACAGTCAGTATTCTAATGTTGACCGGATTGCCCGTCAGATCTTCCCGTTCTGGACGTTCATGTCTCGCAACCTTCCGTTGCAGGTCACCCAGATGTGGTCGAAGCCACGCGCGTACGCTCGCTTCAACACACTGATTCGCAACATCCGTACCGACGATGAAGAGACAGGTATCGTTCCTGACTACTTCACTGAGGGTGGCGGCTTCAGGTTGCCGTTTAACATTCCGGGTGTCGGCCAGTACGCACGACCTGACCTTGGTTTCTCCCGCGTTGAGGAGGACGTTGAACGACTCAAGGACCCTGTCAGGTTCTTGGCTGATTCGAACCCGCTGATCAAAGCAGCGGTGGAGAACTTTGCTGGGAAACAACTGTACAAAGACATCCCGCTGGATGACGAGTCGTATGTGCCGTTGGAAGGCTGGCAACAGTTGCTTGCACCGGTGCTGGCTGCGACTGGGAACTTGGAAACAGGTCCGGGTGGTTACGTCATCACACCGAAGACCGAGTACCTGTTGGATCAGATCAACCCTGTCGGCGGTTTGATCAACCGCTACTCTGGGGAGGGTTCACGTAATGAGGATAACTCGCTCAAGAACATTCTTGGTGCCAGCGGTATCCCTGCGCTGCTGTCGTTGGGCGGCTATGTGCGTGACTTGACACCTGAAGTGCAGCAGTCCGCGGCTAAGCGCAAGCAGTATGAGCAGCGTGACGCGCTGCGCAAGTTGCAGGAGATTGCTCGCGCTAGTTGAATCCCCATTCTTCGGGGTCTTCGACTTCCATTTCTGTTTGCTCACCGACAGGCATCTCTAAGCCTTCTTCAATCTGGGTGGCGATCTGTTCTAGGAACATGAACATCTTCGCCATGGCTTCGTCGCTGCCGTGTACTGCTGCGTCCCAATGCTCCAACCAGTCCTTGGCGGAGTTGACCGGTATAACCATGCTGATGTGTAGTGATATACCGTGGTCTTCAATGATCTGCTCGGAATTCGCCATCATGTCTTCCGCGTCATCACCGAACAGATCTTCTGCCCATGCACTCACAGCAGTGGTCCCATAACCTTCCATGTTTGTGCACCGATCCAGCCGTCAACTGTCAAGCCATGTTTGGCTTGGAACTTCATGACTGCTTTCTCTGTCTGGGGACCGAAGTAGCCGTCGGGTTTCGCGCCGACTACTCGCTGGATCTTCTTGACCAGTTCACGGTCCTTCTCTCCACGTCGGATTGCTTTGCCTCTGAATGGCACAATCTCTCGTTTCGGCGGGTTGGTTTCTTTCCCGGCTAGTTCTGCGAACACAGCCTTGAAGTAATCTGCGTCATCAGCAACGGCTGGGCTGACCTCAACATGAATCCAGTCTGCCCATTTTTTGCCGCCACCTGTAACTGTTGGACGCAGGTAAGTTTTCCATTTGTTGCGGTCGCATTTCCATCCGCGACCGAACGGGTCGCGTCCTTTGCGTCCCATATAGTCGACAACGATTTCTAGTTGCAGGTCTTCTGCGTGTTCAACCAACCAGTTGATCCATTTCTCTGCGACCTTACGGTCGCCGCATCCTTCGTATGGTGCGCCACGGTAACTCAGGTCACAGGCCCGGCCCGTTCCGTGATTTGATGGCTTGCTGCCACCGCGGATCGCCCGGCGACCATACGATCCATTATTGAAGAATGCTCCGCCGGTGAACTTGATGAACTCGCGGATGAATTGTTCTGTGCCTTTGCGTTTCCCGGATGCGTATCCGTCGAACCCTGTGTACGGCCTGCCCATGTTATTCTCCTCCTAGTTCCAAGATGAAGGAACCGTCTATCAACATGTGTGCTATCACAGAGTAGCCCACCATGTCTAGCAGTGTGTCAATGATTGACTCGTTTTGTGGTTGGTCTTTTTGTTTGCGCATCAGGTTCGCGTATCGTTCAATTTTGTCTGACAGTCTGACGGCGACACCGAACAGTTCCCCTTGGAGAATGTTCTGGTGTCCGTAATCTCTCTGCTTGGAAACCAGCAGGTTGATCATCTGCTTGTTGCCCCATTCACCTCTGTCACGCAGTTCTGCGATGGCGGCGTATGCGATGGCTGACCATGCTTGAGTGTTTGCGCCTTCGCTTTCGAACAGGATGTCACGGGTTTGTCGCAGCCTGTTGATGTTGATTGGCTGTGGGTCACCAAAGTATGCGGCAAGTTCGTTGACCCAGTGCTCTGCTGCGCCTTCCCATGTTGTTGGCATGTTCACTCTTTCCCTGATCCTGATGTCAGTCGATAGTAGGGCTCGCAGAATAGCAAGCGCACGGTTCCTCAATCGGAATATATGGGTTTTTGAGACACCCATTTGGTCAGCAATTTTTTGTAGCGATAGTTGTTCGCTGTACACACCATCGATCACCCATTGCAGTTCTTCATCTAGTAACGCTACGGCTGATGCAACTATTTCTCTGTACGGTTCTAGTTCTTCTGCGGATTCTTCTGGTTCGCATCCGAAGTCGGCTTCCATCAATGCTTGCAACGGGGTTTCTGGCGGGCGACGAAACATTGGTGTTTCGTGCCCGAAGAACTCTGTTGGGATTTGACGGTTAGCCACTAGTAATCTCTTTGATTTGCTTAACTGCGTCGTCGAACGATAGTAAAGATCGACGCTGAACCGTATGAAAATTATCATAGTGTTTCCGTATCCGGTCGAACTTTTTGACACTGCCCCATTTATCATCGGTGTGTCCCATGACTGCCAGCATTTGGTCTGTTGTGCGTGACACGAAGATCACAGCAACAGGTTTGTTCACTTTCTTTTTCCATCCGCCAACGGTGTCAACGAAAGCGTTCGTGTATGGGAACGATTTGGGGTCGGCATCGAAATCTAGGTTGCGTGACTTCACCTCAACGCAGTGGCCGCTGTCCAGCACTACGTCTTGTTCGTCTTCGTAGTCTGCGATTTCTTCTTCGCTGGCGGCGAAGGTTAGTTCGGTTGCTTCGGCGTTGATGCCGTGGCATCGGAGCCGGGCTGCTACTAGTTCAGCGTACTTCTGTCCGATGGTTGCTTCGCGTCGGAAGATTTCGTCGCTTGCACGTTTCATTGTTTCACCGCCGTTACTCGCATGACCAGCCGGTCATTTTCGAATGCTGCACCCTGTAGTCCGTCCAGTGTGGTTTTGATCAGGTTGTCTACGTCTGCTGTGAGTTTTGTGGTGTGGTCCCCGATTGGGGTGAGTGTGATGTCCGTGCCTTGCGTCGTGTATGTGATGTCGACGTGTAGTGGCTGGTCGTAGAACGGTCCGTTTTGCCGTTCGTATTCTGACCGGATGTTGTGTTCTGCTTCAAGCGTTTGCTTGGGGGTGAACACCCTGCCGCCCCGCCCAAGGCGTGGCCTGCCTTTGGGTCGGGGACGACCGGGGATCGTTATCGTGAATGGCCGTTTGTTTGACTTTCGTCTTGCCAACTTGTGCCTGCTACTTTCCGAATTGCTTCTTCGACAATGCGGTTGAGTCGTTTCTCACGATCATGTCTGTCTGAGAACTTTCCCCATCGCTGATCAGCATCGTATAGCACGGACATTATCTCTGATGGTGATAGTCCATCTTTGGCTGCGCAGCAGGCCAGAAAGAACATGGTTGTCGATCTGTCTTTGCCTTCATGCGGCCCTGTCCTGAGCACATACTGGGTGAGTCGACCCATCTTGTACATGGGCAAGTTGACTGGTGTGTCTTCGTCGAATACGACCTGCACTTTTGGTGGTTCTTTCCACATTGCTGCAAGCGCAGCAATCTTGTCGACCTGCACACGTGTTGCGTGTGCGTTCTCAACAAAGAACTCTCTACCCATCGGAGTCATGTCTTCGTTCATGATGTAACGCAGACCTGATCCGTCGTTCGGGTATGGCAACCTGACGTAGTTACCTACTTGGTTGTCTTTGAGTTCCACTTGTTTTGGGTTGACTTCAGTTGGTGGAACGTCAGCAACTTTGTGGACAACAAGGTAGGCGTTACGCATGATTGGTGCTGGCACTGTGTGCTCAGGGAACAGCCACACGTGGTAGCCCTTGCGGGTTTTCTCTATCCACGTGGTGATGTCTTTCATGGCGAACGCTTCTTGTATGCGTTGTGCCGCAGGGTAGTCATCGACATCGATGTCGGTGCATCCCCATGTGACGATGGTTTGATCACCTCTGTTTACCGCTGGATAGATCCCGATCTGTGTGTCGCCGTTTAGGTGTTGGCGGAACAGGTCGGGGCTGACGGGACGGCGGACGCATCCGCCTGTCCATGATCCGTAGCAGTCGGATCGACCAGCGAACAGGTCAATGTATTTCCGTAGCGTTTCACTCACCACGCACCATCCAGTTGTTGTTCCTCCCACGTCACTTGTGGCGTTGGTTGCCTGAAACTTTTCAGGCGGCCCGTGCCCTGTTCGATGTGGTAGTCAATGTCGTCAACAAGTTCAGCGTCATGCCGTTTGCATTTGACAAGGTTCAACGTGACAGTGTTGGAGTGGCGTTCAAGTTCTGCACGCAACATGTCTAACTTCTCTAGTGCGATCTCTGACACTGAGCCGTGTGCGGCTCGTTCTTCGATCTCACGTATCTCTGCTTCGATGCCGAACTTCTTGCGTCGCACACCAATGATGTGTGATGCCTGCTGTTCACCACCGAATGCACCTGATGAGATGGTTTGCTTCGCGCCGTCTTTGCCTGCGGTTCGTGATGACTGGTGAAGAACTACCAGCGGTACATCGTGGCGTCGGGCGAACGCTTTGATGGTGTTCGCTTTTGATGCGACGTTGTCTTCTGTTGGCAGTAACTCTAGGTAGTCGTACACGATGCATGCGGGTTCACCTACGTGTTCCGATGTTTCGTTGATGGCACGATCCATGTCACCCATGCTGAGGAACTGGTCGAACACTGCGAGTTTACCGAAGTGTTCGTCTGCTGTTTGTTCGATCAAGTCGATGGTGTCCCTGTCGTCTTGTTCGATGAGTTGTTCCAGTACACGTCCGGGGGTGCCGGTGATGAGTGACACGAGTTTGACCAAGGTCAGGGTTCGTGGTTCGTCTGGACAGAAATACATGATGGGCTTGTCACGGTTCGCTCGCAGGATTTCCATGAGGAACAGTGTTTTACCTGAGTGCGAGTAGCCGTTGATTAGCAGCATTTCTCCGGGGGCTACGCCTCGCATCTGCATGTCGATCTCGTTGAACCCTAGGTAGATGCGGTCGGCTGGTGTTTGTACCCAGCGGACGAAATCGTCTACGGAGGAGGACAGCGGTCGATAGTAGAGCGGGGCTGGAGATGGCGGCGGGGCGACCTCTGTGAGATCGCCCCGCTCCATTTCCTCCCACCGTGCCGCTAAATCGTGGCCGGTGGTTTCGCTCACTTCGGCGGCCAGAAGGCGAACGGCTGACCCTTGGCGTTCATGCTGCCGTCAGCAGCCTTGAACCAAGGACGGTTGTTCTCCGAGTTGGCGGTGTCACGGTTGTCGTACACCTTGCTGACCCGGTTCTTGGCGCATGCTTCAAGCAACCATTGTGGCAGTTCGCCGTGCTGTGCTCCGGCTACCTCAACTGATGAGGATGACTGCACTTCGGTCGTGCCCTTGAACACTTCCTTGATTGCAGCGACACCGGCTGACTGTGTCTGTCCGCCGATCTCTGCGGTCAGGTAGTTGCCGAGTTCGACGATCACCATTGAAATGGTTTGCAGTTCTGCGTAACCTGCGTCGGTGGTGATGTCGATGCCGCGCTGTGCCGCATAGTTAAGTGAGTTGGTCAACGTGTTTCCTACACGCAAACCGATTTGCTGTTGATCAGCCATGTGGTGAACCTCCTGTGGTTCGGTTGGTGGTGGCCCTGCAGGGCCACCTGTTGACCCGACACCTTTGGTTTGGGGCGGCGGGTTTCCTCTTTTGAGGCTTATATAGGGTTGCCCATGTTAGCAGGCCACCCATTACAACTATGTATCCGATCAGGGTTTCCATGTTAGTTCAGCCCCTGACATGTCGGTCCCTTTGCAGGTGTCCCAGAATGGGCACCATATGTGCGAGCACAATGCTGACTGGTCGTTCAGCATCCATTGGTCTTCAAGTCCGCAACGCAGAGCGAACTCTGCTGCGGCCAAAGCCTGCTTGCGTACGAACGAGATGTGTCCGATGTCCCGCTGTAGTTCAACGATCTGTGTGTCACCGTTACGCAACATCACATCGTAAAAGAACTTGACTGGCACTTCTTTGACAAGTCCTTCTTGTACTGCGGCAGCACAGTACACGGAGGGTTGCACTGCCCAGCGTTGCTTTTCCCATTGCTGGTATTTGCGGCTGGAGGATTTGTGGTCCCACACTGTGCCGTCACTGGCGACGTAGTCGATGGTCCCTTCGAACCAGACGGGGATGCCGTCTGCTTCACCGATCTGGAATTCGAATCGGTGTTCGACTTTGCCGGTCTTCGGCATCTGCGGGTAGATGTTGTCTGCCCATGCGGCGGACATCAGTTTGGTTTGCCCGACCATCTCTGCGGGGCTGAGCCCTGTCGACTTCCATGGTTCGGCTGACGCAGCGAACGCCAGTGCTTCGTCTGCTGCTTTGTCGGTGTCACCCGGGTCGATCTCTTGGAGCAGTACTTGTTCGATCACGGCATGCATTGCTGTGCCGATGATCGTCAAATCTGAACCGATGTTGAGGTCTGGTTCGACCACGTTACGACGTGCTCTCTCTGGG
>Ga0222719_10005993_pt1 | contig 10386 bp, 12 predicted proteins | sample C33_34DmetaG_FD_165039 | JGI IMG/M metagenome (GOLD analysis project Ga0222719, IMG submission 165039) | Estuarine water microbial communities from San Francisco Bay, California, United States - C33_34D | ecosystem: Environmental > Aquatic > Marine > Unclassified | place: USA: California...
AGAGCCAGGGCCAGAGCCAGAGCCAGAGCCAGAGCCAGAGCCAGAGCCGGAGCCGGAGCCAGACATGGAATCCGTTTCTTATTTAAAATCTGTTATAGCCGGTCTTGAATCTACAGTTGGCTCTCTCCGTAAGCGTCTTAGTAGGCGCTAGGCTGGCTTGCCTCCCTTTCAAACTGTGTAAATTGAATATTTTCAGACTGCCCAGAAGTCATTCTTGAAATTGCACTCCCGACTGAACTCAATGCGGCATTAACCTCATTGGCATCGAAATTAAGAGTAGCGTCTCTGTCAATGCCAATGTTACCAGCGACACTGAAAGAATCTTGATTCGCGCCTAGGAATACAAATTTCCAGCCATTCAATCTTTTGAATTCAATTAACTCATTTATACGTTCTTGTGTGTACTCCTTGCTACTATTTTCTGCGCCGTCCGTCATGATTACGATCGTGATGACGGAATCGTCTTGGTCCGCCCATGATTTTGGTTCATCATCTGTAGCCTGTTTTATAATAGCACCAATAGCGTCCATAAGAGCTGTACCTCCATGTGGGCGGTAATTGAGTCTGCTGAGTGGTCGGGCATTCTCTTTGGTGACATTTGAATATATTGTTGTAATCTTGTCATTAAAGAGGTTGAGTGTGAAAAGCGTGTCATCCGACTGCTCTTTCATGAACGCGGAAAGACCGTTTATTGTTTCGGTAACATGTGGTTCCATAGAACCACTTTTATCCAATAAGATGTATAATTTTGACATTTGTTACATATTGTTTTTTATCTTTATCTCATGTTGTATAGCAAATCTCGCTATACAGTCACCGGGATTTATATCTCTAGTTAGTCCTAAATTAAAGAGTTTCACGGTTGGACCCACCTCTGTATCTAATGGTATCAGGTTTCCGAATGGTATGATAACTCCTGATATGTTGTCATTCTCAAACTCTATCTCGATATTTAAGGGTATAGTCACAAATTCGAGGTAATTTACGGTGATCTTTTCACCACCTGAAAATAAGTCGTATGTGTGACCATTGAATCTTGGAATCACTCCCATGTTGTTTTTTCGTGTTACAATCATTGTATTTTCAATATATTAATTTCCAGTCGAACCAAACCCATCGCCGCCGCGTCGAGTTGATACAAGGATGTCAACCTCCTGAACATCTGGGACCTCGCAACGCTCTAGGATGAGCTGGGCAATCCGGTCTCCCTTTTTGAAATGAACTGGTTCAAGACCCAAATTGAACATGGCCACCTTTACCTCTCCCACATAGTCGGGGTCAATGACTCCAGCCCCGATATGAATACCATGCTTTACAGTAAGACCAGAACGAGGAGCGACGCGGCCGTACACCCCATCTGGTAGTTGAAATCCCAGACCAGTTGGAACAAGAGTATGCGACTGAGTATCCAGACGAAAATCTTCGATGCACGCCAAATCATACCCCACGGCACCGGCCGTTCCTCGTGTTGGTAGAGTGGCACTATCATTGAGTAACTTTACACGGAGTGGCTGCATGGTATTCTGGTTATTAATATCTCCAAACCTTTAAATGATGCCGCGATTTATGCCAGAGCTAAAAAACTAAGTATACGTATAGATGAATTCCCTGCGATTGAATAGGCATATTATAAAAATCGGTCGTGGACGTAAAACAAGAGCCGTAACATATTCTGATTTTCTCACGAAAGTTAATCATGGAGACATCACGGATGTTGCGATATCTCCCGGTTCGCCGGATATCCGCTTTTTAGATTCAGACGGTATGGTTGATACTGCCAAGGTAATTCTTAACGATTCATTTATTAATGAACTCCGCGATCACGCGGTAAACATTCAGATTGCAAATCCTCCAGTTGATTTTTTTAAGGATATATTTCCTTATATTTTGATTGGGGGTTTTCTTCTTTTTCTAGCGAGGAGAATGCCTCAGGCGCCACCAATCCCTGGGACAAAGAAGGAATTTGAAGTTGTCCAAGATGTTGAGACACGCTTTGATGATGTAGCTGGGATTGAACAGGAGTTGGATGAAGTAAGAGAGATTGTTGACTTTTTAAACGCACCAGAGAGATTCATGGAGGCTGGCGCCGTCATACCCACCGGGTGTCTCCTATCGGGCCCACCCGGAACCGGGAAGACACTGATGGCGAAGGCAATTGCCGGAGAGGCTGGTGTCCCATTTATAGCCACAAGTGCATCTCAATTTATTGAATTATTTGTTGGTCTGGGGGCTGCACGGGTCCGTAGCCTTTTCAAGGTTGCCAGAGAAAACGCACCATGTATTGTATTTATTGATGAGCTCGATGCAATTGCAAAGTCTCGAAGTCCTTCACCTATTGGTAATAATAATGATGAGCGTGAACAGACGCTTAATCAGATCCTAACCGAGATGGATGGCTTCAAAGAAAATGATGGTATTATAGTTCTAGGGGCTACCAACCGCCCCGATGTTATTGATCCTGCAATACTCCGCCCCGGGAGGTTTGACCGCAAGATTGAGGTTGGCCTCCCAGACTGTGATGGTCGCGAGAAGATTCTCGGTGTTCATTCAAAAAATAAAAACCTCGCGGAAGGCGTCATGCTTGGTGACCTCGCAAGATTGACCTCTGGCTTCAGTGGTGCCGAACTCCAGAACCTTATGAATGAGGCCGCCATCTACGCAGCTAGGGATGGCCGAACGGAAATCACCCGCGCCGACATTGACAATTCGTACGAGAAGGTCACAATTGGACTCCCTAGGAACCGCAAGATGGATGAGGACACAAAGAGACTCATCGCCTATCACGAGGCCGGCCACGCCATTATGGGGGTAATATGCGGAGAGAGGGTTGGCAAGGTGACCATCCTCCCCCGCGGTGATGCGGGGGGGTTTACACAATTTATCCCACCGGATGAGGGCACCATGACCAGCCGGGCTGACCTTCGGAATCAGATAAAGATTGCCCTTGGTGGGAGGGCTGCCGAGGAACTGATATATGGCAGTCCAGATGTTACAACTGGTGCAGCGGGCGATCTCCAGCGGGTTACGCAGATTGCCTATCAGATGTTTGAGAGTTTTGGATTCTCATCGGCAATTGGTAACTTTGCAATTGACGAGAATTCGAGTGAATCTCTAAAGTCTCAGGTTGACCAGGAGGTCCAGTACTTTGTTCACATAATATATGAAGAGGTCATAGATGTCCTGTCAGGCTTCGAATTGGCCCTGCGTTCACTAGCCGAAACTCTCGTGGATGTAGACACCGTTCATGGTGAGACTGTTGAACAACTTGTATATAAACCAGAGGATTTAACGCAATATTAAAACTAGGTCGTCAAACGAGAGTGGGTACTTTCTGTCGTCTTTTGTCTTTGGTTTACTTGTGACTATTACACGGTCCTCTGCTTCCATAAACCGTTGGGAATTTGGGTAATCTTGTGAGGTTGTGGCGAGCACATACTTCTTAGGGCGATTGGTTTTGGACCACTGCTCATCTTGTGTCCATCGCTCCCTGCATGTTGTTTTACAGGAAATCACAACATAGTTTTGGATGGAGTCGCCATCTTTCACATCACCCACAACTATGTCTAGAACGTGATGAAGTTTCTTAACATTTTTCTTACAGTTGAGTATTATCACCCCCTTGTGGTTTATGACCACTTGGGAACTGAAAGGTATGTCATTGTCTCTCAGTATTTTCTCGCAAAAGTTCTCAAGAGCCTTGCCGTTGTTGGATACACATGACTGATGGACTGACACAGCCTTCTTGTAGAACGCGAGGACGCTGTCATTCACAAACCCAAACTCCTTAAGGAGTGCGGTGTGAAGGAGGTTATCAGAAAGGGTGTTTGCTTGGTCGTTCATCGCATAACTATATTGCCCGTATGGGTATAAAACTTTAAGTCCACATATACATAAATGAAGTACATTGACCTCTTTTGTGGCATTGGGTCTTTTCATCAGTCGTTCAAGCCTCTAGGATGGGAATGTGTCATGGCATCTGATATAGAACCCCACGCTCGTAACACCTACAAGCACAATCACGGCCTTGAACCACTCGGGGACGTGACCCAGATCGACCCCAAGGATATTTCCGCTCACGATATATTGTGTGCAGGGTTTCCCTGTCAGCCATTCAGCATTGCTGGGAAGCATAAGGGGTTTGAGGACCAAAGGGGGACGATGTTCTGGCAGGTCATGAAGTTTGCCCACCACCACAAGCCTCGGTGGGTTGTCCTCGAGAATGTCAAGGGTCTTCTCAGCCATGACAACGGTGAGAGTTTCAAGAGGATTGTGAGTGACCTCAATGAGGCTGGGTATCCCCACGTGGTTCACAAGGTCCTCAAGTGTTCTGACTACGGCATACCCCAGATGCGAACCCGCCTGTTCATCGTAGCTTCTCGGGAAGCACCAGTCTCGCTAGATTTCTCAGAGTGGGAGAGGAGGGTCACCCTGTCGGAGTATTTTGGGCGCAACTTTGCAAAGGACACTGCATACACCATCCGCTGTGGAGGCAGGAAGTCCCGTCTGGACGACAAGCACAACTGGGATGGGTACTTGGTGGATGGACAGGAGTATCGCCTCACAGTGAATGACTGTCTGCGTCTACAGGGTTTCCCAGAGGGCTTTGAATTTGTGGGACCCAATAACGCTCAGTGGAAGATGCTTGGCAACACCATACCCACCATATTCACACGAATGATTGCTAGTGCTATCCAGAAGAGCATTGAAGTTCATGAAATAAATATATAAAATACACCTGCCCAGAATGTAATATTCGTATATCGCATTTTGCTCATAAAGTTGATAATAATAGTGGATGTAACTATTATAATCATCCTGGCGAGAGTGATATACACTTGCAGATATCCTTGAAAAGAGGATACTAAAAGAAGTATTTTGGGAATGTGGAAAATGTATAACTATGAATAATGGCCTTGGATTTTCGGTTGACATAGAATACAAAGATGGAGATGTAGCAGTTTTAAACAGTGGTGAAGTCAGATATATATTTGAAGTTCTCAATACGCATAGAACCACTACAAATTGTAGACCAGAGCCATTGGTTTGAAATATTAGCGGGTGGAATCGTAAATGGTCCAGTTTTCGCCTGCATGGGTCCTCTTGAATGAAGCTCTGCATATAGGGCAATCACCCCATGATGTATGCGGTGCTGTTTGTCTTTCCCATTCGTCGCATTGCCGGTTGTACTCTATCAACTCTGGATCTGTTTCCCATTCTTCATCTGTAGGTTCATCTTCTTCATCTGGATATGGATATTCTGGTCCTGGTATATCATCACGTCCATATACCTGTCTTTTTAAGCAATTCGTACAGACTTTGTGATCACATGGTAATTTTATATTGTCAGTCGTTTCTTCGTAACAAACTGGACACTCTATTTCGTCTTGTGTAAATTCAAATGTTTTATTGAACCTCCAATAACAATTACCGCACCTTGGAATACCATACATCGAGTCTATATGTCCACATAAACGCCAATTTGGACAAGGCTCCATTTACTTGCACATCGCATCATTCTTCTAAGGCTCGGTGTAAAGTTCCCCGCGTGTACAATCCTCATTAATTTCTTCTCTGATTACTCTAGATGTTTCTCTGGATAGCAGTATGTGGTATAGGAGTATCATTTTTGGCATCTTGTGGAATTGGGGCAAATGATGTGGCCAATTCCTTTGCCACAAGTGTTGGATCTAAGACGCTCACGCACACACAGGCTATATGTATGGCCTCTGTGTGCGAGTTTCTTGGTGCAATCCTTATGGGCTCCAGGGTTACCAAGACTATACGGAAGGGTATAGCAGATATTGATTATTATGTTGATTCACCAGAGATACTCATGTACGGCATGCTCTGTGTTCTAGTTTCCGTGACATTCTGGCTCTTTGCAGCGTCCCGTCTGGGTATGCCCGTGTCGACCACGCACTCCACGATCGGTGCAATTATAGGGATGAGCATGGTTGCAAAGGGTTCAAATTCGATCGTGTGGGGCTCTGAGACGAGCGACGAGTTTCCATACCTCACGGGTGTCTCAAAAATTGTGGCCTCCTGGGTCGTGTCACCACTACTGTCAGCGCTGTTCGCAATGACAATGTTCCAGGTGCTAAGGATGACCAGAGTGTTTCAATCCTACAACAAGTCCCTGTTTATGTTCCCAATTGTCACAGGGATGACAATGTTTATCAACACGTTCTTTGTGATATCAAAGGGCTCTGAACTCAGTGACAGGTATGATGACATTGAGCGTGCTGTGATATCATCGTGTGCAGGCGTTTTCAGTTGTTTCTTGGCGGTTGCGGCAATCCCATTGATAAAGAGGAGAACAAAAGAGGTAGAGGGTGTCTTTTCGGCCTGTCAGGTTCTCTCGGCCATGTGTGATTCCTTTGCCCATGGTGCGAATGATGTTGCCAACTCTATTGGGCCGTTCGCAGCAATCTGGTCAATATATGAGAATGACATGATTCAGAAAGAAGCCAACGTCCCATTGTGGGCATTTGGTGTTGGCGGCGTGGGTATAGTCGTAGGACTTGCCACGTATGGCCATAAAATAATAAAGGAGATTGGTGTCAAACTCACAAACATCACACCATCTAGGGGTATGTGCATAGAATTGGGAGCGGCGTCTGTTGTTATCCTGGGCACAAAGTATAGCATTCCACTCAGTACAACGCACTGTCAGGTTGGGGCAACAACGGGCGTTGGACTTCTAGATGGCGTTGACAATGTTGACTGGACAGTCATACGGAAGACCATATTCGGGTGGTTCGCAACCCTCGTTGTGACGGGATGTGTTGCGGCAGCCCTAACAGCTCAGGGGATCTATTCACCATATACAAATATGAATACTCATCCGTGTGAGAGTGATATACACATTCCATAAAAAAAACATGTATTTATAGTAAATGTCCAAGGCAAAGAAGGCGGCACTTTTTCTATTTTTAGTAGTTGGTGTGATAGTTCTATGGGGGGCTCTAACAGGCTGGACCTTCTCAGGACGCCTTCCCCGGGAGGGTGCCAAGTGCACCCCTGGGGATGATGAGAAGGTTGAGAATGCAACAGAATACGTGTACGATGCAGACAAGAAGTGTACAGTTATACAGTCTTGTGAAACCGACTGGAAGCCAAACAGCTCCAACACGGCGTGCATATCAACATTATCGGGCGATACTTGTACGGGATCTGTTGAAAATGGAATATACAAATATGACACCAGTGGTGAATGTGTATTCGACAGTTGTGTCACAGGGTTCGAAAAATCCGGTACAGAATGCATATCAACATTATCGGGCGATACTTGTACGGGAGCCAATGAAAACGGAATATACAAATATGACACCGGTGGTGAGTGTGTGCTCGACAGTTGCGAAGAGGGGTTCGAAAAATCCGGTGCATCGTGTGTTAAGATCGAAACGTGTTTCCCAACCACCACAGAGTACGACCCCATGCAAGTTGGCATGTGTCTAGGTGATGATAATAAGTCGCTTGTTCCGTGTCCATACAAAGACGCAGACAAAGAAACCGGCGCCTATAAAATGAATATACAGGATATAACATTTAAAAGTGGTTGTGGTGCAACAGATGTAGCATACCCAGATATTGATGGAATATGTCACACACCGGAAAACATTGAACGCAAGTGCAATAATACACCCGGATGTATAGGCTACATGAGATTTGGAAATGGCTGTTCACGTCTCATGCTAAACACGGATGTTCCTATTCACAGGTACACAGTACCAGACGAGGGCAAGGACAGGCCTGGTTACGATATAGGGCATAGAAGCGGGGTGACTCTGGACCAATGCAAGGTGCACTGCGACTACGACGATGAATGCGTAGGATTTGCCTACCGTCCCGAAGAAAAAAAGTGTTGGTGGAAAAACAAAGATGCTTTGGGAGTGACTCCAATGAACAACGGGTACACCTTTTACAAGAAAGGCTCAAGGATTTCTACGGGAAGCTAGCGCAATCCTAAAATTCAATAAGGGGCTTTTCATCTTTTGGTTCCACCAGTCTTTTTAACCCCTTTTTCAGAAGTTTGTTATCTTCGGAAAGTTTTTTATTTTTCAGAGTCAATTCAATAATTCTTGAATTTAATCTTTCAATAGTCTCCTCGCGATCACTCAGCTTTAAACGAAGTGTGAAAATTTCATTGTCCCTTTTGGTGGCGTCAATCTTTTCACACTTGGTCCGCTCCTCCCACACACGGTGCCTCTGGGTCTTCTTGTGCTGGTACAAAGCCTGACTAGACGCATATACAAAGTCGGGGCGGCAGGGGCATGTATAGGTTCTACAGACTTCCATAATCACTTGTTAGTTAGAGTTATAAGTTTTTATATACCAAATGCTCTTCAGAGGGACTCCACCCCCTTTCACAGTCAAGAAGGAGCACCCACGGGACGTGGTACTCGACATCCGACCGATGCTCATTTCCAAGCTCTGATGGCTCCACAAGAAGGACTCAGGAATGAAAAAAAACATGTTGTTATAATAAATGTCCAAGGAAAAGAAGGCGGCACTTTTTCTATTTTTAGTAGTTGGTGTGATAGTTCTATGGGGGGCTCTCACGGGCTGGACCTTCTCGGGACGCCTTCCCCAGGAGGGTGCCAAGTGCACACCAGACGAGGGTTCAAAGGATGAAAATTCCGAAGAATACATCTACAACGCAGACAAAGAATGTCTGATTGTTAACACGTGCAAGGAAGGTTGGAAACCAAACAGCTCTAACACAGCATGCATATCAACATTATCGGGCGATACTTGTACGGGAGCCAATGAAAACGGAATATACAAATATGACACCAGCGGTGAGTGTGTATTGGACAGTTGTGTCACGGGGTTCGAAAAATCCGGTACAGAATGCATATCAACATTATCGGGTGATACTTGTACGGGAGCCGTTGAAAACGGAATATACAAATATGACACCAGTGGTGAATGTGTATTCGACAGTTGTGTCACAGGGTTCGAAAAATCTGGTACAGAATGCATATCAACATTATCGGGCGATACTTGTACGGGAGCCAACGAAAACGGAATATACAAATATGACACCAATGGTGAGTGTGTATTGGACAGTCTCTCACATGACGTAGGAACCCCAATCATGTGTACCGCCAATGATGTTGGTTCGGGTGAAAATCGTGCTGTGTACAGATACATGGGGGGTGTTGAATTGAGACACTATCCTAACCCAGAAATTGCACATTCTTGGGATAAAAAATGGGGGGATTTCAAAAAAATAGACTGTGGGGGTTTAACACAAGGTGACCCCATGCCTCATAATACAAATACAACAGACCATGAAACAAGACTTAATGAGCTTGGTGGTGTTATCTTTCTTGATAGACACGACGTGAGCTGTAAAAACGGCGCACTCAACCAGTTCAAACTCTACAAAACCGGTAATCAAATGCAATACAAATACAGGTGCGTCGAAGGTATACCAGGTTATTCCTTAGGCACACCCTTAAATGCCGAATTCGTGACGACTGCCAAAAATATGGACTATAGATCACTAAGAGGTATTAACGTGGATTGTGGCAGCAAACCGGTTGGGAGATTCCGGCTTAACAGACGGGGTACTAACGGTTCAACGACAGACTGGAGAGATATAGGTTACAATTACACGTGCTTGAATAATGACGTAAATTCGTCAACCTGTCAAACAAAGACGACTGAAGCTTCAGAGACTGGTGGGGTCGATATACTAACATCTAGTGACGTCAGTTGCGGAGACAACGAGGTTATAACTCAATTTGAGCTTAAGAAGAATGATGAAAATAAGTATTACTACGAATACAAGTGCTGCGAACTGTAAGGCATCCCGCCCCACATCAGACAGAAATAATAAAATTTCGCTAATAATAGTATATGAAAAAGGTGAAAGTGGTATCAGCTTTGGTATTTATTTTACTGATTGTTGTTGGAATATGGGGTCTTGTGAGAGGCTGGAACTTCACAAAGACTGACAAAGACAAAGACAAAGACAAAGACAAAGACAAAGCCAAAGCCAAAGACGAAGCCAAAGACGAAGACAAAGGCAAAGGCAAAGGCAAAGACGAAGACAAAGACAAAGACAAAGACAAAGACAAAGACAAAGACGAAGACAAAGACAAAGACGAAGTCAAGCCAATTCCGAAGAATTGTAAAATGAGTCCGTGGGTATTAGAGGATGAATGTGTAGAAACGGATACAGGCTTTAACAAGATGTACAAACGTATTCCATTGGAGAATGCTAGAAATGGTGGACTTAAGTGTCCCCCTGAGTCCCAGTGGGAGCGCAAGGGACCAGTTTGCACTCCCGAGGATTGTGAGGTTTCTCAATGGAACAGGTCTGGAAATGAGTGTCAGCCTCAGGGTGACGGCACCTTCGCTACCGAGTGGACTCGT
>Ga0222719_10005999_pt1 | contig 10382 bp, 5 predicted proteins | sample C33_34DmetaG_FD_165039 | JGI IMG/M metagenome (GOLD analysis project Ga0222719, IMG submission 165039) | Estuarine water microbial communities from San Francisco Bay, California, United States - C33_34D | ecosystem: Environmental > Aquatic > Marine > Unclassified | place: USA: California...
CCTATTGCTGAAGCTATACAAAATTCTGGTTATTCAAAACAGTGTAGATTTCATACACGAAAACCAATCCCAGGTCTAGGTGCTCAACCTCTACAAAACAAATACAAAGGATATAGTAGCGGTCCGAATGCAACTGCACTTGCATGTTTAGATGGGCATACTGATATATTTCTAATTGGTTTTGATTTAGGAACCACCAACGGCATGTTCAACAACGTATACGTCGATACTAAATTTTATAAAAAACAACTTGAGCCGCCAACATTTGCAGGAAACTGGGTAAGGCAACTAATAGAGCTTGCAAAAGAATTTGATAATGTAAATTTCACAAGAATTGAAGGACCCGAAAGTGCTTTTGTAAAACAATTTAGCAGTTTGCCTAATATGAATATTCAGTCAATGGACAAGTTTCTTGAAATGGTAAATACACGTAGAGGTCCATTATGAATACTAAAAAAAGAATTGACGGCGATTATTATATTGAAACCATAAACACTGAAGATAGAGTGTACATCAATACCAATACGATGGAAGTTGATGGAAACCTGGTGGTAAGTGGAAATATAACCTATATTAACACTGAAGTACTCGATGTAAAAGATCCGTTTATTGTAACTAATAGTAGTAATACTTCAACCTATGCAAGCAATGCTGGATTGTTAACTCACAAAACTGCATCAACTTTTGCAGGTATTAGATATAATACAACAGATAACAAATGGGAAATAAGTACAAGCACCAGCGAAACTGGCGAAACAGGTACCTGGAACGAGATTGGAACTGCATCAGCTGGTGCAGTTGCTGGAGCAAACACACAAGTACAGTTCAACGACGAAGGAAGTTTTGGTGCAAGTGCAAATTTTACCTTCACCGACACTAGCCAACTTAATGTTGCTGGTAACATCAATCTTACCGCAGGGTTACAATTAGCAGACAGTGCAGCTCCGGGTTCAGTTGCAAATACAACTGTGTTGTATGGAAACGTAGCAGGCAGTGGCGGCACAGGTGTTTACTTTGTGGACGGATCAACCGCAGACGAATTGGTAAGCAAAAGCAAAGCAATTGTTTTTGGAATTATATTTTAAGGAACTAAAATGGCAATACAAACCGCAAACGTTAGTAACAGTGCAACCACAGTTTACACAAGCACAAACAATACTGCAATAACCTATCTTGCATTAACAAATGCAACGGCTGCTGCAGTTAATGTTGATATACACATCGTTCCAAGTGGTGATAGTGTTGGTAACATAAACTTAGTAGCAAAAACTCTAGACATTTCAGCAACTGATACCTACCAACTATACTCAGGTGGAGAAAAACTTCTACTGGAAAACGGTGATACTGTTCAAGTAACTGCCAATGTAGCAAGCGGAGTAAATTCTGTAACTTCATTCACAAGTATCTAATATGGCAACTGGAGTTTTTCTTAAAAACAGAGAGATAGCATCGGGTTCTACCAGTGTCCGTATTCCTTTTGGTGCTACCAATGAACGTCCAACTGATCCTGTTTTTGGAGTTTTTAGATATAATACCAGCACAGGCAGTATGGAATACTTTGACGGAACTGTGTTTCAGCAAGTTGCAAAAAGTGGCGAAGCTGATATTACAGTGGATAACTTTACAGGTGATAACAGTACACTAACATTTACTCTTAGTACTAGTGTAAGTGCTGCTGATCAAACCATTGTGTTTATTTCCAACATATACCAACAACCCTCTACCTATAGCATCACTGGTGGCGGAAATGATATCACCTTCACTGGTGCACCATTATCGGGTGAACCGATAAACGTAATTCACGGACTTGGCAACACACCTTAACAGTGCGATAAATACTGCAAAGTTTAAGGAAATTAATAAATGGCAATTGCAAGAGTCACTGGTAAAGCCCTCGCCGATAATCTTGAGAGAACAGCTAACCTAGCCATTGACACTAGTACATTCTTTGTTGATGTAGCAAACAATCGTGTTGGTATAGGAAGCAATACTCCAACAGTAACACTAGATGTTGCTGGCAGTAGTAATATTGCGAACATTTCTATTGCAGGAAATTCTATCAGTGCCGAAGGCAATCTAGATCTCAGTGGAAGTAATGTAAATCTTGGTGCAAACAGTGCAGTTATACTAACCGGAGGCACATCAGGACAAATACTATCAACAGATGGTTCGGGATCATTAAGTTGGGTTGATAGTGCAAACGTAGATGCTCTGCTTGGTAATACTATACAAATTGGTACGCCAACAGATGGTGATTTAACTTCTAACGTTGCCTACGATGGCTGGACTGCAAACACAGTTGTTACTGATGGTTTAGATGATCTAAATCAAGTTAGTTTAAACATTGCTAACGGTACGTTTGTAGGACAAGCAGATTTTACAGGAACACCATTAGCTGGTCCAAGTCCAATGGACGTTGATTTCACTGGAACATTTATTGGAAATGCAACTGCATATCTTTGGGATTTTGGAGACGGCAACACCAGTACATCACAAAATCCAACAAATACCTATGCTAACACAGATGGTGGACAATTCACTGTAACTTTTACTGCTTTTAATCCAGATGGAACCTATGAAGGAAATGTAAGTTTAGGTGCAAAAGGATCAGTTGATTCAAAAACTCGTACAAATTATATAACACTTTACACACCTACGCCTGCACCAAGTTTTACAATAACTGATAGCACTATAGATAGCGGAACTGCTGCTGAAATTACCAACACATCTACCAATGTTACTTCTAGTTACGAACTGGATTGGGGCGACGGAGCTGCAAATGTAAATCCAAGTCTTGGGTGGACAACACTTACTAATACCTATACCAACGCAGGTGGAGATGCACAGTATTCAATTGTATTAGCAGGAACATCAAATACTGCTGGACCTAGTCCAGTTACTGTGTATAGCTCTCCGGGTGTTGTGGATGTTTTCAGTGATCATACTTCATTGTCAAGTGCTAACGTAACAACAGTAGTTAATGAAGAAGCCACATCAGGTGGTGTAGTACAATTTACAAACAGTACTGCAACAGATCCAGGCACAACCGCAGTATTTGGTTCACAACAAAAATATCGTTGGACCTGGGGTGACGGAAACGTTAATGCAGTAAATATTCAAACTGGTGTTGCGGGTAACCCTGGTACACCTATCAATCATACTTTTGCTTTAGACAGCGGAAACCAATCAGGCGGAACTGCACAAACTTTTGAAGTACAACTAGCCACAGAGAATGGAAGCACTAACAGTCCGTTTAATGCAAGCAATATAACGATCACAGTTGAACCAGATATACGCAGTATTTTTACCGGTACCGCAGTGATAGCCAGTGATAGAACAGGTGATACTGCACAAGATGGATATCTATTTACAGATTATAGAACTGGATTGTCAACGACTGACAGAGGTCTAGTTACATTTCAAAATACTAGCCAAAATGTTACAACTACAAATTTTACTTTTGGCGACGGAAATACCACAGGCAACATAACAAGTGGTGCTGGAACACCAGGAGCAGCCAATATTACAAACAGTTATGGAACTGTGAGTAGTTTTACAGTTGCTCTTACATCATCAGGAACTCCTGTTAGTATTGCACAAACAGATACAGAAACAAAAACAAACTATATTACAATTAATGCAAACCCGACTGCACCAACTGCACTGAGCGGAAAGACTCTTAGTTTGCAAGACGCAAGCCAAGGCACAAGTCCATTGTTGGCAGCTAATGCAACTGATAACAGTGGCGGAAACATAGTTGCGGCAGGTAGTAGTGTCACCAGATATACCACAACCACAACAATTAACACAAACAATGTCACTGATGCTAATACTGCTATCTCAGGAAATTTATCAGCAGTGTTCAACGGCAGTGAAGCCGGTAATGTAACTTTTACTCCAGACGGAGATGCTGCAGGTACCTATACAGATCTTGTAGTTGTAAACGATGGTGATGCACACGATGAAATAAGTGCAAGTACCTATCCAACAGGATTTGCAAAAGTTTTTGATGCACGTTGGCAACGTGCTCTAAGCGGTATAAGTGTAGGTTATAACGATGCAAAACTTAGTCATACAACTGCTGGTGATACCAATCTAGTAGACTTTGTCAAAGATGATATGACAGACGTTCCGACAGTTGTGCAAGGAAATGCAACTATTACAGAACAGACTGCAGGAACCTATAGATATATTTCTGGAGTTCCATATTACAATACAGGCTCTCCGGCAGTTACTATATCAGGTTTAGAAGTATCAAATCTCACAGGACAAACATACAGAAATACAACTCAACCAATACAATTTACAACTGGTACCTTAGCAGAGAGTACTACTGGTACTATTATCAGCACACAAACCAAAACCTATGGTGATATTGACGGTACTCCAAGTTTTGTTACTGCTGGCATAGTTGATGCTGATGTTGGAGTAGCATCTCCGCAACAATTAGGAAACATCACACTTAGTATCAATGGTAGTGCAAGAGCAGTAGGATACCTTGACAGTCAAATGTTCAATGTAAACGGGTCAAGTTCAATAGTTAATGTGACAGACAAGTACATACAGATTTATAGTGCTAGTTTGTCAGGATTTGACGAAGGAAACATACCAGTAAGTGATTCTCTTGGAAGTGTTTTCGATGATGATGGTTTGAGAATTGAAGGATTAGGAAGTGCTGCTGACAATCCAACATTTGCAGATCAGAATTGGTACACAGGAAATGCGTGGACCGGAGCGGAAACCATTGCTGGTACAAGCGAAGCAGTTGTGCGTTGGGGCACACTAAGTCATTTTACGACTGATTTAAGCAGTGGTTATCTTCCAGCAGGTCCTGATTTGAACACAGCTAGATCTGGAACACAGTATTTTACTTTTGCTTTTAGAAGAGCAACAGTTGCTAACTTTGATATCAGTTTGAACAGTAGTACTGGAATTACTGGATTGTGGATTGCCTCTCCTGGCACTGCAATTGATAGTGCTAGTACGATAAATGGATGGGTAGACGGAACTATTCAATATGCTGGTTCAGGAGTTCCTGGTGCCGATACAGGCAATGGCGGTAATGGCAGTAACGGATGTGCTTTAACTGGTGCTGACGTTATTCCAACAGGCACAAGTATAAATGCAGCCTATACCATGACACTAGGAAGTGCAAACAGTTCAAACGCTACAGGCAACAACATACTTGTGCGTATAGCACTCGCAAGTGGCGAAACACTTACCAGTGTTAGTGTAGGAGTAGCAAGCTAATGGCACTAGCAGATAGCACCAAAGTAGACTTTTTATGGAAAAAACTTGGTTTTGGAGTTGCAAAAACTGCACCTCCAGCTAACAAAGAAGCGTTCAACGAGAGTATTCCATCACCACTGTTAATGCGTGCAGATAAAGTATGGCAGAGTTCGGCATCAATACCAGGCGTTAAACCAAGCTCTTCTAGTAGCATTGTCGAAGTATATCAAGATGCTGCTGGAGGTAGTGCTACAGTTGAATGTACAGAAGATTTAACAGCACCAGACAATCAAACCTGGAAAACCAATTTAACAGATTGGATTCCGACTGAATTTGGATCGACCTATTTGGTTAAAGTCTATGTAGATGATGCCGGAGAGTCAGCTCCACAAACCACAGGTACACAATTATTCCAAGCAGGTAGTGGAAATGAAGATGGTTGGTTTTTTGATTATCAAGCAGGTGTGCTGAACTTTAATGGCGATAATATTCCTAGTCAAATAGGAACAGGTGTTACTGGTAAATCAATTTACATTGTTGGAGCTAGATACATTGGGCCTTTTGGTGTAGGTGGCGGCAGTACTATTGGTAACTTAACAGTTACTGATACTACAGTTGGTACAACAAATGCTGGAAGTGATATAGTATTAGAAGTTACTGGTAACGGAACTGTTAATATTGACACAACAACTGCATTACAGATTGCAGTTGGTAATACTGCACAACGTCCTGGAACACCATCAACTGGTGATTTAAGATTTAATACAACAAACACATCAGTTGAAGTGTACAACGGAACAGGTTGGGAAAATGTTGGTCAAGATACAACAACAATTACCAGTCAAACATTCTCAGGCGATAATAGTACTGTTGCATTTACATTAAATGCTAGTGCAACCACCGCTAGTGTGATTGTAAGTATAAATGGTACAGTACAAGCTCCAACAACGGCATATGCAGTAAGTGGAACAACACTTACTTTTACTGAAGCACCAGCAAGCGGAGATGCTATCGAAGTCAGGCAGATTAGTGCAACTACAACTGTAACTGCAATTCAAAATGTGAGCGGAAATGCTATTGTTAGTGCTTTAGACAATCAAGACACTGTTCAAATAACTGGAAATTTATTACCATCAGCAAATGCAACCTACAATCTTGGCAGTGATACTGCCAGATGGAATGATTTATACCTTGCAGGAAGTACATTAATTCTTGGCAATGTGGTAATGAAAAACACTCCCGGCGGAAACAGCATTGCGTTTTATGGACCAGATGGAACAACTCCAGCAACTATCGATGCAAATGTTGAAATTGTATCAGACAGTATTGCAGCTGGAACAAGCAATGTAAGTTTTGCTGGTGGTGGTGGCAATGTGCAAATTATAGTTGGCGGTACCCAAACAGGAACAATTACGTCAACTGGTGCTAATATTGCTGGTTATATTACTGCAACTGGCAATATAACTGCAAATAATTTTAATGGAAACGTTACAGGTAATTTAACTGGTACATCTTCTACGGCGGATGCGATGTCAGGTGCAGTTACAGTTGCTTTGACAGGACCAGTTACTGGTAGTGCAACATTCACTTCAGCAGGTGATACAGCAAGTATTGCAACCACGCTAACTGCTGATCCAATAATCACATTGACAGGTGCAGTAACCGGTAGTGCTACAATGACCAATTTAGGTAATGTAAGTATAACAACCACTGCAACAAGTGATCCAACAATCACACTGGCTGGTGATTTAACTGGTAGTGCAACACTTACCAATTTAGGTAATGCCACTCTAACGGCAACTATTGCGGCTAACTCGGTTGCACTTGGCACAGATACCACAGGCAACTATGTTGAAAGTATTACAAATGGCAATTATATAACAGGTGGTAACGGTGGTAGTGAAGGCGCTGCATTAACACTAGCAGTTGATGCTACAGATCAAAACACAGCAAGTAAAGTTGTTGCTCGTGATGCTAGTGGTAATTTTAGTGCTGGCACAATTAGTGCAAACCTAACTGGCAATGCTGATACTGCTACAACTGCAGGTGCTTTAACAACTGCAAGAGCTATACAACTTAGCGGTGCAGTTACTGGCACTGCAAACTTTGACGGAAGTACAGGTATAAACATTGTTACAACAGCAACAAGTGATCCAACAATTACGCTTGCTGGCGATTTGTCAGGGAGTGCTACACTAACTAACTTAGGTAATGCTACGCTGACTGCAACTCTTACTAAAGATCCAACAATTACCTTGACAGGTGATGTCACTGGCTCAGGTACAATGACCAATTTAGGTAATGTATCATTTGCTACAACTATTGCAGCAAACAGTGTTGCCCTTGGTACAGATACCACAGGAAGTTATGTACAACAGGGTGCTACTTCGGGATCAGGTATTAGTGGTAGTGTTAACAGCGAAGCCGGCACATTTACTGTAACATCTAACGCTACAAGTGTTAACACTGCAAATACTATTGTATTCCGTGATGCAAGCGGTGACTTCAGTGCAGGTATTATAACTGCCACTGCTACGCAAGCTCAATATGCTGACGTTGCTGAAAATTTTAAAGTCAACGAATTTGCTGATGCTGGCACAGTCATGGTATTTAACAAAGATGGATTGCTTATAATATCCAATCACTACGCTGATCCGATGTTGGTTGGAGTTGTATCCACTGATCCTGCTCATTTGCTAAACAAAGATCTACCAAACGGTCAACCGATTGCTCTTGCTGGACAAGTTCCTTGTAAGGTAGTTGGGCCAGTTAAAGTTGGCGATTTATTGACAACAAGTAATACACCAGGTTATGCTACTGTACTTGATTTAAACGATTGGAAACCTGGTATTACCATCGGTAAATCAATGGAAAACTGTGGAATTGGCAAGCACACAATTACAGTCCTTGTAGGTTCTTTTTAAAAAAAATCATATCACACGATACTTAAAATAAAGATTTTATATCAAGATTTAAAAATTTAACCCCTAGATAAATATTATCATAAGGGGTTGTAATACATTCCTACAAGTTTTTTTCTGCAGTAAAAAAGGATACAGTATAAAATGGCACTAACTAGAATTGCAAACAACCAGATAACTGATGCTACCATTGTAGCTAGTTCAAAACTACAAGACTTTAGTATATCTGCAGGTAAGTTAGCAAACAACTTAAACTATGGTAGTAACCTTACTATCACAGGAAATTTAACAGTTAACGGTACAAGTACAACACTTGATACAGTTAACACACTCATTGAAGATCCGATACTACTTCTTGCAAAAGATCAAACTGGCTCTGCAGCAGTTGACATAGGATTTGTAGGAGAACGTGGAGATGATACAAACATAGCATGGATTTGGGATGAAGCAAACGATCAATTTGGTGCTGGATTTACATCAGCAGATGGAAGTGCTAATACAATAACACTTTCCAGTTATGCTGATTTACGAGCTGCTGATATAACAGCAGTAGGAATATCACTAAGTGGCAACGTAACTGGACCATTAAACGTAACTGGTGCAATTGAAGCAAGCACAAGTATTACTGCTGGAACAACTGTCACTGCAACTGGCAACGTAAGTGGCGGAAACTTGACTACTGCAGGTCAAGTCGCTGCTGATAATGCTGATATAACAAATGGCATAACAGCTGGTACTACAATAACTGCAACTGGTAACGTAAGTGGCGGTAACGTAACCACTGGCGGAGCAGTTGAAGCAACCGGACTTATCAGTTCAGGTTCAACTATTACAGCTACCGGAAACGTTGATGGTGGAAACATCACTACAGGTGGTGCTGTTGAAGCAACTGGATTAATCAGTAGTGGTACTACAATAACTGCAACTGGTAATGTAACAGGTGGTAACCTAGTAACTGCTGGTGCAATTACAGATGGAACAGCTACTTTATCAAGTGGATCTATTACAGGTGGTGTTGCAGCCACATTCAGTGGTGCAGTAGAAGGTGGATCTATTACAGATGGAACAGCTACAATATCAAGTGGTGCTATTACAGGTGCAACATCAGGTTCATTTAGTACAACATTAACTGCAACTGGTAACATAACTGGTGGAAATATCAACACTGCTGGGCAAGTAGTTGCAACAGGTAATGTAACTGGTGGTAACTTGATTACCTCAGGTACATTTGAAGCTCAAAGTATTACTGCCGTAGGAAACATAACAGGTGGTAATTTAGTAACTGCAGGTTCAATTACTGATGGTGTATTAACAATTGACAATGGGTCAATAACAGGTGGCGATGCTGCTACATTTGCAAATGCAATCCAAGGTGGATCGTTAACAGACGGAACTGCAACAATAAGTTCTGGTGCTATTACAGGTGCAACATCGGGCACATTCAGCGGAACAGTAACTGGTGGCACACTCACAGATGGTACTGCAAGTATAAGCAGTGGAGCAATCACAGGTGCAACCAATATCACAGGGTCAGGTACAATCACAGGTGGTACACTAACTGATGGTACTGCAAGTATAAACTCAGGAGCTATTACTGGAGCTACATCAGGAACATTTAGTGGAACTGTTACAGGTGGAACATTAACAGACGGCACTGCAAGTATAAGCAGTGGAGCAATCACAGGTGCAACCACTGGTTCATTTAGTGGTAATGTGACTACTGGTAATGTAAGTGGTACAACAGGTGCTTTTACCAACGTTAGTGGTACTTTAACAACTGCATCACAAACCAACATCACCGCAGTCGGTACATTAGGATCACTAAACGTTACTGGCAATGTTGATAGTGGAAATGTTAACACAACATTGGTTGACGCAACCACACTAACAGCTAGTGGTACTGTAACAGGTGGAACATTAACAGACGGTACTGCAAGCATTAACGCAGGTGCAATCACAGGTGCTACATCAGGTTCATTTAGCTCAACACTAACTGCAACCGGTAACGTAACCGGTGGCAACTTAAACACTGCTGGTATTGTAGCCGCAACTGGAAATGTATCAGGTGGTAACTTAACCACTGGTGGTGACGTTGATGCAAGTGGAGACATTTCAGGTTTAACTATTACTTCGGCAACATTCCAAGGTGCTAACCCAACAATACAATCAACAGGTACAGATCAAAATATTATACTTGATCCAAACGGAACTGGTTCTATTGATGCAAGTAAC
>Ga0222719_10006001_pt1 | contig 10381 bp, 10 predicted proteins | sample C33_34DmetaG_FD_165039 | JGI IMG/M metagenome (GOLD analysis project Ga0222719, IMG submission 165039) | Estuarine water microbial communities from San Francisco Bay, California, United States - C33_34D | ecosystem: Environmental > Aquatic > Marine > Unclassified | place: USA: California...
GTCGCCAATAATTAATTCTCTCTGACCTCGACCAATCGGAACCATAGAGTCAACTGACTTAAGTCCAGTTTGAACTGGTTGAGAAACAGACTTTCTAGCAATAACACCAGGAGCAACTTTTTCAATTTTGTCTGTTAATTTTGATTTGATCGGACCTTTGCCATCTAACGGGTTACCCAAAGCATCAACAACACGACCAACCAATTCAGGGCCAACAGGAACCTCTAAAATCTTACCCGTACATTTACACGTATCACCTTCAGAAATGTGTTCGTAATCACCAAGCACAACAGCACCTACAGAGTCTCTTTCCAGGTTAAGAGCCATGCCGTAAGTATTGCCAGGGAACTCAATCATTTCTCCAGACATAACATTTGATAAACCATGTATACGCACAATACCGTCTGTAACTGATACAACGGTACCCTGAGTACGGGCCTCTGACGAAGATTTGAAATCTTTGATCCGACTTTTAATCAGTTCACTAATTTCTGAGGTTGATAATTGCATTATTTTCTCCTGGGTAATTACGCTTTCATTGAGAAAGCTAAACTTTCAAGTTGTCCTTTGACTGAAGCATCTATGACAGTGTCACCAACAGTGATTACACTGCCACCCAAAATAGATTGATCTATTTCAACTGTTGCTTCAATTTTTTTATTTAATTTCTTTTCTAAGTTTTTAATTATTTCGTCTGTTTCTTTTTTTGTAATCTTAGTTGCAACTACAATATTCGCCGTAACAGATCCTTCTTCATTTGCTTTTAAATTTTCAAACGCCTCACTGATGAAGGGTAAAATCAATAGGCGTTTGTTTTCGATGAGAAGTTTTACAAAATTTTCACCTTCCTTATTGATATTTTTTTTACAAATATCAAGGATTAATTTTTCTTTATCTGTATCCAGTAACTTTGAATCATTAATTACAGACTTTACAGCTTCATCTTCAACAACATGAGATAGTAAACTCAGAGTGTCAGACCATGCTTGTAAATGGTTTTGTTCTTTTGCAAGATCAAAAACTGCTTGTGCATAAGGTCTAGCTATTGTTGAAATTTCAGCCATATATTCTTATAGTTCCTTAGAAAGTTTTGTTAACATCGCGCTATGAGCTTTTGCATCAATTTCTTTTTCAAGAATTTTTTGTGCTCCCTCAATTGCTAGGGATGCCACTTGTGATCTGAGCTCTTCTTTTGCTTTATTAACTTCTTGATCAATTTCGGATTTCGCATTTGCAATAATACGATCTGCATCTGTTTTCGCATTTTGCTTTGCCTCTTCAATAATTTCACTTGCTCTTTTTTCCGCTTGCGAAACTATTTCAGATGACTTCTCTTTTGCTCCATCCAAAACTTCTGTGGTCTTTTTCTCAGCCAATTCTAGAGAGGCTTTGCCTTCCCTGGCTGCTGCTAGACCATCAGCAATTTCTTTTTGTCTATTTTCAATTGCGTTTAAGAGCGGTGGCCAAACAAATTTAACTGTAAACCAGATTAAAATTGCAAAGGTTAGTGCTTGCGCAATTAAAGTAAAATGGATGTTCATTTGATCTCCAGATTAAAAACTTAAATTAAACGCCAGGTGTAACACCCATTGTTAAAGGATTAGCAAAAGCAAACATCATCACAATACCAACCGCAATAATAAATGAGGCATCAATCAAACCTAATAATAAAAATACTTTTGTTTGTAATTGTGAAATCATTTCAGGCTGTCTAGCAGCACCGTCTAAGAAACTAGCACACATGATACCGATACCGATACAAGCACCAAGCGCTCCAAGGCCAACCATAAGTCCTAGACCAATAGCTGTATAAGATTGAACTGTTGCTAAAAATTGTAAAGCTTCCATTTAAATTCCCTTCAAAAAATTAGTGGCCCTCATGAGCCATGGATAAATATACTACTGTGAGCATCATGAATACATATGCTTGAAGCGTTACAATCAGGATATGGAATATAGCCCAACCAGCACCCAACAATACACTTCCTGCAGTACCCACTACTCCAGAAAAACCTGCAAGCATGGCGATCAATAAAAAGATCACCTCACCTGCATACATGTTTCCAAATAACCGTAACGAATGTGATAACGGTTTAGAAACATATTCAATTAAATTAAAAATAAAATTTGCTGGCCAAACAAATGGATTTGATCCAAATGGTGCACAGAACAGCTCATGTACCCAGCCACCTAGGCCTTTTACTTTGATGCCAAAGAAAATCATCAAGAACCAAACACCTAAGGCCAAAGCAAATGTAGTATTGACATCAGCTGTTGGGACGTTTCTCCATTCATGAATACCAAACCATCCTAAAATAGTTGCCATGATATCGATAGGCAAAAAGTCCATCGCATTCATCATAAATACCCATAAAAATACGGTCATCGCAGCTGGTGCAACAAAGCTGTGACGGTCACCATGAAAGGTTGCTTTTACCTGGTTGTCAATGAAAGTAAAGATGAGCTCAACGAATGCTTGTGTTTTTGTTGGAACATCAGATGTTGCTTTTCTAGCGAACCACCAGATGAATCCCATGGTTAATACGCCGAGGATGATAGACACAACAACAGAGTCTAAATTAAGTGTCCAGAAAGGCGAATCACCAATTTTTAATTCATTAAATGCTAAATGATGACCTATGTATTCATTTGGTGAACTATAGGAGTCTGCCATATTTATTTCTCAATTAATTTTTATCTAACTTTGATATTGCCAATCCTGACATCAGTGCAGATATCGCTAAACCTAACACCAATCCAAAAGGCTGTATATCATCATAAAATTTAAATGCTGCCCATAACGTTAAAATTATGAACAACAATTTAACCAATTCAGCTTTTATCAAGTTAACCACAACTGCTGATGCTGGCTGGCCTTCAATGTTTGTTTTTGCAATGGGGAAGGCCAATAAAAAACCCCCAATGACTGATCCAAAACCAATCAAGAGTGACATACCAAGCGCCATTGAATAATTTATGACTAGCAACAAAAATATAATGGTAGCTACAATAAATTGTCGCAAAACCATTTTCTTTATTTGTTGGGGTAAGCCTCCGAGTTTTGCAGTGAATATATCTAAATTCATAATCTCACTGAAAACGTTCCTTACAAAAACACTGAATTTTGAATGGAAATTAAGGACAAGTCAAGGCTTTATGATTGATTTAATTTTAGTTTATTTAACAGAATATCTAATTCATCTAAATTGCGATATTTAATTTTTATTAAACCTGAATTATTATTTTTATTCTCAATCATTACGGGAAAACCTAATTTATCTGTAATCTCTTTTTGTAGTATCTGAATGTCGCTATTTTTATTGTTATCTTTAATTAATTTTTTGTTTTTTATATTTGTTATTCCAAATTGGATTAAATCCTCAACTTTACGAACCGATAACTTTTCGTTAATAATTTTTTGACAAACCATATTTTGCTGATCAGTCGATAAAGGAATCAATGCTCTTGCATGACCCATATCTATATCGCCTGAAATTAATTTTTCTTTTACAAAATCAGTTAATTGGAGCAACCTAAGTAAATTAGTTATTGCAGATCTTGACTTTCCAACTGCATCTGAAGCTTCTTCATGAGTCATTCCAAACTCATCAATCATTTTTTTTATGCCCTCAGCTTCTTCAATTGATGACAAATCAACCCTTTGCATATTTTCAATTAAGGCAATGACAGAAGCAGTTCGATCGTTAATTTCTCTTACAATCACTGGAATGGTTTCTAACTTCGCTAATTTTGCTGCTCGCCATCTTCTTTCACCCGCAATAATTTCAAAATTATTTTCCGATTTACGAACAATAATTGGCTGCATTAGACCTTGCTCGATTATTGAATCAGCTAATTCTTGAAGGGATTCTTCATCAAATCGTTTTCTTGGCTGATATTGCCCAGGGTTTAACTGATCAACAGAAATATTTTCGATCATTTCTCCTTTTAATGGTTTTTCTTGAACCTGATCTTCTTCAATTTCTGATTCAAATAGGGCGCTTAAGCCTCTACCCAATCTTTTCTCTTTTGACATAATTAAACCCTTCCTTCTTTCTCAATAATTTCATCAGCTAACTCCAAGTATGCCTTCGCTCCTTTAGATCGCTTATCAAACTGTATCGCAGATTGTCCGTGACTTGGTGCTTCAGCAATCCTGACGTTTCGCGGAACAATTGTTTTGTAAACTTTGTTTGGGAAATAAGCAGACAACTGATCTGATACCTCTTTGGTTAATTTATTACGTCGATCATAAATTGTCCTTATCAAACCTTCTATTTGGATTTCTGTATTGATTTGTTTTTTTATTTTTTTAATCGTGTTAATCAAATCAGTTAATCCCTCGAGAGCAAAATATTCACATTGCATTGGAATTAAAACAGAATGTGCAGCAGTTAAAGCATTTATTGTGATTAAGCCCAATGATGGAGGGCAATCTAACAAAATATAATCATATTTATTTTTTTGGTGAAGCTTTTTCTTCAACATTGATTCACGATGTTTTACGTTTACCAACTCTAATTCAGCAGCGGCTAGGTTTTGGTTTGCAGGAATGACGTCATAAAATTTACTTTTTAAAATTACTTTTTTTACCTCTTCATCGATAACTAATAAATCATAAACAGTTTTTGTTTGTTTGTTTTTTTCAAAGCCTGAAGATGAGGTGGCATTCCCTTGAGGATCCAAATCCACTAACAAGACTTTTTTTCCTTTGATTCCCAATGCTGCTGATAAATTTACTGCGGTAGTTGTTTTACCAACCCCGCCCTTTTGATTGGATATTGCCACAATTTTTGTCATGAATTTTTAATCTCAATTATTTTTCTTGTTCCCTGTAAAAAAGGGACCATGACATCGTAATTCACAAATGGTAAGTTCAAATCATCTAATTCGTTCATGACATCAGGTCCTTTCATTGCAATAAATTTCCCATTAACTTTAATTAAATGCTTTGTTAGTTTAATCATTTTTTTTATTTCAGCAAAAGCTCGTGAAATTATGATATCAAATTGCTCAGTTACTTTGTATTCTTCAACTTTTATGTGCACAGCCATGACATTTTTGAGATTTAATTTACCAATCATCTCTTGTAAAAAACTTATTTTTTTTGAAACTCCATCCACCAACACAAATGATTTGTCAGGGTTGAAAAGAGCCAAAATTAATCCAGGAAAACCTGCGCCTGTGCCAACATCCAAAATTCGTTGTGAATTTTGAATAAACCCATTGACACTTAAACTATCAAAAAAATGCTTTGTAATGATTTCACTATCTTCATTAATAGCTGTTAAGTTATACACCTTATTCCATTTTTTTAAGGTTGCTAAATAAATCTCTAATTTTTCAATTAATAAGAAATCGTTTTCATACCCAAGCTCATTAAGTCCTTCTACGATTAAAGAGTTCAACCTAAGCCTTTAATTTCTTATTTTTAAGTAAATTATTTTTTTTCAAATACACCACGATGAGAGCAATATTGGCTGGTGTAATGCCAGAAATTTGACTTGCTTGTCTAATATTTTCTGGTTTAACTTGTTCTAATTTTTGTATTGCTTCATTACTTAAACCATTGATTTCATTATAATTTATCTCTTTTGAAATATTTAGATCATACTGTGACTGTATTTTCAGTATTTCTTCTTTTTGTCTATTGATGTAGCCAGAATATTTTGCAGTAATTTCAACCTGCAAAATCACTTCTGGTGAAAACTCATTGCTCTTTTGCAAACTATCTAAGAGATGATTGACTTCAACACTTGGTCGCTTAATTAAATCAAATGCCGAATATTCTCTTTCTAATTTTTTACCAAACAATCGTAATTGTTCTTCATCAGATAAATCTGATGGTTTTATAACCAGCTTAGATAAAAAATGATTACATTCGTCTATCTTGCTGTTTTTATTTATTAATTCTTGATATTGCTGATCATTCACCACCCCTAATTTATGCCCAATTGGTGTTAATCTAATATCAGCATTATCCTCTCTTAGAAGTAAACGATATTCGGCTCGGCTTGTAAACATACGATAAGGTTCTGTAACTCCGCGTGTAGTCAAGTCATCAATAAGTACTCCAATGTATGCCTCCTCTCTTGTCGGACACCAAGCCTCTTTTTGATCAATGCTCAAAGCAGCATTAATGCCTGCCAACAAACCTTGAGCAGCCGCCTCTTCATAACCCGTCGTTCCATTAATTTGTCCAGCAAAATATAAACCTGAGATATTTTTGGTTTCTAACGATTTATATAAATTTCTTGGATCAAAATAATCATACTCTATGGCATATCCTGGGCGAAGAATGAAGGCATTCTCAAGCCCCTTAATTGACCTAACTAGTTCATATTGAACATCAAAAGGAAGGCTGGTTGAAATGCCATTTGGATACACTTCATGAGTGTTTAAGCCTTCTGGCTCTAAAAAAATTTGATGCGATTCTTTATCAGCAAATCGATGAATTTTATCTTCAATAGATGGACAGTATCGCGGGCCTACCCCTTCAATCACACCTGTATACATAGGTGATCGATCTAAACCACCACGAATAATATTATGAGTCTTATCATTGGTATGGGTAATCCAGCAAGAGATTTGATCAGGATATTTAATTTCATTGTCTACTCTTGAAAAGTAAGGTATGGGCTTATCACCTGGCTGCTCATCCATTACACTGTAATCAATTGAACGCCCATCTATTCTTGGTGGAGTTCCTGTTTTGAGTCTGCCTATGGGTAAATTTAAGGATCTAAGGCGGGATGCTAAACTTTTTGCTGACGGATCTCCTGCTCTTCCAGCCTCATAATTATCTAAACCGATGTGAACGACCCCCTGAAGAAAAGTTCCGGCAGTCAATATTATTTTTGAAGCATTAAAAACAATCCCTGATTCCGTCACAACTCCAGTCACTGCATCGTCTTTTATACTAATATCATCTACAGGTTGCTGAAAAATCCATAAGTTTTCTTGATTTTCCAAAAAAGATCTTACAGCTGAACGATACAAAACACGATCGGCTTGTGCTCTTGTTGCCCTTACTGCAGGGCCTTTGCTTGCATTAAGAGTTCTAAAATGAATGCCTGCTCTGTCAGCAGCTTTACCCATAATACCGCCCAATGCATCAACTTCTTTGACCAGGTGACCTTTGCCAATCCCACCTATAGAAGGGTTGCATGACATTTGACCTAGAGTTTCAAGATTATGGGTAATCAGTAAAGTTTTTTTTCCCATGCGTGCGGAAGCTAAGCACGCTTCTGTACCAGCATGTCCGCCGCCAATGACAATTACATCAAACTGATTAGGAAAATTCATGTAGTTTTAATTTAAAAAATAATATATTTGGCAATTTTACTGTAAAAAGTTTCTAAATAGTGATGTTTCACGTGAAACAAAATAATAAAAGATAAATTAATGTTTCACGTGAAACATTATTTACCAATACAAAAACGGCTAAATATTTCACCTAGCAGATCTTCTGTTGAAAATTCACCGGTAATGGAAGACATTTCTTTTTGAGCTAAAAATAATTCTTCTGCAACCAGCTCAGGCTGCTCTATCCTTTCTAGAGCTTTCTTTAGGTAATTATTAATTTGTCTCAAGGCATCTAAATGTCTTTGTCTTGATGAAAATAATTGTTCATTTGTATCAAAGCTTTCTAAACCAAATGACTTTAATATTTCATTTTCTAACAAATCTATACCCAAATTAAATTTAGCTGATGCATAAACCAATGGATTATTTTCATAATGAGTAACTTTTGCTTTTTTAGAGGATAAATCAATCTTGTTCACAACCCAGATTATATTTATATCGTCAGATAAAATATTTTGATTTAAATAGTCTTTTATTTCCGACTCATCATCCAACATAACAATTACAAGAGCAGATCTTTCGATAGTTGCCCTAGTTTTTTCTATTCCTGCTTTTTCAACAAGATCATTAGTTTCTCGAATGCCTGCAGTATCCACAAATTTTATTGGGATACCATTTAAATTTATAGATGCTCTCACAGGGTCCCTGGTTGTCCCAGGAATATCGGTAACAATAGCCACCTCTTCTTTTGAAAACAGATTAATTAAAGTTGATTTACCAACATTAGGCTTTCCAACAAAACAAACTTGAAATCCATCTTGGATAATTTGTCCTTTAGCAGCAATTTGATTTAGATCTATAATGGATTGTCTAATAGATTCGATTTTTGCTTTTATTTGTCCTTTTTCAATAAAATCTATCTCTTCTTCAGGAAAATCTAAACAAGCCTCAATATACATGCGAATATCAATTAACTCTTTCAATAAATTATTGATTTTTAAGGAAAAATCTCCTTTTAATGAATTTGCTGCATTAATCACCGCACTTTTGGTCGAGGCATTAATGATATCTGAAACAGCTTCTGCTTGCGTCAAATCAAGTTTGTTATTAACGAATGCTCGATAAGTAAACTCTCCAGGCTGAGCCATTCGAGCACCCAAGCTTAAAACTTCTTCAAGGAGAGTTTGTAACAAGGCAGGACCGCCATGAAGCTGAAACTCAACCACATCCTCGCCTGTAAACGATTTTGGAGATTTAAAGCCTAACAACAAGCCTTTATCTAGTAATTGTCCGTCTTTTAATAAAAAAGAAGAAAATACAGCCCGATGAGATTCTATTGTTTTAACTTGGGTAATTTTTTGGGCTATAGAAAAGGCATCAGGTCCTGAAATTCTTATAACACCGACACCACCCATCCCCGCAGCAGTGGCAATAGCGGTAATGGTCGCGTCATCATTAAGGAATGATGAATTAACCATTTCCTTTCTTTTTCAGTGCATTAGCATGTATCTGTTTATTCACATACCATTGTTGCATCATTGATAAAACATTATTGATAAACCAATAAAGAACTAAACCGGCCGGGAAGAAGAAAAAGAAAATACTAAAAACAATCGGCATCATCATCATTAATCGTGCCTGTGTTGGGTCTGTTGGTTTTGGGTTTAGTTTTTGCTGTAAAAACATAGAAGCCGCCATCAGTATAGGCAGAATATATAAAGGGTCCTTGACGGATAAATCTGTAATCCAACCAAAAAATGGAGCTTGTCTTAATTCAACTGCGCCTAATAAAACCCAATATAAGGCAATGAAAACCGGAATTTGAATTAAAATCGGCAGACAACCCCCCAATGGATTAATTTTTTCTGTTTTATACAGCTCCATCATGGCTTGTTGCATTTTTTGTTTATCGTCACCAAACTTTTCTTTCATGCTTTGAAGTCTTGGTGCCACTTCTTTTAACTGCGCCATTGATCTATAGCTTGAAGCTGATAGCGGGTAAAAGAAAATTTTTATTACTAAAGTAAGTAAAATAATTGATACACCCCAATTGTGAACAATTTTTTGTATTCCTGATAATAACGAAAATAATGGGGAGGCAATAAAGGTTAACCACCCATAATCAACTGTATATTCCATTCCGGGCGCAGCTTTAAGTAATTGTTTTTTTAATTGTGGGCCTGAATATAGAACTGAGCTCACTTCAGCGCTTGATCCTGGCTCAACAGTTGATAATTTTGCTCTAACGCCTGCAGATGAGATACCATCAGTTAAGCGTTTTGTGTAAAACTGTCTTGGTGAATCACCAGGTATTATCCACGCACTCGCAAAATATCTTTGAATAATTCCAATCCATCCATCATTAGAGTTCAGACTAAATGGCTTCTGATTATCAATGTCATCAAAATCAATTTTTTTGAATTTATTTGCATCATTAAAATAAGAGACTCCTGTGAAAGTCGGCATCATACCTGACGTTTCTGCAGACTTGTGATCATGTAATAGTTGATAATAAATTTGCGGTTGAACAGCTAAATCACTTTTATTTGTAATCGATGTAATAAGCTTGATTTGATAATTATCGTTTGAAAAAACATAAGATTTAATAACCTTAATATCGTCATTTTCAAAGGTTAATGGAACAACCAAGTCTTGATCAGATGATTCATAATTTGATTGTTCTGATTTAAAAACATCTTTATGTGAAGGTAAGTTTTTACCAATTAAACCACTCTGCGCAATATACAAAAGTGGGTTCATTTCATCGGTAAAAATTTCATATAAACCATCTTTGTTATCGTTTTGAAAGTTCACTAATTTTAATTTTCTGACATCCCCTCCAACCGTATTTATTTCAGCTTCGTATAGAGATGTTTTAACAAATATTTTTTGTTCACTATTTAATTGATAAGCTGGACTGTCCATAGCACTTGAATCGTAATCGCCTGATTGGGTTTCTGCTAATTCAGAATTATTTAGAGCTAATTCATTCTGTAATTGTTTTTGTTGCCATGAATCCCATAACAACAGTAACGCGAATGAAAAAACAACAAAAAGTATTAAACGTTTAGTTTCC
>Ga0222719_10006002_pt1 | contig 10381 bp, 7 predicted proteins | sample C33_34DmetaG_FD_165039 | JGI IMG/M metagenome (GOLD analysis project Ga0222719, IMG submission 165039) | Estuarine water microbial communities from San Francisco Bay, California, United States - C33_34D | ecosystem: Environmental > Aquatic > Marine > Unclassified | place: USA: California...
GACCCACTATTCACCGAGTACGTCACGTCAGGTCCAGAGTCAACCGCCACGCCGTCTGTGTAGGACTGATCTTGAACTGCAAGACTACTTGCCAAAAGTTGGTCGCTCCAGTTAAGGGCTATATCTTTGACAGCTATGGTGTAGCTATAGGAAGAGCCCGCCACTCCGTCCTGATTATATGGAGTAAGCGTAAATGAAATGTTTCCGTAAGTAGTAGGCGTCCCCGAGACTGTTGAAGTAGAACTACCTGACGTGTTAGTCCCTTGAATGAAAGATAGGCCTCCTGTGGGGAGAGCTCCATCGTTCCAGTAAGAAACGTAAGACGCAGAAACTGTACTGCTATAGAAGTCTCCCTTTCTTCCTGTAGTCGTGAGAGTATTATCAGTCCAACTCACTGTAAGTGCTGTCCACTGAGCAGTCAGAGTTGTGTAGCCAGTTGGCGTAAAAGTAGAATTATACGGAGACCAACCTGTAAATGTATAGCCTGATCTAGTGCCTGCTGCATAGTTATAGCTAGACGGGGTTACAGAGTTACCTTTAGGAACATAGAAGGTGACTCCTCCACCGTTTCCACCATTGTCATCAAAAACAACCGTAGATTCGTAGTATGCATAGATGGTGTCATTAGAGCTAAATGTAGTAGAAGACTGAACTTGCCCGCCTGCCCCGTTAGGCGAATAATACCAACCTACAAAGTTATAACTTCCTAGGCTGGCAGATGGCAGAGTTCCAATTGAGCTACCAGGAGTTATATCTCTAGACGAAGGAGAACCAGAGCCGCCCTGATAGTCGAAGGTAATAGTTACATTTGCAACTTCCCACTGAGCATAAAGCGTCTGCTGGTAGTTTGAGTATCCAGTTAGAGTAAACGAGCCGCCTGCGCTAACCGCGGTACCGCTGCCATTAGCAGCCGTGTTCCATCCCGTAAAGTTATAGCCAGAACGGCTAAGTCCGCTACCACTGGCTGCTGTTAGGCTCACGCTGTCGCTCGTGCTAGACGTTGTGGTACTGCTAACCGAACCGCTTCCTCCGTTGGCGTTGTAATTTAGGGCGTAGGGGATGCTTAGAGAAAGCCCGCTTACAGGTGTAGATGCACTCTGTAGGAACGAAGAGCCAGAGCCGTTAGCAGTAATGGTTACTGAAGCAGTGCTCGCAGCGCCAGAAGCTATATACCTGTTGAACCCGCTCCACACGGTTTGCTGAGTGTTCGCACCAAAGTCATAAGACCAAGTAACGCCTGAATTAGCTTCAGTTAGTGTGCCTGAAGTGCTAGATACGCGTCCATTCGGGACGCTATAACCTCTTGTTCCGCTTGCTGAAAATGCAGGGGTGATTCCAGTGGAATTAAATAAAGTTGCGTAAGAAGATATTGCTAATTCCATACCGCCAACCACAGCAGTGGCAGTCACATTTACAGTTAGACTATATCTCTCTGTGCTAGTAGAAGAGAAGTTGGTAGTGTTACTGTCGGAGTAGGTATAAGCGGCCATTAGAAGTCAATCCAGATGTCCCCTTCATTGGGGCTACCTGGCTCCGTTCCGATGTAGATTACTGGATAGGTGTTTCCGTATACAGCATATCCTCCTGTCAACGAAACGGTATTTGACGTAATGTCTACTGGATCTGTCGCTGTGTATGCTGCTGGGCCCGTCGGTCCCGTGTCCCCTTGAGGACCTGTGTCACCCTGAGGACCTGTGTCACCCTGAGGACCTGTGTCTCCTTGAGGACCTGTGTCACCAGTAGGGCCAAGGTCAGAAACAGTTATTGTCCCTGCCATTGTGCTGTGATATTGGCAAACGTAGTAAAGAGTGTCTGGGGCATCAAATGCAACTTCCCAGATAATTTCTCCAACGTCATCTCCGCCGTTGGTTACCCCTGTTGAATAAACATTGCCGCTGTCGTACTGACCTGAAACGGTTTGAATCCAGAATGGGTGACCACTGGCGTTTACGTCTAGAACGTACCTATGACCCCTAATGACAGAAAGTGCTGGGTTGTTGCTGCCATTAATTACATACGCGCTAGTTCCGCTGTTAGTAATTCCAAATGTTATGCCACCGCTTGAACCTGTCGGGCCCGTTGGTCCCTCTGGCCCAGTGTCTCCCTGAGGACCTGTATCGCCAGTTGTACCCTGCGGTCCTGCATCTCCCTGAGGACCTGTGTCACCTTGGGGTCCTGTATCTCCTTGCGGCCCCGTATCTCCTGTAGCTCCCTGAGGACCTGTATCGCCCTTGGGGATTGTAAAATCAAATACTGCAGCAAACGCGTTTCCAGAGTTCGAGATAGCAACACTAGTTCCAGCATCTCCAGTGGTTACAGTTCCTAGCGAAAGGGTTGCGTTTGGACCAGTAGGTCCTTCTGGACCCTGAGGACCTGTGTCACCTTCAGGGCCTTGAATAGAACCAGCGTCTTCCCAGTCAGAAGTTGTATCAGACCAGAAATAAAGGTTTGACGAAACCATGTAGTTGTCGCCAACATTTCCTGTTGGAATGGCATTCTGCAGGTCAGTTAGTGTGCTATATGAACCAAGAATCTCGATGCCAGTACCCTGAGGGCCCGTAGGCCCTTGAGGTCCAGTGTCGCCTTGCGGTCCAGTATCTCCAGTTTCTCCTTGTATACCCTGAATACCCTGAATACCCTGAACACCCTGCTCACCTTGGACACCCTGAATACCTTGCTCGCCTTGGTCTCCTTGGTCTCCCTTAGGAATTGTAAAGTCAAATACTGCTGCGTAAGAATTGCCAGAGTTTGAGATGGAAACACTAGTTCCAGCGTCGCCTGTTGTGACGGTTCCCAAGGAAATTGTTGCAGCATCGCCTGTTGGGCCTGTGTCACCCGTGTCACCCGTGGGGCCAGTAGCACCTGTCGGGCCAGTTGGTCCTGTTACATTGCTATCTGCACCTGTTGGTCCAGTAGGTCCCGTGGGTCCAAGGTCCCCCTGAGGACCAGTAGGACCAGTTACGTTACTGTCTGCACCCGTTGGGCCAGTAGGTCCGACATCACCCTGAGGACCAGTAGGTCCTGTAACAGAAAGGCCAGCCAAACCTTGATCACCCGTCGGGCCAGTTGGGCCAGTTGGGCCAGTATCTCCAGTTGCGCCAGTAGGGCCTGTAACAGAAAGGCCAGCTATACCTTGAGATCCTGTAGGTCCAGTCGCTCCTGTAGGTCCAGTGGGACCAGTGCTTCCATCTGCTCCATCAATGCCGCTCAGTCCTGCGTTTCCTTGTGGCCCAGTGGGGCCAGTTGGTCCTGTTTCTCCTTGCGGCCCCGTGGGCCCCGAGCTCCCCGTTTCTCCTTGTGGCCCAGTTGGGCCTGTTGCTCCATCTGCACCTGCGGCTCCATCAGAACCAGCCGCTCCCTGTGCTCCAGTTGGTCCAGTGGGGCCTGTAACTGTAGAATCTGCTCCTGCGGGTCCAGCGGGTCCCGTTGGTCCAGTAGGTCCCTCTAAAACATTGCTAGTTATTGCATTCCAAGCCACCCCGTCCCACTGCCATGAATAATTGCCGACAGCGTACGTGTCACCTACACTAGGACTATCTGGAAAATTTACATTGGCCATATGGAGACTTTTCTACGAAGGACTACACCTATTTTACCGTAATTTCTAGAAACTAAGTACTCTTCTCCCACGAAGAAGACCCCGAGTTATAAATGTATACGTCTGATTGGACCCAAGTAGTGCCGTTATAGACGTATACAGTTGATTCTTCCCATTGAGAGGTGGAGTCGTTATAAATATAAGCTTTTCCACCGTCATCTAGCACAGTCATAGTTAAGGTGTCTGTATAGATTGTGCCACCGTCTCCACTAGCACTGATAACAAAATTATATGTTCCAGCAGAACCTTGAGCAGGGGTTCCAGACAGTACGCCACTTGTAGAGATAGTTACTCCAGAAGGTAGAGATCCTGAATAAAGGGCATAGCTGCTCACGTACTGAGCCGAAAAAGTTGTTGTTGTTATAGCTTGGCCCTCTACTTCTGTAGAGTTTGCTAAGACGTTTCCGTTTGAATTCCATACAGGCGTTGGGGGAAAGTATGGCGGGAAGAATGGAGGAAAGAATGGAAAAAACGGAGGAAAGAATGGCGGGAAAAAAGGCGGAAAAAATGGAGGAAAGAATGGAAAAAACGGAGGAAAAAACGGAGCGGGACAGGCGTCAGTGCTATAACTGCCACTAGTAGATTCATATAGACTGCCTGTAGAAGCACCTGTAATTGTCGCAGAAAATCCGTAGCTAGTCCCGCAAGTAAGTCCACTAGCAGTTGCTTCAAAGGAAAAACTACTTCCCAAAGTTACATATTGACTGGCAACCAGACTTCCGCCCCTAAAAACTTTGGCGTAAACTCCACCTGGCGCTTCATTTGTGCCAGAACAATCCAGGATGATTTGGGTGGTTGTAGTAAATACTAGGCTAAGGCTAATAGACATATGCTACCTAGGGCCTCTGAATCCAGATGTCTCCATCAGACATGCCACTTGTCGGGGCTGTGTTTTGAACAAATACGTTTCGACCATCTACCTTGTCAGAATCATCTGCAATACCAGTCAAATCTCCCACAAATGTGGTAGCCGTCACATTACCCGTAAACGTTGGATTGTCTGCAATAGATAGGACGCTGTTTGCTAGTTCAATAGGGGCGTCTACTGTATACGTTCCAGCAGGTCCAGTGTCTCCAGTGTCCCCCTTGGCACCCGTCGGTCCTTGCGGTCCAACAATCTGACCCGCATCAGTCCAGTTATCTGCACCATCTGACACATACAAGTTGCCATCTGCATCCACAATATAAGCATCATTCTTTGATGCACCGCTAGGCAAGCTTGCAACATCTGCTACTGACCCAGCAAAGTTGATGTCAGTGCCCTGAGGTCCTGTAGGACCTTGTGGGATTGTAAAGTCAAAGATAGCGGCGGAGGTGTTTCCAGCATTGGTAATTGTTACCGTAGTTCCAGGATTTCCTGTTACTACGTTTCCAAGAGTTATTGTTGCTGCTTCTCCGTCAGCTCCTGCGTCTCCCTGAGCTCCCGTTGGGCCAGTATCTCCCGTGTTACCTTGGGGTCCTTGAGGTCCTGTGTCTCCCGTTAGTCCAGTTTCACCTTGAATTCCTTGGATGCCCTGCTCGCCCTGAGGTCCAGTATCTCCAGTAGCACCTTGAGGTCCAGTATCCCCCGTTGGGCCTTGTGGTCCTGTGTCTCCCGTTGCCCCCGTTGGTCCAGTATCTCCTTGTGGTCCAGTGTCTCCTTGAGGAACTGTAAAGTCAAGTACGGCAGCAATTAGGTTTCCACTATTTCCTACAACTGCATTAGTTCCAGGATCCCCCGTAGATACAGTTCCTATTTGTATAGTAGCCGCGGTTCCAGCATCTCCCGTAGGCCCTGTGTCTCCTGTTGCCCCCTGAGGCCCTGTGTCTCCCTGAGGGCCTACAATCTGACCAGCGTCAGTCCAAGTGCTGCCATTCCAAACGTAAAGGTTGCCGTCATCATCATTGATGTATGCGTCGTTTACATTTGCACTACCTGGAAGAGCTGCAAAATTTGCTACTGAGCCTTGAAGGGAAATACTTGTACCCTGTGCTCCAGTTGGACCTGTTGCACCCGTAGCACCCGTAGGACCAGTTGGTCCAACTGCAGTCGCAGCGGCGTCCCAGTACTGACCATTCCACGTCCAAATTGGCCCGCCTACTTCGGGCTGATAAGTATCGCCAATCGTCGGGCTATCTGGAAAATCTAGAGCTGCCATTTTTAGTCAAATCCTCCTGTGTTAGTAAAGGTAGCAGAGTTCATCGAAACTTTTTGCCACTGATTTGTTCCAGTGCATATATACAAAATACCATTAGTTCCATCAATAGAGATTTGACCCAAGGTGCCTGTGGCGGTCTTTGTGTTTGGATACAGAGCTTTATAGCTAATTCCAGCTGCAGGTCCTGTGGGCCCAGTAGGTCCGACCTCACCAACGATAGTTTCAATCCAGAAACCATCGTAATAAATAAGTAGCTTACCTTCAGTGGAGTTAAACCAGACGTCTCCTTCTGTTGGAGAGGAGGGCGTAGAAGCTGAAACTAAGAATGTTCCGTTTGCTCCAGTTGGCCCCGTGTCTCCCGTTGGGCCAGTTTCACCAATCGGACCCCTAAGTCCAGTTTCTCCTGTTTCACCCTGCGGCCCTTGGGGACCAGTATCGCCTGTAGCTCCTGTAGGTCCTGTATTTCCCGTAAGTCCAGTTGGCCCTGTAGCTCCCTGAATACCTTGAGAACCAATAGGACCAGTTGGGCCTTGGATTCCTTGAGCCCCTTGAGGGCCTGTAGCTCCCTGAGGACCCGTATCTCCTGTAGCTCCTGTAGGTCCTTGAGCACCAGTGTCGCCTGTAAGTCCAGTTTCTCCAGTCAGCCCCTGAGGACCAGTTGGGCCAATTTCACCTTGAGGACCAGTTGGACCAATAGATGCTACAGAAGCAAGTACTAGCCAGACACTACCATCCCACTCCCAAGTGGTTCCACTTGCTGTGTGAGTATCACCAATAGCTGGGCTATTTGGAAAATCTATAGCTGCCATTATGGCGTACCTCCGTCAATGGTGTCTCCCCATATGTAATCATAATCAGTGTTGCTTTGCTTTATAAGGATTTGTCCAGTTGTTCCACCAGCTGGGACTTCTTGGCCAGCGGGCCCTGTTGGGCCAGTGTCTCCAGTTGGGCCAGTTGGACCTACAACACCTTGTGGCCCAGTTGGGCCTGTAGGGCCGAGAGCGCCCGTGTCTCCCGTTGGGCCAGTTGGGCCTACAACACCTTGCGGGCCAGTTGGGCCCTGAACACCAATTGCGCCAGTTGGACCCGTTGGTCCAGTTGGGCCCAGTGGACCTGTCGGCCCAGTTGGTCCTTGATCCGCTGTCGCTACCTGAACCCATGCGGAGTCGTAGTAGATAAAGAAAAGACCAGTTTCGCTGTTAAACCAGGCATCGCCCTCTTCACCTGCTGGTGCAGTTGTAGAAACTGTAAAGTTTCCTTCTGCACCTGTGGGACCCGTTGGCCCTGTAGGACCTGTAGGTCCCGTTACTGTAGAGTCAGCACCAGTGGGGCCAGTTGGTCCTGTTTCTCCTTGAGGTCCTGTGGGGCCAGTCTCACCTTGGGGTCCTGTAGGGCCAGTTGGTCCTATTTCTCCCTGCGGGCCAGTTGGTCCTGTTTCTCCTTGAATGCCTTGAATTCCCTGAATGCCTTGGGGTCCTGTAGGGCCTGTTTCCCCTTGAGGCCCCGTGGGGCCTGTCTCCCCTTGAATGCCTTGAATGCCTTGAATTCCCTGAGGTCCAGTTGGACCTGTCTCACCTTGTGGGCCTGTAACACCTTGAATACCCTGAGGGCCAGTTGGACCAATTTCGCCCTGTGGACCAGTCGGGCCAGTCTCGCCCTGCGGACCAACAATTTGTCCAGCGTCTGTCCAAGTCTCATCGCCGTTTGACACCCAAAGGTTTCCGTCAGCATCTACAATGTATGCATCATTTGATGAAGCTCCGCTTGGCAAATCACCTACAGTGGCGACAGAGCCAGCAAAATGAATGTCTGTACCTTGGGGGCCCGTTGCACCAGTAGCCCCTGTCGGGCCAGTCGGGCCTGTCGGTCCAACTCGGTTAGCATTAATTTCTACCCAAAAGCCGTCATAATAAATATAAAACTTTACGTCTTCGCTATCAAACCAAGTATCTCCCTCTTCTGGCGAAAGAGGGGGATTAGGTCCAACGTAATAACTTCCGTCTGGTCCTGTAGACCCCGTGGGTCCTGTTGCACCTGTTGCACCTGTGGGACCAGTAACACTTAGTCCAGCAACACCCTGAGATCCTGTGGGACCCGTTGGCCCTGTAGGACCTGTATCTCCTGTAGCTCCTGTAGGCCCTGTAATACTTAGACCAGCAACACCTTGAGCACCTGTAGGTCCAGTAGGACCAATTGCTCCATCAGATCCAGCAGGTCCTGTGGGTCCAGTAATACTTAGACCAGCAACACCTTGAGAGCCAGTTGGCCCTGTGGGACCAACTTGTCCCGAAGCGCCTGTAGGTCCCGTAGGTCCAGTAACATTTGATGCAGCACCTGTTGCACCAGTTGGCCCCGTGGGTCCTGTTGCACCTGTTGCACCCGTTGAACCCGTGGGTCCAGTAGCCCCATCAACTCCAGCAACACCAGTTGCCCCCGTGGGACCCGTGGCTCCGTCAGCTCCAGCGGCACCTGTAGGCCCTGTGGCTCCCGGTGTTCCTGATGCACCTGTTTCTCCAGTCGGTCCTGTCGGTCCTGCAACTCCAGCAGCTCCTGTGGCACCTGTAGGTCCTGTAATACTAAGTCCAGATTGACCCTGAGCACCTGTTGGGCCAGTGGGACCAGTTGCTCCTGTAGCTCCGTCGGCTCCAGTTGGTCCAGTTATTGATAGACCTGCTGGACCCTGAGCACCTGTAGGACCAGTTTCTCCAGCAGGACCCGTTGGACCAGCTACGGTCGAGGCAGCGCCAGTGGGACCCGTAGGGCCTGTTGCACCAGTGGGGCCAGTTACATTTGAATCTGCACCTGTTGCACCAGTAGCACCTGTTGGACCTGTTGCACCAGTAGGCCCCGTAGCACCAGCGGCTCCAGTAGGGCCTGTAGGACCTCCAGCGGGACCAGCAGGTCCAGTAGGGCCAGCGGGGCCCTGAGGTCCAGGGCCTTTAATATCGACATATGCAAAATTGTCGGAGAGTGCCATTATCTGGTTACCTCGGCTCTCACAATAAACTTTCCTTGAACAATACGAGTAGTTTCACCTAGAGATGACTCAACCTCTAAGTCATAAACATAACTACCTGGCTCGTATGCGGCCATCTCAGCTGGCGGAATGAGTAAGGTGACTGTCCCTGCGGTGTCGCCAATAATGAGATATCCATCGTAACTAGTGTATTCAGCAATAACGGTAGGGCTGGGATCCCTAGTTGTGCCGTCGAATCGTCTAACCTGCATACGAGCCACGTAGCCTGTAATGTCCAACGCACTGCGGGCAGAGTTTTTTATCGTAAACACGGTGTTTACGGTCGCGCCTTGATCCACAATCATATCGTGGACATTTCCGCGGAGATTTGCCATACAGGGCGTCCTTACAGGGATAGACTAGTCCCTATAATTTTACCGCAGTTTGGGCAAATTGATTAATAGCCGCCTTGATTGCCGCCGCTCTCAAGCGGATGTGTACCAGCGTCTAGCTGCTCTTTCCACTCGGCTTGCATTTCTTTCTGCTGTTCGCGGACCTTTTCAATCTCGTCTTCCCATTCTTGCATACGCTCTGGGGAGTATTCTGACTCAGCGTAATCCCAAAAAGCACCGATTGTGTGACGAATTGAGCCCTTTACTGGCAAAACTTGGTGAATGTTGTTGTATCCCCCCGGAAAAGTAACTAACTGGCCAGCTACTGGCTTAATGCAGATATCGTGGTCACGAAAATCTAGTTCTCCACCTTCGTAGTCCTCGTTTAGGTACAAAAGGCACACAAGCTTGCTCTTTTCCCAAGCTGACCAGTTGCCTTCCATGTCAGTATTGTCCGAGTGGAACGGGGCAAATGCTCCTATCTGCCACTTCTGAGCGTGGCTCGAAACAGACTTTACCGGGCGCTCATGAGCATCTTCTACGGTTTTTTGGAGTCTGTCGGCTAGCTTGGCGAAGTAGTCTTTCTCAAATCCATACTTTTCTAGGATTGGGTCTTCTGGCATGATGCTCATGCCGTAAGACTCGAAAAACGCTGACATGCTCCACGGCTGATCTTCGTCTTCCATGAACTCGCACAGCCTCTTGCACTCGTCTGCTGTTAGAAAGTTGTTGTAGATTACAACATCTTCTTTGATAAAGCCCTTGTCGCCAAACTCTGTTGGCGTAGTGCTAATGGCTGATAGGTCCGTCATCTGCTGCTCCTCTGTCTGAGTGTCCTAGTGCTGACAAAAATCTTTGTTCGTCAAATCTTTGGTTGTCCTTAGAGAATAGTCTAGCAAGTTCATGGGTTAGGTAATCCCACGCCTGCTCGTCTACTTGATCTTCAACTTCTAAAAGAATGTCAGTAATTTGGTGATACTGCTCCCTGTGAAAGACGCACTCTCCACCACGTGGTCTGCGAAGTACTTTGCTGTGGATTTTTCCCGTTGGCTCGTGCAGCTCAACAGTCAAGAAGTCTTTTGCAAATCCCCAGTCGTTGTATGCCTGATACCCATTAGCGGCGTCTACTGCATCTCCGTAGAAATATATAGATCTCACTGCCTCGCCATCGCGAGCTATAGTCAACATGTAAGAGTCACCTTTTCCTTCAGCAACTCTCTTCTTAAACTCTTCGACCATCACTACATTTTGATTATTTAGTTCTTCAGTCATACCAGTCTTGGCTCCTTGTGTAGGC
>Ga0222719_10006003_pt1 | contig 10381 bp, 9 predicted proteins | sample C33_34DmetaG_FD_165039 | JGI IMG/M metagenome (GOLD analysis project Ga0222719, IMG submission 165039) | Estuarine water microbial communities from San Francisco Bay, California, United States - C33_34D | ecosystem: Environmental > Aquatic > Marine > Unclassified | place: USA: California...
CCCACCCTACAGAAACGACGCGGCAAGAAGAAGAATGGACCGACAGCCGCCAAGTCCAGTGCCCCAACAAAGACTTCCTTGGCTCCCGAGGAGGTCTTTTACGAGGGTCCTCCGGCCATCACAGAGACCATCGCTCCGACGGTCAGCATTCTGACTGTCGTGGGAATTGTCCCAGCGGCTGCCGCCTGGGCCCGACAGGCTTGGGTCCGGTACAAGATTACCAACCGTCGTATTCGTGTAACGTCTGGAATTGGGGGAAAGGACATGGCGGAGATTGTGTACCCCGATATTGTTGAGATCCGTACTGCCAAGAGATTGTTTGGTGACGGTGATATGGTTGCTTTCTTGCGCGATGGAGCCAAGTTTGAAATGCGTAACATCCCCAACTTTGATGAAACAATGGAATTCGTCCTTAAAAACGTCGACCCTGATGTTGCCAAGCTTTACCGTGAAAAGGGAGATGTTACTCAGCCATAAAAAAAGGTGTCAAGAACTTTGGCAAGTTCGTAAGAAAATCATCCTCTTGCGAAATACAGCAGGAACTACACATTGCATCAAACCGCGAATGCTCCCCATCAGCTTTACGATGGTTCCCGAGGATTCACCCGAGATCATCGCACTCCATAACGGCTATTTACTCTCTGTATAAAGTACAACTTAAATCCCAAACCCATTCGCTCGTTTCACCGTACTATTCAAAAACGAGTCTCTTCTTCGATGCAAACTAGTTACATCTCACATTCTGGTGGGTTATGGTGCCACTGGCTTCCATACACAAGGCCGTATCTGACCAGCCGTAAGGATGTGGGGCCGGATCTCTCTCTTTCTCTACTAGGTCTCACCGTGGAGCAACTACAAATCCTAATCTCTCTAAAGAGAGATTCCTTTCACTGGATTCTAATAGAAAGATAGACCTTAAATGCTATTTACTTTCTTATCCGACTGGTCCTCTCCTTGTTCCGGAACCATCGCTGTAACCATGGCCGGTCCCTTATCACCATCTCGTGTTCCTCTCAAATTTGAATCACGATTTCCACATGCATAATTATATTCCTGTGCCACTTCACTACAAAAACCACTACCGCATTCGGCTGGAAACGCCTCCTTGCAGGTTGTCGTTACACGAGGACTTCCACAAAATGGCTCACATTCATGATCTTCGAATTGACCAAGATATCCCACGTAGATGATTCCCAGACAGCAATCAACTTCAACGTCGGGACAATGTCCAAAGAAACAAGCATGGGTATTCCCAATGAACACCGCAATGAGGGCGGCGAACAAGGCTGTTGCAGAGGTAAATTTCATTGTTGTAATGGTTGAAGTGATTTCTTTTGTTTTGCTCTTTTTTCAATTTTTATGAGAACGACCAAGCCCTGCTTCTTATTAATTCACTTTTTTCCGCGATGCTCTTCTTATTGCGATGCTTCTCTTGAGCAGGAAGTGAAGCATTAGGTAGTATGGTTGCTCGGCCAGTGAACTAGAATTAATCGGTTTGAGACTAAATGGTGGCTCGGCCAGTGAACTAGAATTAATCGGTTTGAGACTAAAAGTCTACTTGCCCTACCCTAAAATAACATCGCGCTTAGATTAAGTAGTACGGCAGCCTAACATGGAAATTTAGTCTCTTCGACACAATGAAAGGACCACGTCCCATGTCAAAGTATGACTTGTCTTTGACTGCAGGAACAGGTGGTCAATCGGGTGAAAGTGCCGATTCAGTAGGCTCCGATTGACCAATATCGTAACGTAGAGGCGAAAGGAGGGGTAAGGATGTGGATATAACCATGAGGTGTCGCTCGAGATGGATATCCTGTTTGCTCCTTTCTTTGATATCTGTGCTGCTTCTTTCCACGTTCACGTCTCTGTATTCTTTTCATAATCAGCAAACACGGCACGATCAGCTACTGGACTTGATTGAGAATGAAAGACCACCTGGATGGTTGGATGCCAAGAAAGACCCGGGCACCAGTGCATCACATTTTTCGCATCGTCGCGCACTCCCGAGATTTCATCTCGAAGGCGGCACGGGCAATTCGATGGGCGGGGTGCTTGTATTCTATCACATTGCAAAGACAGGTGGGACAACAATCCGTGAAAATATTGTTCATGGGATCAATGCCACGACATTTGAGGGAGATGATCGGTATCAATTGGGCCGTCTGAAATTCGAACGTGTATTCAACAACAAGGGACTGCAAAAGATTCGACCTAGGATTGCGGCGATTCTGTCTGGAGAATTAAAAGATCGATCTTCTGACGTCTTATTTGTCGAACTGCATGGAACCATTCCCAGTTTATTGGAACTACAACCGCTTTTACGAGAATGGCGAGGGCTGTCAGACGTTTCGTCAATCCCCTTTTTCGCCTTTACCTTGGTACGCGAGCCCCTGCAGCTGTACAGTAGCTATTTTTTGGCCTTTCATAATCTTCATTGTCGGCACTTTTGGTGTGAAATGGATGCCTTGTATGAACGAACACCCGACAACCTGATTCAGAGTGCCTTACCCAATCGACAATGCGTCACCATGTTCTACGGACAACGACGATTACATCAATATCGACAAAGTCTTAGTCACCTTATCAACAGCTCAAATCAAGAGGTTTCCTGGTCACAACCGTCACAGTGGTTTCCCAATGTGTCTCGAGCAGATTGTTTGGATACTGTCTGGCAAACCTTGGAACGAGACTGGGATTGGGTGGGAACCACCAACGACTTGCAAACTGTGACACTGCCACTACTCACTTTGATGCTACTGGGGAATCAAACCATTGGCACGATGCTTTTGAGTTTCAATCGTAACTCGGTGAATCAACAGCAAGATGGCACAATCACATCCTCTAATCAACGTCAAAAACAAAGCCTACAATTGGCCCATTTGGACGAACGTACAATTCGCCAATTGCGGGAACTAGCAAAATACGATCTAAAACTTTATGATCGAATTCAAAAGCACTTTCAATGGGACAGAAGATTTGAAGCTGCCATGAAGAATTAATAACGATTGTCGTTCCAAACACGGTTTAACTGTCAGGTAGCTTTCGAAGTCGATTTTGTGTTGCTTTGCTTCGTGTTGGCATCATTTACAATTACGTCCCATATTATCAAATTAGCCCCAGATCAATAAGCGTTTCATACCGCCTTCTCCTTCTCATCGTCCCCGTACACAGTTGTTGGTCTTCTTTTCCGTCGAGCACGGCTGATGGCGACCCCTAATTCCTGCATCGACACAAAGACGGACGATCTTGTTCTGGCAACTCGGTTTAGCTTCCCGATCACTACCTTCCCGTCCACCAACACCTCAAAGACGATATTGGCCTCTTGGTCTTTACCAGTTCCAGGAAGAATACGACGTTCCACTATGACATCCGGGTGGACATCTTTGATTTTCTTGGCGACCGTCAAGAAGAATGGTCGAAGGCCCGACTCCCCTGAATAACGAATTGTCACAACGACACGTTTATCTTGCATCGTCAAAAACTTTTCAAAGGACAAGGGTGGTGCCAGAGGCAAAAGTTCATCCTCCGGTATATCAGTCGTATCCATAATGGCTGTCAGATTCTGTGGCAACAAAGTAGCTGCAAATTCTCCATTGACACGTTTCTTTTGTAACAATGTCGATTGCTCCAACAAAGCTTCGACATCTGTCATGGACGTCGTTGCTGTGTCGTCTTCAGCTGTGCTTGTAAGAGTTGTCGTAAGCGGTCCACGAGACCCACCAATTCTCCACCCAAACAAAGGAGTCAATAAGGTGCGACTTGTCGTCATTCCTATACCGGAACGTTGCCGAGAGACATTTCGACTGGGTCGCTTGAGGACCCGTTGGCCTAGTGTACTACCGTGGGAGCCAGAGGAAGAGGACCGTAGTGGCTGTGCCGACGCGATGGACCCTACTTTGGGTGGAACACGAACAATATTCGGCCGATTGAAACGGAACCCCCACGACAGGTGCGAGAACAAGACAACGACCAAGGCGGCAATGAAAAAGAACGATGTCGTCATGCTGTCGTTTCTCTTGAACTTTCACCACTTCGGCCAAGCTGAAAATTGATAGACTTATTGTGTAAGAGGATAACACGGGACTTGTCAAAGTAGAAAGCAGTGCAACTCTATCTACAAACTACACCGACACGACCTCGTATGGTGTGTTATGTGGTCGTCGTTCTTGGGGCGTTGATTGCCCTTTGCTTCACTGGCCATTGGTGATGGATGGGAGTGACGAACCGACGAGCGTCATTCGAACTTCCCCTTCTACAGTGAAGTTAGGGTTCAAAGTCGATCCTCATTTTTTACCGGGACTGAATGTTTGGCAGGGCCGGTGCGCGTTGCCTTCAGCGTGAATCGTGACTCTCCTAAGTACTGCCGCGCGCGGTCGTGCGAGAGGTTTTATTTCGGCGGAGAAAAAGGCACGCCACAAAACAGAGTGTTGTTCTTGATCGAGCGACTCCGAGGTGCTGTCATCATTCGCAAGGAGAGACTTCTCAAAACACCGTGAACAAATCCAAGAAACGACCATAGAGATTGAAAAGAATGGGTTGCTGCGACACCATAGGAAACTTTGGCACTCTACTCGCGCTCGTCGCGACGGCTGGTGGGGTACGTCGATATTGTTGTGTGAAAAAAAGAGCGACTTTGTCGTCGACTTGTCGGAGGCGTCGGGTAGCGAGAGAGGCTAATGGAACATCCCTCATACTCATATTCATTATTTCTACTTTCTCTATTCTTAGATTGTCGCTCAATCCTTCGCTGCCTACGAATGTGAGTTTCTCAAATACACCACAGACACAGGCAGTGAAGGTTCCTTTGGATTGTTTCGATGGAATCTCGCCGACAACGTCACGACGGCAGATATTTGTGATTCGTACCAAATTATTGAAACCAACGACCAGTTTTTGAGTGCTGCACGGGCGATGATCACGCTGGCCTTGATCTTGGCAATGGGAGCATTTGTATTGGTCTTGTTCGAATTCGTCTGTTGCAAAATATGTTGTGCCGGAATCATCGAAGGCTTGTGCTTGACAACGGCGAAAATATGCACCGGCGTCACCTATGTGGCCTATGGAAGTCAATTTTGTGTAACGAATGGCTTTTCGTGCCAATTTGGAGCCGGTGCAACCTACAACATTGTGGCATTTGGTTTGTATTTGATAGCCGGAGTACTGCTATGCTGCACACCCAAACCAGATCCGCTATTTAAACAGTGCCGGAAATAAGTCTAGAGTCCTGTTGATGGTACGGTGGGCAACTTGAAGTTGACCATGACAATTGCAGGATTGAATGGGGAGTGACTCTGGAAAGAGAGAGACTCTCGAGTGAGGGTTAGCCTTTAGCTACAGAAATCTGAAGCCGCACATTGATCGGCTACCTCACTTTTTATGGATTAATGTACTTTATAGAATATAGTAGTAACGATAAGGACAGTCGTGTACCCTCAAGAGTAGCTGGCAAATTTGGTTGCGAAAACTCCCTCATCCGTTGAAACTCGGCACACTGGTCTACTGTGTACTACAAAAGTAGCACATCATTTTAAAATGCCGATGACAGGAATAACGGCAATCACCATGATCCAACATTTTCTGAAATGCACTATCGTCTTCATTGGACCAAGCCGATGATCTCGTCATGTGGGCGGAAGATCGTGGCATGACCGACGAAGAATTGGCCAAACATTATTCCAGTCAACCCGACTTGGATTTGGACGATGCCGAACTCTGTCAAGGTAAAATTCCCGGGTCGCAAATCCCCAATTGGGAAGCGCTGGAACAGGAATCGTCGAACGAACAAACGTCGATTGTGACCGATGATTGCGTCGAAGACCAGAAACAAGCAGCTCTACCACCTCAAAAACAGCAATCTTCGTCTCATGGGCCAAGCAAGTCTGACAGTGTCACACAGACCAATCACAAGACATCATTCGATGACGACGACGATTCGTTTCCTGACAATATTGACTGGGATTTGGCTATGAAAGAAATCGAGCCCAAAATTGAAGCCTATCACAAGGCATCTCCCGTCACGAAACGTCAAGTATCGCAAGAACAAGAACCAGCTCGGTCTCGGAAGAAACAAAAACGAAATCGTGACTCGGAGGAACGCAAAACGGTTCAACGCAAGATTTCGGACTTGTTTGTTCCGAAACAGAATCTTGCGTCGGATAGTCCTGTTCGACAAATTCAAGACACGGATGATACCTGGCACCTTGGAAAAGATAGACTTTTTAAAAAACACGAATCCTTTACCTGTGAACAAGATGACGCACTGAAACACGTCATTTACACCATAGATACGGTCAAGTCAGTAAAGAATAAGAAGTGTGCAGTATGTCACAATGGTGCGCACATGTATCTTCGTGGAACCTTTATTGGGGAAGAGCATGCAAACCGACTTTGCCAGGACCAACGCTGGAGAGCACACTTTAAGGATGGACAAGGGAAAATCACCAAGGACTATGACAAGGTCAAATGTCTTCAACGTCACATGTTTGAGCGGGGAAACACAATTCCGCTTGCACAGTTGACGAAACGAATTCCATTTTCACATCCGCCAGCAAGCTTTTTGGTGTATGACGCTCCACCACACCATAAAACGGCCCGTTCGGATGGTTTTGAATGCACTTACATGACGCTTAAGATGCTGCAGAAGGATAAGTATTGGGCGGAACTAGTTGATCTCAAACTGAGTCCGAAAGTTCTGGAACTCTTTGCCGGGTGTGGAGGGATGCATCAAGGATTTAAAGAAGCTGGCTTTCATCCCGAATCATTTCTTGTGGAAAGAGATCCTTGTGCCGCTGGCACTCTTAAAACCAACTTTCCCCAGGCGCACGTGTTTGTAGAATGCGTCAGGATCTTTCTAAAGTGCTGTAAGAATGGTCACCCCGGGTACCCAAAACGCGGTGACGTTGGACACATCCAAGCGAGTCCTCCGTGTCAAGGTCAGTCACAAGCCAATCGAAACATAGAAAGAAGTGCGTCGGATATAACCAACAACGAACTATCGTACACGTTCTTGGAAGCTGTCGCGTTTTTCTTGCCCAAAACGGCCACTTTTGAAAATGTGACAGGTATGCTATCTAACAAAAACATTGGCTACGTGAAAAAAATCATGGCAGACTTGCTTTTACTTGGCTACCAGTGCCGTCTTATTGTCTTGAATGCCAGCGATTACGGAGACCCACAAAACCGCAAGCGTGTCATCATTTTTGCGGCGCGCTTTGGTTGCTACCTTCCAGATGTCCCTGTACCCCAAAAGAAAATCACTGTGCGCCAGGCCCTGCAGCACTTGAAAGCCATCAGGCCCACTCCAGGTAGTGGACGGGTCAAAAGGAAGGACGGGAAAATCATTCTCCATCACGGTATTGAGGATGGATTGGGAGTGAAGGATGGAAACGATAACTTTCATTTAAGTCAATGCCCCGATGGCCTTGCTCCATGCTTACGTCGTCAAAACGACATGAAACATCCGGATCTCCCTCGACAAATCACCATTCGGGAACGCGCTTGTCTTCAATCATTTCCAGATGACTTTAACTTTGTGGGTGGTATTACCAGTCAACGCGATCAAATCGGTAACGCCGTACCCATCAAGTTGGCGACTTGTATTGCTCGTCAAGTCCTACTTGCCCACAAAAAAGTCCTTCGCAGAAAAAAAGAGTAATTATTGAGTAACTCTAGGAAATGGATCGGTCTGATAATAGCGCTCTTTCTAACGTAGCTTGTCAAGGCTGACAATCCTTTGAAGTACAATGTTTACTTTATACTTGTGCTTGCAGTGTTTGGTCTTTCTTGGCTTTCTTCTTGGCCGATTTCTTTTCTTTCTTGGCCTTTTTCTTGGCTTTCTTAGCCTCTTTGCGGGCCCGTTTGTCGACCGAGTCGTCATCATGCGATGCGGGTATCGTCCCATCGGTGGCGGGAGTGTGTTTGGGAGACAATGGTGCGGTTGGTGGTACATTGGCGATTTGTTGGTTGGGACTCGTCAGTTGTTGTTGTTGATCAGAGTCACGTTTGTGTTTGTGGGACAACGATTTGGAGTTCATGGTAGTGCCTGGTACGTTTCTTTTTTGTGAATCTCCAATCGGTGTCCATCGTCGTTTCAAACCGGGTCGTTGTGGTACGGTTGCATAGGCTTGTCGATACTCTGTAGGAGTCGTTGTGGATTGTGGGGTACTCGTCGTAGATGGTATTTCCAAATGTTGTACCAACGTGACATGCCGATCAAACGGTCGTGGATAGGGATGTATGCGAAAGGATTGTAGTGGATCATCATCACTGTCATCGCTATCGCTACTACTATCATCTCGTTGTTGTTTCTTCTTGTTGGTGGGCACTAAGAGTCGAAAAGATTCATTTTCATTGGGTGATCCAAACTGCCATTCCCATGGTGTCCCATCAGTTTCGTCTGGATCGTTCTTGAGAGTTATCGTGGTACAAGGTTGCTGAGTACATGTAGTACTTGTATCAAAATTGACGGTTTGTCCTTGCAAGGCGGTTAGATTGACGGTCCGTGGGATACGGACGGTCCACAATTCATAACGATTCTTGTCGTTTTGGTCAAAATCTTTGGGCAAAGCAAAGGATGGCGGTGGTAACCATGGATCCAGAGTCTTGTTGCTGCTGTTGGGTGCGGCAGTTGACATGTTACCACGGGTAGACAGTGGGCGATAGAGGAAGGACACTCACTCTGTCAAAGGATGGGCGGTGCTTTCTTGTTTGTGTTGTGTCGTTGTCGTTGTTTGATTTCTTGGTTGGACGGAACAGCATCGCGCGCAATATCGCGCGAAAATGTAAACGCTACCCCTACTGCATTTTTCGGATCCATTCAGCAACAACAACAACAACAAGTCGCCGTACTCAACAGCAAGAATCTATTGTCGAGCGTACCTTTGGGGCTCTCGGACCTACAAGCTCTCATAACACGTACAGATAGCCTAGAGCAGGACTGTCATTAACCCTACATCCAGTCGAGGCTAGGACAAAGTCGTAACGAATCATGACAACGACTACACAGTCCGAGAGTGTTTCATCACCACTGTCGATTACCAAGAAGAAACGACGTCCCAGTCGCAAAGAACAAAAAGAACGCAAGCGACAACGTCAAAAACAACAACGAGAATCAAGGCAACAACATGTCGTAACCAAGAACGTATCCGAACAACAACAGCAACAACCAACGATTCAAATGAGTGAGTCAGACTTGAAACGTTGGGTCCAAGAATGGTACACACCGACACCACTTCCGACGGAATCCAAAACGCCGGCAACCACCACTGGTGGTCGTACCAACAAGTGGTTTCCCAAGGCAGTGGTTTGTAAACCATCCAAACGTTCACAATCATCATCATCATCATCATCATCATCACAACAGCCAAGTAGCGCTCCTCCAAAGGCATCCATTGTCTTGTTTTATCAATATGTCGATGCCGCACAACAAGAACAACACAAGGATAAATCACCAGATAATACCACCGTATCTTCAAATCCCTTGCAATGGTCTGATACCAAAGTTCAACAACTTATGGACTATGTACCATTATTGGTCACCAAGTATGATTTGGGGGGTCGTATTCGTGTCGCCAAGGAAGGTGTCAATGCCACGATTAGTAGTATAGATACCACACCAACCAGTACCGACAATCATTCTCATTCGGCCAAAGTCAAATTACGATGTTTTACCAAGGATTTACAACACTTTGATCCCGTTGTTTTTGGAAAAACAGATTTTAAATTTGTCGATGACTTGTCCGAGGATCGTCATTTTCGTCAATGTCAAATCTTTCCCGTCCAAGAATTGGTCTATTATGGCTTTGAAGACGGTACGAACGAACAACGACAAGCACAACAAAAGGCTGCAACACTACAGGCTCCGGGTGGCATTCATTTACCACCCCAAGCTTTTCATCAAAAATTACAACAAGACGAAACGGTGGTTATTGATGTTCGCAATCATTACGAAGCTGCCATTGGACGATTTGATGGACAAACCATACAAAGTGAAAGCTCAGACGAACAGGATTCTTTGTCATCTTCTAATACTGCCAAGGGGGCCATTTATTTGGACCCCAAAATGCGCAAATCGACCGATTTTGCTACCTGGTTGGAACAGCCCTCGACCCAAACACAACTGGCCAACAAACAGATTCTCATGTACTGTACCGGTGGGGTCCGGTGTGAACGAGCGTCCAAATATTTACAACACACTCTCCAACAACATGATGTAGCAACCAAAGGTGTGTATCAATTACAAGGTGGGATTGAAGCGTACATGAAAGAATTTAATGCCCAAACCGGACATGCCGACGGTGGATTCTGGCGGGGCAAAAATTTTGTCTTCGACAAACGTGAAGCGGTCAGCGTCGATAATTTTAATGGCGATGGTGGTGTGATT
>Ga0222719_10006004_pt1 | contig 10380 bp, 5 predicted proteins | sample C33_34DmetaG_FD_165039 | JGI IMG/M metagenome (GOLD analysis project Ga0222719, IMG submission 165039) | Estuarine water microbial communities from San Francisco Bay, California, United States - C33_34D | ecosystem: Environmental > Aquatic > Marine > Unclassified | place: USA: California...
GCGCATGTCATGTGGTTCGGGGCGGGGGAAGCCTGGGTGCTGGTGTCGCCGGAGTGTCTTGGCAAGCCAGCATCCTTTGCCCGTTATGCAAAAAAGCTGTTTGATAGTATATTGCAAGACACAGAGTTACGCAGGGTGCAAGCCAGCATCCATGTAGATGATGACCGGGCGTATAGATTTGCAGAGTGGCTCGGCTTTGAGAATGAGGGCGTTATGCGCAAATACGGCGTCGATGGTGGCGATTACTACAGAATGGCGAGGGTGGCATAATGGCTATAAATTACGCAGCCATTTCAGCAGGTGCTTCTGTTGCGGCTGGCGTCATGGGCTTCAAAGGAAACCGCGCCGCCGCACAACAAGCTAAGAATATTGCTGCCTACAATGCAGAAGTAGAAAAAAATAACGCGGTTCTGCTGGCCCGCGCAAAACGTGACGCTGAGGTGCAAGTAAGAAGAGGCGGCCAAAGGCTTATTGGGACGCAACGTGTTTTGACCGCTGCCTCTGGCATACAGGAAACAGGTCAAGTATTGCAAACATATGCTGATGCTTATTTTGGGGTTGAGAGGGATGTTGCTAGGGTGCGGTATGCTTCTAGCATTGAGCAAACGCGGTCTGTAGCAGAACAACGCAAAAGCCTCATAGAGGGCCAAGTAAGAGCGCAAACTTATGGCACGAGAGCAATGGGTTCACTTCTTGGTGGTGTTACGCAGGGCGTTGCAACATATGCTCAACTAGGGGGCTTTGAAGACTAATGCCACAAATACCTCTGTACAACAAAGGGCTTGGCCCTAGCGTGGGATTGGCCACTGGCGAAACTGCTCCTAAGCTGTCGTCTCAGGTTTTTGAGGCCGCAGCAGCGGCCCCATTTGAAGGTGCTGCCACTGCCCTTGGGGACATTGCAAGAATTGCCTCACAGTTTGAGGTCAGGGAGCAAGAGGCTGAACTGGCAGCGGCTGAGTTGGACCTAAAAATTAAAGCCACGGAAGCGGCATCGTCGTTTGTTTATGAAAACCAAGACTCTAATTTTAATACTTACCGAGGGAACGCAGAAAAGTTTCGCACTAAATGGCTTGCTGACAATGTGGACACCTATGAGGGTCTGAACAAGCGCCAGCGCGGCGCGTTGCGTTTGGCGATAGACAACGCAATGTTTATTGATTTGCAGCCTGGTGAAGAAAACGCATTTCGTCGTGGGCAGGTTAATCGTGCTGAAAGAAGCAAAACCGCCGCAGAGCAACTTGTTTCAAAACTTGTTGCAAACCAAGACAATCCGACAATGATTGCGACTCTGCAAGGCGAGTTACAAGACCTACATGCGTCAGCAATAAACCAGAGCTTGCCGATTGACTGGACTCCAGACAGCGTCAACTTGCGCGTAGAGAAAGAGCTGTTAATAGACAAAAGCCTAGCTCCCGAAACAACCGTTGATGATTTGCGAAATGAGCGCAAAGCAATCATTGGTGGGGACGGTAAGTACGCCAGTTATACTCCGGAAGAGCGCAGCATGCTTGCTGGCACAATTACCGAATCAATCAACCGGCTTCAAAATGAAGACGTTGCAATAGCTCTTTCATCTTTGGATGACTCCAAATCAGCAATAAGGCTGGCCAAAACTCAAGATGACAGGGACGTTGCCTTGGCTAGGGGGCTTCAAAGTCTTCCCGCACTGCGCAAGGCCGGGCGGTTCACTGACGCGGACAGGATTGAGTTTGAGTTGCGAGGTCAACATGCCGCGTCTGGGGCGCTTCACTCAATGCGCTACGCCAGCGAAGGTGAGGTTGCCCAACTCGTTAGCTCGTACAAGGAGATTGCAGAAGCATCCCCGACAAGGCAGAACGAAGCAAACTATGCGGCTGTAAGAAAGCTTGCGGCAGACAGAAGGGCGGCCATTGACGACGACCCCGCCGGGTATGTTGCTAGCACGTTCATAGAGGATAACGGCCGCGCCCCGACACCTGTTGAGCTTGTTCAGTTGCAACAAGGACTTGGCGTTAAAGACTACAAGGTGGTTCCGTTTACAGGCGCTCAGTTCTCTGCGCTGCAAGATGACTTGAAGGCGTTGGATGCACCGAGTCAGTTAGATGCTCTTGCTTCGTTTTTTGCGCCTATGGACAATGCTGGTTTGGGCGACATGGCTATGCGAAAGGCAAAAGAGGCCGGTCTTACCGATGTGCAAATGCTTGCGGCTGCAAGCCTTGATGCGGGTCCACAAATTAGAAATCTTGCCAGAGACATGCTAAATGCGGAACGCGTTTTCGCAGAAGACCCAGCGGCCTTTAATAAGCTGCTCTCAACGGACGACAAGGCAGATTTAACGGCAGCAGTCGGGACAGTAATGGCAGAGTTCTCTGAGTCTGTTATTGGCGTCGTAAGTGATTACGGCCTTGGCCAACAGGCCACAGGTGACAGGATGAACGCGACAACTGGCATACGAAATGCTGTTACCAAGTTGGCAACAATTTACATGCACGAAGACGGGAAAAGTGCTGATGAGGCCGCAAGGATTGCTGGTGGCATAATCAACAACCGTTACGAGTTTGACAAAGCTGACGCGGCTGGTGTTGCGGGAGATATTTTTAAGCCTACAGACCAGATGGGTTTTGGCGTAATACGCATACCGACGAGCGTTTTGTCCGCGCCTGAACAGTCTAACTATATGAAGCAAATTATGATGCGTTACGTCACTAAGCCCGGCTATCTGCTTTCTCAGGTGGCTACAAAAAAGCATAGAGACGGCTCTGACTACACTCCGGCAGAAATGGAGAAGTATGTCGATGAAATTTTTCTAGGCGGCTCTTGGGTTACTGCTGACGATGACTCAGGGGTTTACTTGGTGGACAGGTCCGGCATGCCAGTGCTGGTGAAGCAAGCCCCCGGCGGCAGGACAGGCGAGTTTCGTCTTGAGTTAAACTATCAAGACTTGGCCGACATGGCGCTGGCAGTGTCGGAATACGAGATAGCCACAGGGATTACTGGTGATGACAGCCCGCTAAACACAATGTTCCCACCAGCAATTCCTTTATTGCCCGAAGACATGATTTCAGCTTTGGAATCTATGGTTTCAGAGGTGAGGTAGCCGGATGCCAAACCTTTATATACCCCCACAGCAAGAGCCTCAGGATGTGCGGGAGAATTACTTTGAGGTAACAAAAGCAAGCTCAGGTCAGGTTATCGCCGCTGCCTTTGAGCAAGCCCTTTATGAGAACCCACTTAACGCAGCTATCCGCATGGGTGAGTACGCTGCAAGCAAAGGGCGTGGGCGCAAACTTAGCCAGTCTGAGTGGCAACAAAGTGAGTATTTCCGTGAGGGGCTTACCGTTTCTGAAAACGGGATTCGTGAGACCACAGCATCAATATTAGCGGAGCGTTATGACGAGCGCCGCGCCCGTAGACTTGTTCTTGAGCGCTCTCCGGGTGGCATTGGTCTTGGCGCTGCGCAGTTTGGCGCTGGGCTGGTTGCAAGCGCTATGGACCCACTTAACGTTGCGGCTTCTTTTATCCCGGTTGTGGGGCAAGCCCGCTTTCTTGCAGCCACGGCCAAATACGGCAAAACCGTGGCAAGGGCTAGCAAGGGCATAACAGAGGGCGCGGTTGGCGCTGTGGCTGTGGAGACATTGGTGTATCCTGCCGCAAGGCTTGAGCAAGACAAGGATTACACATTCGCAGACACCTTTATGAATGTTGCGTTTGGTAGCGTTTTGGGCGGTGGTTTGCACGTTGTCGGCGGAAAAATTTCTGACGGCTTAAAGAAAGCGCGGCCCGGAACGGTAAAAGCGTTGCAGCAAAACGCCATATCCAAGATTGTCCAAGACCAAGAGGTCAACCAGAACCTTGCAGTAAGACAAGACCCAGCCTTGCGTAATGACCCAGCCTTTAGGGATGTGACAGAGGTGCGCCAGGGCCAAGCAGACTTACCAGCGATGCCACCAAAGAAGGGTAACGCATACCCAGAGGGGCTGCGGATTGCGTATGGCAGGGAAAAGCCACCACAGACAATTAGGCAGTTTATCAGGTCTCTTGGCGGGCTTAAGGGGGAGGATGCCGATGCGCCCACTATGTTTGAGCGCTCAGGCAAGGACAGCACACTGTTCAAAGCTAAGAAGGGCAAGCAAAAGTTAAGCATCGACAAGGCCCGCGAAGCGGCAGAGGAAGCCGGTTACTTGCCGGAAGGCTCAACTGTCGATGATTTAGTGGAACTTGTTGCCCGTGACACAAAAGAAACGCCCATATATTCGGCAAGAGATGTTGATTTCGAGGTCAGGCTTGAGTCAGCGAAGGCTAGGCGTGAGGAAATAGAGCGCTACCAAATCGACCCACGCGGTTACACAGACGAGCAAATAGAGCAGATTCTTGAGCAGCGCCGTCGTGCTGATGAAATGCCAGAAGGCATTGCTGATGAGATGACGGAGGATGAATTTAATGCGCAGAGAGAGCAGGAACACGCAAATCTAGGCACACCCTTAACCGTCAAAGATTTCGAGGCGCGTATGGATGAGGCCGACGAGGTTGCCGCACGTTTTGACGAGGACGAGCTTACCAAGCTGCAAAAGGAAAACGAACTGCTTGAGGAAGACATTAGGTTTATGGTCGAAGATGAGCGTGTCCCAGCGGAGGTCCAAGCAGAAATCGAGGTCTACAATCGTTTGGAGAGAAAAGCAGAGGAAGGCTATGACGCGGCTTTGAAGGCTGCTGAATTTTGTGTGAAGGGTAGTTTCTAATGCAAAAGTGCGTTGCTGACATTGTGGATGCAGCCCGCAGGGCTGGCTTTGAGGTTGACGAGGTAGAGGCGGCTGACATCCTAGACCAGGTCGTTGACGACATTGAGCGTCGCATTGACCGAGTTTACTCGCAGTCACAGGAAGACCAGATTGTTGCCCGGCGGCTGCAAATACACCGACAGGCCAAAATAAATGCGGCCATTCAGAAGCGTAACTTCCTCATCAATCAAAAGCGCGTTGCCGCCATTCGGCAGCAAATACAAGAGTATGTAGATGCTGGCCTTGGCGACGAGGGCCAAGCATTGTTGGACATAATGGTTGGTTCTTTGAAGAACTACCGAAGAGGCCGGATGAGTGTTGATGCCCGCCGCAAAGGCGCACTTGCCGATGCCGGTGGCTTGCTACTTGCAGAGCTTGAGCGCAAGGACCTTGTCAGGCTGTTTGAAACAGGCAGCTTAGACGAGGAAATATACATCGAACTGTTTGACGGCATCGGCATGTCTGGCAGCGACGAAGCAAGAGAAATAGCCGAAATAATCCGCAAGGTTCAGAAGAACCTTTTGGACAGGAAGAACAGGAACGGGGCCAACATTGGTGAGCTAATAAACTACGTTGTCCGCCAGAGGCATGACCCGAACAGGCTGCGTGACGCCGGGTTTGAGAAATGGCGCGACGACATCATTCAGTTGTTGGACACCGACCGCACCTTTGCCGGTATCCGCGACCCAAAGGAGCAAGAAGCGTTTCTGAAGGAGGCGTATGAGCATCTGGTCACAGGCCGCTTCCAGAAAGTGTCTTCTGTATTCGGTGAGGACGGCAAGGTTGACCCGCTGACTGCGTTCAAGGGGCCAGCCAACCTTGCTAAAAAGCTGAGTGGCTCTCGCGTTTTGCACTTTAAGGATGGGCAGTCTTCGTTTGCTTATGCAAACCAGTATTCAGGGAGACCCCTAATTAACGCTGTTCTTGATGGCATCTCGAACGACGCGGAATCAATTGCGCTTATGGAGGTCTTTGGCACAAATCCAGGTGCAATGGTCAACAGACTGATTGACGACTTGGGGCTTGAGGGCAGGGCAAAGGCAAGGGTTGAAAACGCGCTAAAAGAGCTTGATGGGACAACGCGGGCTGTCGGCTCAAGCCAGAAGCGTATGCTTGGGAATGACATGACCTCGGTTGCCGCGTCAATCCGCGCTTTGCAAAATATGTCAAAGCTGGGGTTTGCCACAATCTCATCATTTTCTGACATCGCATCCAAGGCCACACTTCTCCAGAGAGAGACGGGACGGAGCTTCTTGCAGTCGTACAATATAGCAATTACGGACGTTATGAAGGCGTTCAATGACCAGCAAAAGCAGGAGTTTTCTTATCTACTTGGGACTGGCCTAGAGGCATTTCTTGGCAGCATACATTCGCGTTTCGGCGCTGACGACCAGCTACCGGGCAAGGTTTCAAAACTACAGCAAATTTACTTTAAGCTAAACGGTATGCAGTTCTGGAACGCCGCGCAGAAGGACGGGACTGCACGGGTTCTGGCTGCTGACCTGTCAAATGCCGTTGACCGGCCATTCTCGGAGTTGGGAGATGGCTATGTGCAGACGCTGGCACTGTACGACATCGACGGCGATGACTTGGGTTTGTTCCGTGGGCTTGACAGAACGGGGCCGGATGGCCGCAAGTATGTGTTTACAGAGATGGTGGACGACATTCCGGACGCATCTCTTGACAGAGTTGTGGCAAAGCGCACAGGCCGTCTTGAAGTCACCAATGAAATGCGTCAGCAGTTTCGAGATGACCTGAAAACCAGAATCGCAGCTTATTATACGGACAGTGCGGACGCTGCGGTACCAACTCCCGACGCTCGTGAACGAGCAATCATGAACCAAGGGCTTGAGCGCGGCACCCCGGCTGGCGAAGCCATTCGTATGCTTTCGCAATTCAAATCATTTCCAATCACGTTCGTAACTAAGGGTTTGTACAGGCAGTTTTACGGCAAACAGGCGCAAGGGAAGTCTGGCGCTTTGGGCTTGGTGCAGTTAATCACAGGCATGACTGCGATGGGCTACGTTTCTAACGCAACCAAGGACATACTTAAGGGCCGTGAGCCTAGAGAGGTGTTTACTGAGGACCGCGCCTTGAAGGGTCTTGCAGAGGCTATGACTGCGGGTGGCGGGCTTGGTATTTACGGCGACTTTCTGTTTGGCGAATACAGCCGTTACGGCCAGTCCTTTACACAAACGCTTGCTGGCCCCACATTCGGCATGATTGACGACATAGCTGCAATTTACAGCACAGCCTTCATTAACGGCGACTTTGGCAAGGCGGGTGAAATGGCTGTGAACGACGCCTTTCGCATGGTGCCGGGACAAAACTTGTTTTGGGCAAAATTCGGCATAGATTACCTGATGCTTTATGGCATTTCAGAAGCGTCCAACCCAGGCTACACAAAACGTTTAGAGAAGCGGATGGAAAAAGAGTACGGCAGTGAGTTCTTCTTGCCGCCGAGCAAGTTTGCCGTAGGTGGCTAACTGCGGTATAAAGGACCGAAGGAGTGACGCATGACAGTCAGCAGCACGAATACGAAAAACAGTTATAGCGGGGACGACTCCACAGTCGTTTTTGCCTATACTTTCAAAGTCTTCGACGACGATGACATCCAAGTCATTCTTCGTAATGACACCACTGGTGCCGAAACTGTCCAGACCAAGACGACGCATTACAGTGTGTCGGGCGTTGGCAACACTGGCGGCGGCAACATTACCTTCGTCACGGCCCCTGCAACCGGAGAGACTGTGGTTCTGCTGCGTGCTATCCCGCTAACACAGACCACTGACTACACTCCAAACGACCCGTTCCCTGCTGCCACCCACGAGGACGCGCTGGACCGCCTGACATTCATCGTGCAGGACCAGCAGGAAGAGCTTGACCGCGCAATCAAGATTTCTAAAACGAATACAATAACTTCGCCTGAGTTTACTGTGGGTGCCACCACACGGGCCAACAAAATCTTTGCCTTTGACAGCAGCGGTGATTTGTCGGTTACGCAAGAGATTGGCACATACCAGGGTACAGACACGACGACGACTACTAGCGCCTATTCCGAGCGTGACATCATCAAGTCCACCACAGCGGCACAGCTTAACAACGTCTACATCTGCGTGGCTGACTCCGTAGCCGGTGACTTGCTGACTGACACGGACCATTTTGAGCTTCTTGTGGATGCTGTGTCTGCCGCCACAAGTGCCACTGCTGCCGCTTCCAGCGCCACAGCAGCAGCAAGCAGCGCAACGGCTGCGGCTGCATCTGAAAGTGCGGCGGCAACATCCGAAACAAATGCTGCGACGAGCGCGTCTAACGCTTCCACCAGCGAAACAAATGCTGCATCTAGTGCAAGCGCGGCTTCGACCAGCGCAAGCAACGCCTCGACAAGCGAGACAAACGCGGCTTCGTCTGCCACGGCTGCTGCCTCTTCGGCTACGGCTGCCGCTGCAAGTGCCACTGCCGCTGCTGCAAGCGAAAGCGCTGCTGCAACGTCAGAGACAAATGCGGCAACAAGTGCCTCAAATGCCTCCACAAGCGAGACTAATGCAGCCTCAAGCGCATCCTCGGCCTCGACATCTGCCACCAATGCGGCAACCAGTGAGACAAATGCAGCAACATCGGCATCCAATGCCAGCACCAGTGAGACAAATGCTGCGTCATCTGCGTCGGCGGCGGCTGCATCGCAGACCGCTGCGGCTGCATCTGCTGCATCTGCTGCGTCTGCGTATGACAGCTTTGATGACCGCTATCTTGGCGTAAAGGCAAGCGACCCGACTGTGGACAATGACGGCGACCCGCTGTCAGCCGGTCTGCTTTATTTCAGTTCGTCTGAAAACATTATGAAGGTGTATGATGGCGCGTCTTGGATTGCTGCCACATCTGCTGGGAATGTCAGCCTCATCCTGTACGAATACACCGCCACCTCCGGGCAGACCACGTTTTCTGGGGCTGACGACAACGCTGCCACTCTGTCTTATACAGTAAACAATATTCAGGTGGTGATGAACGGTATTGTTCTTGACCCATCTGACTTTACAGCTACCACCGGCACCAGCGTTGTGCTGGCCTCTGGTGCTGCCGCCAATGACCTTGTGAACATCTATGCCTTCAAGAGCTTCACCGTGGCTGACACGGTGTCTGCGTCGGCTGGTGGTACGTTCTCTGCGAATGTGACAGTCAGTGGCACGGTCACAGCCAATCAGCTTGACACTGACAACATCCGCATCGACGGCAACACCATCAGCAGCACCGACGCGAATGGCAACATCACCCTCGACCCGGATGGCACGGGCCTGTTCTTGCCAAACCGCACACCCTGTTTCTTTGCAGAACTCAGTGCTGACCAGACAATCAACGATGCAACCGAAACTGTTGTTCAGTTCGACAATGAAGACTTTGATATTGGCGATATCTGGGATACGACAAACTACCGTCTGACGGTTGATGCCAACACTGTCGGGTATTACCACATTTCTTGTTATCTGTTTACGTCTGGCACTGGCGGGATTGAAGACCAATATGTCCGGCTGCGTAAAAATGGAAGTGTGTACGTTGAGAACTACAATGCTTCAAATGTAAACAGTTCTTCTGCATCCATTAACTCGTCTAGTTTGTGGTTTAGCACCGCAATTCCGCTGCTCAATTCAGGGGATTACGCAGACGTAACTGTCTATGGCGATAAGGCCAGCGGGGGAACAGTGCTGGTAAACCAAATCTCGACATCTCGCACAAGAACTTACATTTCAGGCTTTAGACTGGGAGGCGCATAATGTCACGAGCAAGAGATTTCGCGGACCTCGCCGGTTCGGCTGATGCTGGTGGCCTTACCGGCAGGAACCTCATCATCAATGGTGCGCAAACTGTTTCTCAACGCCACGGCACGTCTGCTGTAACGTCTGACCAGTATCTTACCGACAGATTTACCTCCGCAAACAACAATCACTCAGGTGCGTGGAGTTGGCAGCAGGTAACAGACGCCCCCGCTGGGTTCAAAAACTCGTTGAAATTCACGACAACTACCGCTGACGCCACGACAGCAACCAACCAATACTCTCTTCTGCGGTACTACACTGAGGGAAACGACACGGCACATCTGGACTTTGGCTCGTCTGACGCAAAAGGCATTACGCTTTCCTTCTATGTGAAGTCGTCTCTTACCGGAACCTTTGGTGGTAGCATTGGCAATAATGCACAGAACAGGTCATATCCATTTACATATAGCATTTCCTCTGCATCGACTTGGGAGAGGAAGACAGTCACTCTGTCAGGCGACCAAAGCGGTACTTGGGAGACTGGCGTTTCTACTGGTCTACGCATCAATTTCAGTATGGGGACCGGCACGTCATATCAAGGCACAGCAGGTGCTTGGAATGGTGACACAGACTTTAGTGCTACCGGTGAAACGTCTGTATTAGCCACGCTTAATGCGACTTGGCAAATCACCGGAGTCCAGCTTGAGGTCGGCGAACAGGCCACGCCGTTTGAGCATCGGTCGTTTGGCGATGAGTTGCGTAGGTGTCAGAGGTATTATCAGCAAATCGGTTCAGGATACGGTAAAGCGTCTAGTACTTCTGCTTTTGACTGTTCTGTTACATTCAATCCACCTATGAGAACCAGCCCCACT
>Ga0222719_10006006_pt1 | contig 10379 bp, 15 predicted proteins | sample C33_34DmetaG_FD_165039 | JGI IMG/M metagenome (GOLD analysis project Ga0222719, IMG submission 165039) | Estuarine water microbial communities from San Francisco Bay, California, United States - C33_34D | ecosystem: Environmental > Aquatic > Marine > Unclassified | place: USA: California...
GCGCAAGGTATTTACCATTTTAGCAGCAACCATGTTCGCAGGAGCGGCATTTGCTGAAGAAACAATTGTAACAACACCAGTACTATCAGGTGAAGTATCACTAGACTTTGCTGAAACAGCAAATGACAAGTGGGGTGGAACAATGGGTCTAGAGTTAGGCATTGATGCAGCAGGTCTAGCAACAGTAGATCTAGACTTTAGTGCAACTGACGGAAACGCAGTGACACTAGACAACTGGACTGTCGGTACAACTGTAGGTGGCGTTGGCGTTGCAATGGGCGACGACAATGGCGTATTTGTCGGAGCAGAAGGTGAGCAAACAATTGCAGCACCAGCAATGACAGAGTCAGTAAAAGTAACCGTCGGCGATGCAGCAGTGGCAGTTGGTTTTACTGATTGGACAGCAGACATCACAGACGTAAGCAACATTCAAGGTGCGTACACTGTAGATGATGTAGCAGGTTTTGCAGTAACAGCAAGCGGTGACTACAACCTAAACACAGAAAACACTGTACTAGGTGCAAGTGTTGGTAGAGACGTCCAAGGCGTTGACCTAACAGGTGTTGTAACATATGATGTAGACGGTGAAAAGTTTGCATTTGAAGGTATTGCAAATGTAATGGGTATCACAGCATATGCAAACGGTGACCAAGATGACGCATTCCAAAACGTAGGCGGCGAGTACACATACAACATTGGTGGTGCAGCATTGACAGCAGGTGCAAACTACAATGTAGACACAGAAGACTTTGCTCCAACAGCAGGACTATCGTTCAACTTCTAAAAAAAACGGGACAGGCTATACGCCGTTCGCTTAAAGAGAGCCCATAGGGCTCTTTTTTTGTGGCTAAATAATACGGGCATATTATTTAGAGAGGGCAAATAATGACAACACAAAATGAATATGACGTAGTACTACTTAAATGTGTAGACGGAGACACAGTTGACGTAGATATCGATTTAGGATTTGGCGTATGGCTTAAAGACGAGCGTGTACGCATTATGGGCATCGACACACCAGAATCACGCACTAGTGACAAAGTAGAAAAAGTATTTGGTTTAGCAGCTAAGAATAGACTAAAAGAACTATTAGAAAATGGCGGCAAGTTAATCACAACAGAAAACAAAAGCGGCGAAGATATGAAAGGCAAGTTTGGACGTATCCTAGGCGACTTCCGTACACCGTCAGGAGATTTAGTAACAGACATTATGATCTCTGAAGGACATTGTGTAGCATACTTCGGCGGTAGCAAAGAAGAAATTCAAATGAAGCATATGGCCAATAGAGAGAAGTTACTTCGTGAAGGTGTGGTAAGTAAAACAGAATACGATGAAGCTGTCGCACTGATGGAAGGAAAGTAATGGCTTTTAATACTAGACCTAGTACAATAAATGAAATCAATGGATGGGTAAGTGGACGACTTACCAATGTTATGGATGAAATGAAACGCACACCAAAAGGTACTCCGGAATATGAATATCTTGAAGGCAGAGTAGAATATTTACAAAAGTTTATTGATGCTAGGAATAGTATGATTGGTAAGAAGTTACCTGAATCAAAACGTGATAAATGGAAGAAAAAACTTGACAAACAATAAACTCCTGCTATACTGAATAGGTAATAACAACAGTAGGAGTTTATTATGTCGATGCACTTGGTTGGTCCTTATATGACCACTACAAAGTATAATCGTAAGACAAAGAAAAGCAAGAGCAAGCGTTTGGCAGCAGCAGAAGCCGAACACGAACAATTTCTTGCAAAGATGGGTGTAGGCAAGAGTAAGGCACAGCACACCAATTCAATTCCAAACTACAACACAGGACCTAGAATGACCAGCGACCGTATTGACGGTTATGCTCCGGTAAAAGAACGCAATGTTTATTCAGGCGAGCGACAACTACTTGGCATTGCAACAATGCACAAGTCAAACATGGTACCAGTATTTGCGGATAAGAAAGAAGATGCAAAAGACATCGCCGCAATGCGCAGAAATTAATCAAACATAAGAGGCAGTAATGAAACTTTATATTATGGCAGCAGTGATGCTGATCCTAGCAAACGTAGCCAATGCAAACGAAGATGTAATTACACGAGACAAGTATCCAGAGCATTATTGTTTGGCATTAAATATTTACTACGAAGCACGAGGCAGTAACCTTGCAGACAAAGCAGCAGTTAGTGATGTTGTACTAAATCGTGTAGAAGATACACGATATCCAAATACCGTTTGTGAAGTAGTAAAACAAGGTCAAAAGCATAACAACGGCAATATGGTTCGAAATCGTTGTCAGTTCAGTTGGTATTGCGATGGTAAGAGTGACAATCCACAAGATGAGGATCGTTGGTTTGAAGCGCAAATGATTGCTTGGAGTATGCTGGAGTATAATAAGTATCGTGGTATCACAGAAGGCGCAACACATTATCACGCAACTTATGTGAGTCCTCGATGGGCAAAAGACTTGCAATTGGTAGGACGAATAGGTGCGCATATATTCTACCGTTGGGAATAGGTTAAATAGTATACGATGATATTAGGAATACTAGTAATGATTACGGCGCTGTCGATCAGCGCCGTTGCTATCTATTATAGCGTAAGCGGATTGGTTGCTATCTTTGCGGCTGCCGCTATCCCCATTATTATTATGGGCAGTGTGCTAGAGATAGGCAAACTGGTAACAGCAGTTTGGTTACACTGGTATTGGCGTAAAGCAGCATGGTGGTTAAAAACCTATTTGAGTATAGCAGTGCTTGTGCTAATGTTTATTACCAGCATGGGTATTTTTGGTTTCTTATCAAAAGCACATATTGAACAAACAGCAGCAGCAGAAGAAGGCATAGCCCAGATTGCCAGAATAGACGACGAATTAGGCAGACTAGACTTTGTTATACAACGTGCCGAAGAACGCATTGTAGAAGCAGAAGCAAGTGTTGGTAAAGGCAATGCTGCAATACAAGCACAAATAGACAAAGAACAAGAACGTATTGACACAGCATATGATAGAATACAACCTGCTATTGATGAACAGAATGCTATCATACAAAGTGCAAGAGAAAACGACAAGGATAGAACAAAGCCTTTTGAAGAACAACTGGTAAGCATACAAAACGAAGTTGTACGATTAGAAAGCAGTGCTAGAGATTATGAAAATACTATTGCAGGATTAAAAACTGATACAAGTGCAGTAGAACCAATAGCAGCACAAATACAAACCATTCAAGACCAAATTAGCAAAGTTGAAGGACAAATAGCCAGTGGCGAGCGTGAGCAGATTAGACAAGCACAAACTACTATTGGTGCAAACACAGACGGAGCAGCAGGTCCAAACACTAGACGAGCAGCAAATGCTTGGATAGAAAACCAACGTGCGCAAATACAAGATTTAAATGCAAAAATTGCACAGCTACAACAGCAGGCAATTGACACAGTAGACACAGAAAGACAACGTTTAAGTGCTATTGTAAATGATATACGCAACAATCAAATACCAGCATTGAAGCAACGTGAAGTAGAAATGCTGGCTAAGATTGAAGATGTACGAGCAGCAGAGTCTCCAATTGTTATACGTGCTAGAGACGAAATTACACGTATTAGAGCCAGTGCTGATCAACAAATAGCAGCAAGTAACAATTTAATCCAACAATTACGCAATAGTTTAACAGTGGGTAAAGATCCACAGGTTGAAGCAGTAATTGCAGAACAGACACAGAATATAATAGAAGCAAACAATTCTATTGACAAACTAACACAAGACAAGTATACTCTTCAAGCAGAGTATAGAAAACTAGAAGCAGAAGTAGGACCAGTAAAATATCTTGCAGAATTCATTTATGACGAAGCAGACAAAGATATATTAGAGGAAGCAGTACGATGGGTAATTATGGTAATAATCTTTGTATTCGATCCACTTGCGGTTCTTCTGCTGATTGCGAGCCAGGCCACATTCGAGATGCGCAGACGGGAGCGTCTTCGGCTAGGCTCCGAGGAGAAATTCAATGACAATGAAAGCAATGATCATCAGCATGATGAATATGCACAACCCAGAGGTGAAGACCGAGGATCTAGTGAAAACAGAGATACCGGAACCAGAACCACAGAAGACATCAACACCCTTGCCAAATTGTATTACACAAGTAGAACCGCAGATAGCGGAGGAATGCTGTCCGGACGAGTTTTGGAACCCCAGCAAGAAGCAAGACGACTTGACTTAGAAGCAAAAGAGTTAGATGAAGAATATAGACGTGCAAAACAAATTTGGAAAGAAGCAAATCCAAATGACACACTCAAGCGACAAAAAGAAAGATATATATTTGGTCAAATAGATAAACTACCATGGGATACAAATGACTAATATAAACGTTATTACACCACCGGATGTGTTACATAACCAAGCAGCAAGTTTTCTACTTATACAACCTACTACACAAATTAGGCAGCAGTTTCAAAAATTGCTAGAAACTTTCAACAAACCGTGTAATGTATACTTGTATGATCCGCAAACAAATACGGAAAGAAATTATGACTGGTTGTTGAATATAAGCCGTATAGTTGATTATAATATAATTGATTTAGATAACATGAGCCATATTGAAAAAAATCTTGCTAGTTATTTGATTAGTTTGCCTAATAGTTTTTACTTGACAAATGACGAATATACACCGTATAATATAATAAGTGTAAACAGAATATATGATTTAGACTGGCTACACGACAAACTCAAAGAGGAATAAATGTCTCGAAGTAAACACAGCAAAGAACAACCTGTTAGTGGACTTTATGTAGAAGTGCGCAACAATGATATGAATAAAGCGTTACGTAAATTTAAGAAAAAGGTTGCCGAAGATGGAATCTTACAAGACTTGCGTAAACGTGAATACTTTGAATCTAAGGGTACAAGACGCCGTTTGGAAAAACAAGCAGCAATCCGTAGATACAAAAAAAAGCGTCTTAAAGAACAAGACCAATGGTAAATAACAGTGGACGCCATAATGGGTCCACTATTATATCTTGCTTATATAAGGAGAAATGAAATGACAAGATTACAAACTCTAGACTTCCCACACTTTACTCGTTCAACAATTGGATTTGATAGAATCTTCCAAGAGATGGATCGAGCATTTGAAAACCAAAAGTCAAGTGGGTACCCTCCATACAACATTGCACAAATCAACGAAGACGAATACATGATTAGTATTGCTGTCGCAGGATTTGGCATGGACAACTTGGATATTACATTGGAAAAGAATGTGTTGACAGTTGAAGGTACTACTCCTCCGGGAGATGAGGAAGTAAATTATCTACACAAAGGAATTGGCGGACGCAACTTCCGTAGACAATTTACATTAGCCGAGCATATTGAAGTAGAACAAGCAGGTCTTGAACTAGGTATGCTAAACATTCATTTGGTACGCAATGTGCCAGAAGCACAGAAACCAAAAAAGATTGCAATCAAACAGTTTGAAGCAATCGATACTGCTGATAATTATGCAGCAGCCATTGATGGCAAAAAAGGCTAACAGTCTAGGGGGGAGTAAAATCCCCCCATCACAAAGGAGATAATATGACAGATACAGAAATAGTTTTAGATGAAAAAATTAGTTTAGATCTAAAAGAACCAAAAAAATGTAAAGTTGTAGTATTAAACGATGATACAACTCCGATGGATTTTGTTATTGATGTTTTACAAAATATCTACAAACATAATTACGAAACAGCCACTAACTTGACAATGACCATTCATGAAGAAGGTAGTGGAATTGCAGGAATTTATTCTTATGAGATTGCAGAAATGAAAGCATCAGAAACTGTGAATCTTGCAAGGAATCATGGATTTCAATTACAAGTAAAATTAGAGGAAGAATGAGCAAACTCAAAGAACTTACCTGGGAAAATCACCAGAAAGCAGAAAGAACGGAACATGCCCGCAAATTGTTAAAGGGCATGACTCCACAAGAATATCATAGATACATTTACAACCAGTATGTACAATATGCAGTACTTGAAAGCAGAGCAACAGAACTAGGAGTTCTAGATGGTATCGAACGTATTTGTAGAGCCAAAGCTATAAGTCAAGACATGGTAGAACTTGAACATGAACACGACATACAACGCAACGTTGATTTGTTATGTCCTGTTGTTGCTCGTTATACCGGTCATGTTATGAGTTTGGAAAACAAAGACGATTTGCTTGCACACATTTATGTTAGACATTTTGGCGATATGTACGGCGGACAAATGATTGCAAAACGCAATCCAGGTTCGGGCGCAATGTATGTGTTTGAAAATGTAGAAGAACTAAAAACCACAGTACGTGCTATGTTAAATGATGATATGGCAGATGAAGCAAATCGTTGTTTTGAATTTGCTATGGAATTATTTGAGGAACTAGGTGATGAGTGAAGTTTGGGAAACACTAATTGAAATACAAGATAGATTGATTGATGCTTTTGATGCCACTGGCACGGAAGTAGAAGAACCGGGTATGGATAGATTTAACCAGCCAGGTTGGATCAACAGAGTTTGGCAAAGTGATAGTTATCGTAGAGCACACATTGATGTTGTAGATGCACGAGACAGCAAAGGGTTGTGGATGATGCATTGTTGTGTGTTTCCAAGATTAAACAACAATGGTCCTATCTTTGGACTAGATGTGATTGCAGGAAAGAAAAAAATCACAGGATTCTTTCATGACTACAGCAGAACAATTGAAACTGATCATCCTATGATTGAAGCATTTGGCGACGAAGTTGGAAAACTTGAATGGCGTAAAGAACGTGAACTTCCTGAATGGGCAAGAGCTATCTTTAGCCCACACATGGTGGCAGCAGGCAATGTCAGCAAACGTGAAGAACTGGATCAACTGTTGGAATTGAGTTTAGATAGTGTTGATGCCTATTTGACAGATATTGCAAACTACAATTACAGTGCAGACACAGATGAAGTTAAAGCAGCACAGAACCGTTATGCTCATTTTCAAAAACAAAATCCGCATACTCCTAAAACAATGACAAGTTTAGGACTTGATGAAGAAGATGTGCGTGTATTCGTACAAGAATGTTTATTCCCAGATATTGAATAAATACTATATCAGGAGTGAATAATGCGTTACAAAGACCTAGTTGAATATGAAGATTTAAACAAAGAAAAACAAGAAATTATACAAACTATATCTGGACTGTCTGCAGACAATCAAGATGAGGCTAATTTGCTAGATAGAATTTGGAAAATTCTAAACAGTGGTACAATTAGCACAAATATTGACAATGCATTTAACATTCCGCTATCAGATGAAAATATGGGCGATAAAGAAAAACTTATTGTCCGTCAAGATATGACCAAAATATTTTCAACTATAGAAAGCGATTACAAAACAATGGACAGTCTTCTCAAGCGTTTAGAGAAGGGAGGCATTGTAGATATTGCACAACTTTCAAAACCAATGAATACGTTTAGTGCAGTATTTGGTGATGAAGCAGGTGGAGCAGCCTTTAGAAAATTAGCAGCTTATGGTGTTGGTAAAAAACAAAAAGGTCCAGGCGAATACGGTTTAGCCTGTCTTTCAAATAAAGTTAGACTTGCAGCAGGCGAAGGCGACTTAGAAATAGACGGCATCGGTAAGGTAGAATTAAAAGCAGCAATGAGTTCAAGTGGTGGACGTATTGGCTACGGTGGTGGATCACAAAAAGCAAAACGTGCTGTATTAGAAAAGTACAAAAATAAAATTCCTACTGTTATCGGTGCTATTGGACAAAAAGGTGGTAGTTTAGGTTTAGGTCCATTTATGGCAGCATTAAACCAAGATCTACCAACAAATGATCCTGCTAATCAAAAAGTAAGAAAAGGATTGATGCTGGATTTATTGCAGATGGATATGGAAGGATATGCTGATCCAGTTGCTGATAAAGTAGCAACCACAGAAGATGTAGGTCAAGTAGAACTTGCTTATCTAGCAGCAAACTTTGAATGGTACAAAAACAGAGACGACTTTGATGCGCTATTGCTTATGAGTATTCCGAATCAAAAAACAGCCTGTATTAAAAATGTAAATGATCTAGCAGCATTTAGACAAGGTGGTCACGCAGGCGGATTGTCAATTAGTATTATTCCTACGCAAGCAGGAGCAGGACGTGAGCAATGGGCGCAACTTACACTGAATAAAGCAAAAATATAAATACGTTTGGAGGGCTACCAATGAAACGTATACTAGCAGTACTCGTATTACTGCCAACCATAGCAAGCGCAGACCTTGTACATCAATTCAAAAATCCCAGCTTCAGTGGTGTGGGATACAGTGCTCACGTATTGAGTCTTGAGCAACTAGAATTCAACCGTAGTGAAGATATACGCAAAGAAGCAGAAGCAGAAGCAGACCGTTTAGAGCGTGAATTAGAAAATTCAACACTGAACAAATTTATCAAAAACCTAGAAAGCAGAATTTACGCAACATTATCAAAACAGATGGTGGACAATATGTTTGCAGCCTGTGGCGATGAAACAGGTGTTACATGTAGTAACAGTGGCACAACCACAGTAGAAGGTGCTACCATTGCTTGGGTTAAAGATCCAGAAACAGGCAGCATTACACTTACAATAGATGGGGATGATGGATTTACAGAAATAACCATACCAGGGCCGGGGGAGTTTACTTTCTAATGTGGAAAATTTTACCATTAGTATTTTTATTGAGTGCGTGTAGTGCAGTAATGAAAAGCGCACCAGAAAGATATCAAAGCACACCAAGTGTACAAGAAAACCCAATGGCATATGAGTTGAGAGATGTTCCAGCATTAGATGGAGCTCCAATGACAATAGGTGTTTACAGTTTTACAGACAAAACAGGGCAAAGGGCTCCTAGTGTTACAGGTGCAAATTTAAGCAGTGCAGTCACACAAGGTGCAGAAGTTTGGGTCATAGATGCACTACTAGAAGCAGGTGCGGGCAAATGGTTTGAAGTTGTAGAACGTGTAGGAATGGATAATGTTGTAAAAGAACGCCAACTTATTCGCAGCACACGAGAAAACTATGAGAGAGACAATGCAACACCTTTGAAACCGCTGAAGTTTGCTGGTGTAATACTAGAAGGTGGCATAGTTGGATATGACAGCAATACTACAACAGGTGGTCAAGGTGCTAGATACTTTGGCATTGGTGCTAGTCAAGAATATAGAATAGATACTGTTACAGTGTCAATGCGTTTGGTTAGCGTAAGCACAGGCAGAGTGTTGATGAGTGTAGCAGCAGAAAAGTCAATAGCAAGTTATAGACAAAGTGCTGATGTGTTCAAGTTTATTGAACTAGGCACACGCAGTGTTGAAATAGAAAACGGTTACAGTGTAAATGAACCAACAAACCTAGCAGTACGCAGTGCTATAGAAGCAACAGTAATAGAAATGATTTACGAAGGTGTGCGTAAAGGCTTGTGGAATTTCAAACAGTAGCACATTAAAACACCAAATCGATTATAAATAGTTGAGTAGACAGGGGCGCAAAGTCTACTAGAAATGAGGGCAACCATGAAAAGGTTATTTACGCTCGTGGCCGGGTTGATGTTGGCCGCATCAGTCCACGCCAACGAGATTTATATAGAACAAGTGGGTGACGGTTTAGACTTGGACATCACACAAGATGGACAGGACAACCGCATTGGTGCAACCGCCGCAGGTGTTACTCTAAATGGTGATGATATGACGTTTAGTATTACACAAACTGGTAATCAAAACACCATTGATGCTGTAATCAAAGGCAACAACTACACAGGTACTTGGAGCATACTGGGCGATTACAACGATATTGATTTGTTGTGTAGCAGTGTGACAACAGGCAACTGTGATACTGCAACTCTGGACATTGACATAGATGGAGATTACACAAACTTCAACTTCAAAATAGGCGAAACCAGTGATGCAGATAGTGCAGATATCAGTTTCACTATAGATGGTGATGGTAATGTTGTTGAAATGGATGTTGATGGTACAAGTGCATTGATTGATGTTGTTATTGACAACAGTGCAGGCACAGGTACAGCACCAGGCACAAACGGAACACTCACAGCAGCAACAGGTACAACTGGTAATGTTGTAGATATTGATGTGGATGGCAACGGAGACGTTGTTGGACATACAATTGATCTAACCATTACAGGCGGCGGCAGTTACTATAACATTACACAAAGCGGCATTTACGACAATATGCTAGATGCTACTTTCACAGGTGATGATCAAAGTGTAGATATTACACAGAGTGACTGATGCTGAAATACTTACTTTTGCTGGTGTTCGCAGCAAACACCGCTTGGGCTAGTGTAGGTGAAATAACCGCAAGCACTGGCCCAGGACAAATCAAAAGAGAAGAAGAACGTTTCGACGGTGTAGTAGGCACTGG
>Ga0222719_10006007_pt1 | contig 10377 bp, 13 predicted proteins | sample C33_34DmetaG_FD_165039 | JGI IMG/M metagenome (GOLD analysis project Ga0222719, IMG submission 165039) | Estuarine water microbial communities from San Francisco Bay, California, United States - C33_34D | ecosystem: Environmental > Aquatic > Marine > Unclassified | place: USA: California...
GTAGCAGTAACGGGGCATGACATCTCCAATTAATCTTACTTTAGTATCTCCGATACCCATAGTAAGCCTTTGGATTTCTCTGCGTTGTTGATTGCCAGAGGTTTGCTTACCTTTGGCTTGATCCCATGCGACCATTTTGTTTCTCCTTTGTTGAACGTTGGTTCTTAAGTGTAGGATTTCCTCGAAACCGAGGACTCTGGTAAAAAATAAATTTTATCGCCTTTTATATTTATATAAGGACTTTGTATTTCTTTCTTTACGTAGCTCTTAGCGATATAGTCTTGAGCTTCGCTAATTCTACGCATAGAAAGTAGCTGTAAGTATTCTATCTTTTTACTAATAGCTACATTATGAGTTAAAAACCATGGGTTAGTAAAGTAACTCATTGGTTCAAGTGTTTTGTAGTTGCAAACTAGCCTATCTTTTTTCTGCTCCAATAAGCCAGTGGTAAATAAAAACAATGGAATATGATTTATATTCAGTGCTTTCATTAATCCCTTAGTTGTTCTAGCATTATACAATTTAGTTTGTGCAAATGCCAAGACAAGAATCGCCGCTTGATCTTTTCTTGCCTTTGCTACTAATTCATACCAGTTAAAGTATATAATATCCACGTTGTTTATACCATTCAAGACGTTTAGTTTGTTGTCTAGCAACTATCCCACCAGACAACCACCAGTCAACAATCATAGGAACTTGCTTGTCAGGGTGTTCACGAATGATACGACCAACTCGCTGTTCAAGCTTAATAGGATTATTAGAAGGACAAGTAAGATACAATGTATCGAGCCTATGACAACTAATCCCTTCATCAAAAAGTTTTGTTGATAAGACTGCTTTATACTTTCCTCCAACCCCCGAAAGAACATCTTTTCTAGTTGATTCATCTGTTTCTCCAATTAAACATATACTATCAGGAATTAATTCCTGTAAATCTTTTAACATTTGTACTCTTTCACCTAAAATAAGAGGACAACGACCAGAGACTATCTGACTTTTGGCAAAATTAGCGATAGCTTTCAAGTAATCTTTGTTACCGCAAAGTTTGTTCAACTGGCGCGACCAGTCTCTTTTGGGGTCAATTACGGGAAATCTAAAGTCTGTTCTTTTAACTTGGACTATAGGATCTTGTAATTGTCTAGGATCACGAGCTTCTACTATGTAGGGTGAAAAATAGTCAGCTAAGAAAACATGTTTACCGTCTTTGCGTTTTGGTGTTGCAGAGATACCGATTTTAACTTTTGCATTCAAAGAGTTTAAGGCTGTTGAAAACATTTCTGCAGGACAAAGGTGAGCCTCGTCTACAATAACTGTAGAAAAAGCATTTTCTAACTCATCTCGTCTATTATAAATAGATTTATAAATACCCACTGTAATATCTTGTATATCAAATAACCCATCACCTACTTTACCTATTTTAGCTGAAGGTAATTGACGTTCTAATTCTTCTATCCACTGTCTAAATAAAAGTTTAGTATGAACCATAACTAGAGTCTTAGTGTTGTTTTTAGAAATAATTTCACAACCTGTAAAAGTTTTTCCCCACCCACAAGGAGCTTGTAGAATACCAGATCTAGCTCTACCTCTAGATAAGAATTTATCTGCTACTTCTTGTTGTTCCCACCTAAGTTCACCTGCAAATTTATGTTCATTATCCATTTGAGTAAAATTACGTTCATCTTCTAGTTCATCCCACGTTAGTTTATGGTATGAATTAGAAGGCACTATATAATAATCATCATCCTCTGATATGGTAGATAACCACTCATCTCCATTATCATAAGTATATAAAGATAAAAGTTGGTCTACATCAACAACATCTTCTTTTTTGATGTAAATCTTTTCTGCTAAATATATCTTTTTTACATGAGTTTTATTTAGAGACAAACGCTTTCTCCTGTACAAAAGTTCCTGCTGTTTTATTATTTCCTTCTTGCCATCCCCAATCAGATAACATTAATTTAATATCAGTGTTAAAATCCATACTTCCGCAAATCATTACTTTGTTTTTACTAGGGTCTAGTTCTGGTAATATCACACCAGCACTAATCATAGTGGTTATGCGTTTGTTAAATCCCGTCCAAGTCTTGTCTTGTGTTACTACTGGTATAAAATTAATAGGTAGTGAATCTAACATTTTATTGTATACGTTTAAATCCCCACACTTGCGAACACTCCATATTAGGTTTATTTGATCAAACTGTTCATAAGTATAACCATCATTTAGAATAGAAATAAAAGGTGCAATTCCTGTGCCTGTAGCTAGTAACCACAAATTTCCACCTAATTCAATATTAGCTAGTGTAAGTGTACCCGTAGTACGTTCGTTTAAGTACAGGGTGTCTCCTGGTTCATATTTACTTAATTCTTTAGTAAGTAGTCCATTAGGTACTTTGATACTTAAAAATTCTAAATAATCTTCTCCTGGACCGCTTGTAATGCTATAAGCACGTTTTACACTATCTTCTCTACAACTAATCATAACAAACTCTCCGGCAGTGAAACGAAAAGAATTAGGCCTATTAGTACGAATACGAAACATCGAATCGCTGTAGTGTTGCACTTGAGTTACAGTTAATTTTATCATATTCTAACTTTATCACTTCCGCCTGCGGGAATCTTTACTCCTACAGCAGTAAATTTTTTTGTTTTAGCAATAAGATCATTTATTTCGCCTTGATTAATGACTACTATATCACCTTTTTTTATTTTTTTACCGTTTATAATACCTTTACCTCTAGTAACTAAAAGTATTTCAGTACACTTAGTATGGTAATGAGGATCAGTATATCCTTGTTTTATTGTGCAATAACACACTTCTACAGCAGTTGACTTAATAACAGCATCGTCAAAGTCACCGATATACCAACCATTTTTTCCTGCGTTCTTTAATTTACTTATTTGCATTTCTAATCTTTGTTGCTGATATAGACTCTATTTCAGCCCCTAAGTGCTCTTGTGTTATTGTATAGCCTACATCTCTTCCGTAAGTAATATCAACTATATTAGGTACTTTCATTACGATATAATGTTCTGTATAGTTAAACCCTACTGCTCGAAGAGCATCTCGTATACCGTACCAAACTTGTTCATAACCCCACGGGTTATTCTCATCAATAGGCATTTCCCGCACCATAATAACAACTTGACCAGTTTTTTCAATTGCACGTTTAAAAAGAGCTGTATGCCCCTTATGCCAGGGCTGCCATCTGCCAAGCATCTGTGTTGTGGGTTTTTGCCAATCAAAAGCCATTACTTTACTTTTCCTATTTCTAAATTGTCCATAGTAAAACCTTCTGGACGATCATTTTTGATGTCATCTTGACGCTTCATATAGTTTGTTACAACTTTTACTAGTTGTGCGTGTGTGTCGTCAAACCAGCCGTTGACATGATAGTTAACATCTGTAGGTTTTTCAAACATCTTATTAGTATCCTCAAAGCGTCCTTCTTCGATTGTGTCCATCCAGACAGTATAGTCAGCGTTAAACCAATCTCTAGCGAGCTGTGTGGGACAAACAAAATCCGCCACTGCTATTTTACCTGCCATTACAACGCCATCTGCTAGATGACACATTCGCATACTTTGACGTAATCTTCCTTTCACACTAAAGTCCCAGTCATCATATTGTTTTCTAACTGCATCAGCATTAATCCAAACACCACCAATAAGATTAGCAAAAGGTTCTGCTAGTGTGCTTTTTCCGCTGCCAGGCAGCCCACATATCAATATTTTCATAATAAAATCTTCTTTCGTATTCCTATGTCTTTATCGTCTAGAGTAAACTCTTTAATATACCACTCATTTGCAACACTAATTAAAACACCGTAGATATCTTTAGGCATTTCTAACTTTTCTTGTGTGGGTATCTCAAAAGGATATGAAATTTTATCAAACCAGATAAAATTATCTCTAACCTTTTTTATTGGCAGTTTGAGAGATATATAATATGAATTATCTGACAAATCACAAGGTCGAGCATTTGAATCCATACCCCATTTTGGTCTTTGAAAAATTAACTGTGCTAAATTCTTACAAGTACAATCAAAATCTAGTCTTTTTTCTATTTGTAGTAACCTAGCAAAATAATCTCCATCAAGTGTTTTATCATCAACAGTTTCTTGATGGCTGTGAAAAGTTCTGTGTATAAAAATTTTAGTTAAACTAAAAGTAATTTTTTCAGGTTTTTTGTATAAACCAAAAAAAGGATAATGTATATTTTCAAAGTTTTTCATCTAGAAATTTCTTTAGTATACTTACTTCAAAGTCTCGTCTGTCTGAACCGTGTTGAATTTTTTCTATCTCATGTGTACATAGTTGAATAACAGCTCGTGGCTGATCATAAGGACTTGCATTAGATGTTGAGCCATGAGCTAACTTATAGTTAAAAAATAAAGCAGATCCTTTTTTCATTTTTATTGACTTGAAAGATTTTTTCATAGAATCAAGAGTCTCTTTTTTTATTCTATATTTTGCCTTTCCATTTCTTTCAAGACACATTATATGTGGTAATAAACCTTTTTTATGTGATCCTACAAAAATATTTAAAGGCGCGTAGTCTAAGTCTTCTAATGCTATAAACACTTGTAAAAATTCTTCAGATTCTATATTAGTATTTTGTCTATAAAAATAGTCTTGATGGTATATTTCATGACTTCCTATGAAACTAGGTTTATAATTTATCTTTTGCATAAAAATATAATAATTTTTATTTGTTAGTTTGTCTGCATACTGTTTTACTTTTGAAAAATCAAAAATTATTTCAGCTCCTTTAGCTTCTTCATCTTGAAAAGGATACTCAAAGTCACTGTTAACAAATTTAAACGATTCTATTTCTTCGTTTGAGTAAAAATTATCGACTAATACAAAACCATGTTCTTTAAGGTTATATTTTGTGGTAAGCTTCACTTATTTTTTCTCCATATTCTATAACATCGTTTACTTTTTCATTATAAGCATTATAGATTATTTTGTTTTTCGGAAACAGTATTTTACCGCTATAAAGTAGATTACTTAAATTGTTATTAGCTATTCCTAATAATCTAGTTACTCCTCCTACTCCAACACACCTTACTTTATTTTTATTTAATATGTATCTAAGTGTATCTCCTAACTCATATAAATAGTTTATATTGTTCTTTTTAATATTTTTTAGAGTAGCTAAGGCACATGATACACTAAGATTATTACCTGAAAATGTTCCTCCTGTTGGAAAATTTTTATTTAACCAGTCTTTATAAGCAATTACTGAGATAGGAAGACCTCCGCTAATAGCTTTTCCAAATACTTTGATATCTGAATCTATTTCATACTTTAATCTAAATCCTGAGATAATCTCATCACTTATTAGTATAATACCTTTTTGTTTACATATCTTGCTTAAGGAACTTAAAAATTTTGAATCTAAACACGGGTATCTTTGTGGGATTGGTTCTACAATTACTATTCCAATATTATCATCTAAATTATGAATAGAGTTAAGATCTCTTTCTATAAATACAGTATCATGTTGTGATAATGCATCTTGATACTCTTCTAAAGTATCATCTACCATACCGTGCCAAGCTTTTTTAAAAACTGCTACTTTTTTACTTTTACTATTTACTCTTGCTATTCTAAGTGCTTTTATAACCCCCTCAGCACCTGTGCTACAAATTAACGTATTTTCATAATTGCTTAACTCTTTAAATAGTTTTTCAAATTCTACTATATTTTGTGTATTTTTTTGTGTAGTAGTTTGAAGTTGTATTTCTTTTAACATAGTATTTGTTATAAACTTAGGCGAATGACCAAACAAGTGCACTCCAGAGCCAAAGCTTAAATCTCTAAAAGCTTCTCCGTTGATATATAAATAACTACCTTTGGCTCTATCAATAATCACAGCTCAGTTAGTTCACCCCAACTAGGGCCAATCTCAAAGTCTACTTTAATAGGACAGTTTGGGATTGATAGCCCACGATCTAGCTGAATGCATCTGCGTGCGTTTTCAATATAAGCATCTACTAAGTCTTCTCTAACTTCAGAGACAATGGAATCATGTACGACTGTAAAGGGTTTAATAGCATCAACATAGTCGTTATCTTCAATCCACTTAACAAGATCAACCACACCTAAAATATTAATATCAGAAGCAACAGATTGAACTAAGAAGTTAACCCCTGATCGAATAGCGTGTTTAGACACCCCTGGATTAGGTGATTTTGCTTCTGGTAATCTCCGTTTACGGCCAAAGAACGAATAGATAAATGCATGATTCTCGATTTGCGCGTTTGATCCATCAATAAACTTTTTCAGAGCTTTAGCTTCTGAAAAGTATTTGTTAATGAATTGTTTAGATTGTGGAATAGAAATTTCTTCTCCAGCTTTAGCGTCTTTATTAACTGTTTCTGCAATTTTTGCAGGACCTGCTTGATACATAATACCAAAAGTAATAGCTTTTGCATATTGTCTTTGAGCTGGGTATATCTTTTTAACCTCATCTACACTACAATCTAGATTAAACATTTGTTTGGCTACGTATGAGTGAAAGTCAAGTTTATCAATAAAAGCTTTTTGTAGAAACTGATCGCCTGATAACATAGCTGCATAGTATACTTCTGCAGTTCCTAAATCACACTGAATTATCTTGTATCCTGGTCGTGCTTTGAACAGCTTTTTGATGTCTTTGTTATCTCGTGGAATATTTTGATAGTTGAGATTTCCACTACTTGATAAACGCCCAGAAGTAGTGCCATGAATATTAAAGCCAGAACGCAAGCGACCATCTTTATCTACTCCGTTTCTAATGTTTGAAATGTAAGTTCCAGCTAATTTACTTTTTTCTCTTAAATCAAGAATCGCATCTGCTAGAGGGTGCCCCATATTTGCAAGAACTTCCTTATCTGTAGAAGGTGCTCCTGTTTCTGTCTTTTTAGTTACTTTCATATTCAGAATATTGAAAAACAATTCACGAAGATGATAGGTTGAATTAGGGTTGAAGTCTTTACCCTGAGTGCGCTCAAATCGTTGAACTGCGTCACTCATCATAATTTCTTCATGACACTCTTCCATGTCGATAGTATACTGCTCTGTAAGATGATTGACTTGTTCAATATTAATTGGACCTCCATTCTTTTCGAGTCTCTTCATAGCATGAGTAGCTGGCATGAGAATATCTTTATAAAGTCGCAAGAACTCTTCGCTTTTTTCTACTAAAGGCCAAAACTTCATATACAGTTGAAATGTAGCATCAGCATCTTTACAAGCATAAGGAGCTAATATATCACTAGGTAGCATACCATAATTAAAGTCTGCTAGTTTAACCTTATTCTTACGCGCCCAAGATTTTTTATAATCATCTAGTTCTCGTTCATAATCACCTAGGTCTGTAAAACGCAGAGCTAGAGGTTTAAGTCCGTGAGTACCCACAGCTTCTTCTAAGCAATAATGTAGCAGCATAGTATCTTCATAATCTGGAAATTCAAAACCGATCTCTGTTTCCATATAGTTAGTATCAAATTTTGAGTTATGAAAAATACATTTTCTGTTTTTAAATAAGTCATGAAACCACTGTTTATGTTTATATACAAGCTCACTTGAAACATATAAGCCTTGATGGGGTCTAGTAGATATAGCAATGCCTAGAATAACACCTGTGTGAGGAGATACTGAAGTTGTTTCAATATCTACTACGAGTGTTGTTGCGTCTTCTAGTTCTTTTATATAACCATCTAATTGACTCTGAGTTTCGATGAAACAGTAATCTTTCTCATGTGTTTGCAAATCTTCGCCAGAGAGTAGCTTCGGAATCTGTGCAAAAGCACGTTGAATTTCGTCTTCCATCTGTGGTTTGATAATACAAATATTAGGGTGCATAATAGGGAGATATTTTTTCTCAATAAACACACCGTTGTATTTTTGAATACCTGTCATACCTGCAACATACTTAAGAGCATCTGCTCCAATAGGACACATAATCTTATATCCTTTAAGTTCTTCCATATCTAGATCGATATCTTTTTTAAGAATCTTATCTTTTGATCCTGAGTGTAGAAATTTGGTATCGTAATCTACGCCTTTTAGATATTTATTGATAACTTTGTCAGGATTTTTCTCTGCTGCACTAGCAAATACAAAACATACTTCATTCATTAATTTTTTCCTCTTGTTCTAAATATTCTTTAATTATAGCATTTAAACCCTTTTGTAACAACAACTGTTTACCTTCATCATCATACTCGATCTCACATTTTCCATCATCATCTATTACTTTTAGTTCTATAATCATTTTAAATAATTCTCCGCTTGCCTTTGATTTATATCCCCTGGATCTGTACCCACAGGTAGTTTGATATTGCGTGAGAAAATATCACGAGTATTCAATAGATCTGCAATCTTAGTAGCAGCCATTTGACCAGGAGCATCAGGATCCATTAAAATATCAACTCGGGTTACTCCTATGCGATCTAAAATTTCTAGCTTTTTTCTATTGAAATTAGACGCACCAAAGATACACAAAGTATTCTTATACCCTAGTTGCCACATATTCAACATATCAAATATACCTTCAACTAATATAACATAGTTTGTATTTTTTACTTTATCTAGTGGAAAAAGAATCTCCGAAACAGGCGCGCCTTGTGGTCTACGATAGTACTTAGGTTTTCCTGCAACCATACCTGCGTATCTTCCTTCTATAAATTTAAGTTTACCAAATTGATAGACAGGTATGCAAATGTAATCTTTCAGTCCAAGGTGCTGAGTTGTAAATGCTTGAAACTCTTTCATAACACTTCCACTTATACCTTTAAATTCTCCGTTATAAATATGACGTTCTTCTGGTAGCTGGATTTCATCAATTTCTACTAGTTTTCTAATTTTATCTTTGAGCTTCTTTATTTTAAACGGTTGTTTACTGTCAACATCCAGTCTAATAGTCTCTCCTATAGATTGCATAAACTTAGTTATCCCACCAGAGAAACCACAACTCCAACAGTGAAACATGTTTTTTTCTAAATTGTAGGAAAGACTAGGAGACTTATCTATGTGCTCTCCACTAGTACAACTAATTAGAATCTCAGACGGGTTATTAGTTTTGCGATACTCAATTCCTCTACGATTCAAAAGATCAACTAAATCCATTATTTACCTATCAACAATGTTTTTTTACTTTTATCCATGAATAGTTTTTCTTCTTTTGACATACAACCCCAATATCTTATGAGTTGTAAATATAAATCCCACACAATTTGACCATTTTTCTTATAGTATCCTGTTTCCATCCATTGTGTAAACGCTGTTAGTTTTGATTTCATAAGTCTTTTGATCCTTCCTGTTTATCTGATCCGAATTTTACAGCTGCATGAGGTTTTTCACTTACTACTTCTGACATATTAGGGTTAATCTTGACACAAGACCAATCCATATGTACGTCAAAACTCATATGTCTGCCATTTCTCATCTTAGTTGTATGAATTGTTATTTTATTCTCTAGAGTACGTTCTTCTGTTTCGGGAGGTGGGAAGAAGTTAAAACTTCTGTCTGCAGAGTCTAGAATACCTTTTGCAAATCTTGCTTCTCCCGAAGCATCAATTTGATAAGGAGAAATCATTGTAATGTCATACTTACGAGATAATGATTTAAGATTATCAGCAATAGTAATTTGTGTTTGCCAATCTTTTTGATTATCGTGTTTAACAATATTGATGTAATCTACAACACCCATATTAAAGTTAGGGTACTTTGATGCAAACATATTACAATAGTGATCAATACGATTAAGAGTAAGAGATTCATCATCAATCATAAATAATCGATGTTCTTTCATCTCTGGTTTTTCAATCTTCACACGTTTTTCAAAGTTTTTAAAATCTTTTGTATATTCTAAATGCTTCATTAAGTCATCAACCTTTTCTGAAGGTTTATAGAACGTATCAAATTTTGCTTTTGCAAGTTGTATTCTTTGCGTGTCGTTTAGCTGGTTTCTAAAAATATCAAGAAAAGGAACTCCTGATACAATTGCTAATACTCTGTCGTATACTTCCTTATAACGCATCTCAATTGTAAAGAAAGCAACAGTATTACCCTGTAAAAATCTATTAATAGCTAAGTTCAACGATATAATAGACTTACCAGACCCTCGTCTACCTCCTAGTAGGATAAGTTCTTGTGTTGCAAAACCACCATTAACTGCGTCAAACTCTGATGATAGCCCTGATGGGTATATTCTAAAATCATCTTCAGAAGGGAAAAAGTCTAACTCTGCAATATCATATAATTCATCATCATGAGGAATAGCCTGGTTTAGGTGTAATAAATGATTTTGAAACTTATCTACAACTTCAACTTTTTCGAGATCGTCTAAGTCGTCTACTAGTTTATCCATAAAGTGAATAGTTT
>Ga0222719_10006008_pt1 | contig 10375 bp, 12 predicted proteins | sample C33_34DmetaG_FD_165039 | JGI IMG/M metagenome (GOLD analysis project Ga0222719, IMG submission 165039) | Estuarine water microbial communities from San Francisco Bay, California, United States - C33_34D | ecosystem: Environmental > Aquatic > Marine > Unclassified | place: USA: California...
GAAGCACCTGTACAACCAGATGTGGTAACCATATGAATATAGTTGTCCAGGCAGGTGGAAGAGGCAGTAGACTTCGACATCATACTTGGAATAAACCAAAATGTCTTGTTAGTGTGCGCGGCAAACCTATACTTTACCATTTGTTTGATCGATTCCCTAAAGCCAAGTTTTATGTAATTGGCGATTATCTGTACGAGCAACTGGAAAAATATATTACCAGTAACGATCCAGGAGTTGATGTTACACTGATACAAGCCAATGGCACAGGTACCGCAAGTGGTATAGCAAAAGCGGCTGAGCAGTGCCCACCTGATGAACCAGTAATGCTAATCTGGAGCGACATCATAGTTCATGATTTTGATTATCCTGTTGACCTTGCCTCATGTACTGTGTATACAACAGATGCTTTTGCATGTCGTTGGAGTTACAACGGCGAAAGATTGGTTGAGGAAACCAGTCACACTCATGGTATACCAGGTATATTCTATTTTGAAGGACCGGTAACACTACAAAATGCACCATCCAGTGGGGAGTTTGTGCGTTGGTTTAGTGAAAATGTGAGATTATACAGTTTACAAAATGCCAGTAACATTGAAGAACTTGGCGACTTTGCTACTATAGAACATGATAACGACAGTGTGGGTTTTTGTAGATTTTTTAATCGTGTTGATGTGCAGGAACACACAGTTATTAAACAGGCAGTAGATGAAAACTATGCACACCTAGTTGAAAATGAAGTATCTTGGTATAAGCGTGTCAATGATCTTGGCTTCAAGAGAATACCAGAACTTTTAGAATTTCCGCCATTGGTTATGAGCAGGATTAAAGGCAACCACGTCTGGGAATTAGATGATTTAACACCCCGCGAACAGCGTAGCATGTTAGCAGATATACTTTATACTTTGCAAGACTTGCACAGCAGAGGACATGCGCATGTTGATACCAACGACATAAAATCAGTATATGTCGACAAAACTCAAAAACGTGTACATGAAGTTAGTAAACTAATTCCAGGATTTGATAGAGATAGTATCACTGTAAATGGTATAAAGTGCAACAACGTGTTCCACGACAAACACAAACATTTATGGGACCAAATACTAGAACTAGTGCAAGCTGATAGCTTTACACCAATACATGGTGATCCAACTTTTAGTAACACAATTATCGATCAGAATCTTAAATCATGGCTAATTGATCCACGTGGCTACTTTGCAAAACAAAACGACATATATGGTGATCCAGACTACGATTTCGCCAAAGTATATTACAGTGCTGTCGGCGGGTATGATACCTTTAACAGACGCAAGTTTAAATTGTATGTTGACGGTGAGACAGCAGAAATTATCATGCAAGAGCCTGCAACTGCTGATGTTGCTGAAACAGTATTCGAAGAATTTTTTCCTAATAGAATAAAGAAAATTAAAGTACTGCATGGACTTATTTGGTTGGCGCTTAGTGGATATGCCAAAGATGACATTGACAGTGCCATTGGCAGTTTTTATTTAGGCTTATATTATCTCAAACAAGGACTTGACTTATGACACCCTTTGAACTCAGCGATAATCTACATCACACTTGGTTTTTTGATCTAGACGGGACAATATTTAAACACAATGGCATTTGGACAGATGGTTACGATACTGTCTTACCCGGTGTAAAAGAACTATGGGCAACTATACCTTTGGATGATTGTATTGTAATAAGCACTGCAAGAAAAAGTTGTTGGAAAGACGCCAGTGTTAAAACATTGATGGAAAACGGTCTTTGGTACACTCATCTTTTGTTTGATATTGCACATGGAGAACGTATTGTGGTTAACGATATAAAACCAGAATACAATCTCAACACTGCCATCGCCTGGAATGTTGAAAGAGATAAAGGATTTCCACAGTGAGTAGATGGTTACAAATCTGGGACACGCCCGAGTACCAAGAACTAAAAGAACAAGACATCAATTTTGTTTTGGAATATTTTGCCGACCATCCGCCAAAGAAAATACTAGACATCGGGTGTGGACTGGCTTGGGAAAGCCGAGCAATGCAACAAAATTTTGGATCAGAACTTTGGTTAATGGATGGCGATAGTTCTAGCATTTGGCCTGGCTTAGAAGAAGATATAACCGACATGCAGTATAGGAAAAAACAAATTGGCTGGCGCGGCGATGCACAAAACATAAGTTTTTATAACAGTTTAGATACCCTCGATAGGCTGTTACAAGAACAAGGAACTGAAAACTATCACTTGATAGATGCAAATAATATTGAAATCGATGATGATGTAAAGTTTGACTTGATCTACAGTGCGATCAGTTGCGGATTTCATTATAATGCAAACACCTATATGAACTTGATCCGTAAGCACAGTCACCAAGACACAGAGGTTATTTTTGATATACGGATACGAAAACTTGATCAAGATAACATGCACATTAAAAAAGTATTATACAAAGGAGAGAAACACTACAAGTGTTTGATTGAATTCTACGACTCGTTATAACCCACTATAAATACCCATATGAAAATTGTACTTGTCACTGGTGGATTTGATCCACTGCACAGCGGACATATCCGCTATTTTGAAGAAGCAAAAAAGTTAGGTGATCGACTTATTGTTGGCGTCAACAGCGATGCCTGGCTCACACGAAAAAAAGGCAGACCTTTTATGCCCCTGGAAGAAAGAGCTAACGTTATACAGGCACTATCTATGGTAGATGCTGTTGTTGCGTTTGAAGATGACTATGATGCAGATGGTAGTTGTCGACGGTTTATTGAGGATTCATGTTGGAACTATGAAGAAGATGAAGTTATTTTTGCTAACGGAGGAGATCGTACTACAGGCAATATTCCTGAAATGGAAATTGTTGCTGAAAATCTTTCTTTTGAATTCGGCGTTGGCGGCACAAACAAAGCTAACAGCAGTAGTTGGATACTTGAAGAATGGAAAGCACCAAGAACAGAACGACCTTGGGGATATTACCGAGTATTGCATGAAGAGCCGGGAGTTAAAGTAAAAGAACTAGCAGTTGATCCAGGAAAAAAGTTAAGCATGCAGAGGCACAGCCAACGCAGTGAATATTGGTTAGTTAGTGCGGGAATTGCAACTGTTAGTCATCAGCATAATATTAACAGTGAAAATACAATCACTACCATGTACAGGCATCAAGAACTGCACATACCAGTTGGGGCATGGCATCAACTGCAAAATAATAGTCTTGCACCAGTAAAAATCATTGAAATTCAATATGGTGAAGACTGCCGGGAAGAAGACATTGAAAGACAAAATAACTAATGTGTATATTGGATGGGACAGTAGAGAATCTATTGCCGCAGATGTATGTAAATACAGCATACAACAACATGCCGCTAATTATATTAACATTAAATTTTTAAAGCAAGAAGATCTTCGACAGTCGGATCTTTATTGGCGCGATGTTGATAATCTTTCCACCACAGAATTTACGTTCACAAGATTTTTAGTGCCCTATCTCAACAACTACGAAGGATATGCAATCTTCATGGATTGTGATTTTTTGTTGTTGGATGATATTGCAGATGTCTTAGATGAAATTGATCCCAAAAAAGCAGTAACGGTTGTACAACACGACTACACGCCAGCTGAAGGTGTAAAAATGGATGGCAAAATACAAAGGTCTTATCCACGCAAAAATTGGAGTTCAATGATTGTTTGGAACTGTGCTCATCCAGCAAACAAAAAAGTCGATCTTAATTTTGTTAATACTGCAACCGGTCAAGAACTGCATAGATTTACTTGGCTTAAAGACAAAGACATTGGCAATCTTGCAGCTGAATGGAATTGGTTGGTTGGCTGGTACAGAGAAGCCAGAGACGGCTTTCCAAAAGCGTTGCACTACACCGAAGGTGGCCCATGGTTTGAGCAATATAAAAATTGTGAATATGCTGATGTATGGAATCAGTACCACGATAACTTCAATGCAAATAACGCACGAACAAATGGGTTTGAAATTGACAATTTAGAAGTTCCGCCACACATCAAAAAAATTGTCAGGGACTTCTTGAACAATCGCAAAGACCCCCATGGCGTGTGGCACAATACCAACACTGCACAGATAATGAAATTATTGGCAAACGGAAGGCCAATTCCGTGTATTGGTGTGGTAGACGGCGACCCTGACCCATTGTTAACTTCGGAGGTAAAAAAGGTGGATGTTATACTTGATGCTTTCTTGACTGGTGCAGACGGCGTTGTGACTATGGCTAAAAACACACCAGACTTTGATAAAAATATTCCTGTTGCAATCAGAGGTATTGCAAAAAGGAAAATTATTAAAAGATGTGAAGAAGAAGCAAGAAATTACTTTTATATAGACACAGGATATTTTGGCAACGACAAACACAAAACTTATCATAGAATCACTAAAAATTCGTTGCAATATGTTTCCAAGTTAGATGCAAATTGTCCTTCAGACAGACTTAACAAGACCGGAGTGTCATTGACTCGTTTTAAACCAGGAAAAAATATTTTGCTTTGTCCTCCAAGCCAAAAGGCAATGAATTTTTGGGAATTAGATTTGGAGGAATGGTTAGACTCTACCATAAACGAAATTAAAAAATATTCAGACCGACCAATTGTTATCCGTACAAAAAGTGCCCGTAGTGACAGAGTAAATGTTGATACCATGCAAATGGCCCTTAGCAGAGATGTACATTGCATGGTTACCTTTAACAGCATTGCCGCAGTAGAAAGTCTTATCTACGGCAAACCTGTTTTTACAATGGGGCCAAACGCTGCACAACCATTGTCAAATACAAATCTAACACAAATTGAAGACCCATTCATACCGTCTCTGGACGAAGTACACAATTTGTTGTGCAATCTAGCATATCAGCAATTTACTGTGCAAGAAATGAAAGACGGCACTGCATGGGACATGCTAAACGGTAATAAATGATGAGCTGGGACTACGATGTAGCAGTATACATGGGTTCACTGCCAAAAATAAAAAATCACAATCTTAAAGTACAAATCATGCATGCGTTTGCAGAAGGAGCCAAATCGCAAGGCGCAAAAGTTTACATAGGCGACATGCAAAGACACTTGGTGAATGCAAGACTTGCAGTAATAATTGGGTGGGTAGGTATGAATTTTACTGGACCGCACATTTACTTTAGACGTGACATAATCGAGCACCAGAAAAAAAATGGTGCTCGAGTGATGAGCATTGACGGAAGTTGTTTTAAATTTAGTTACAGTGGTGACATGTGGTTACGCTACAGTCTTGACAGTGTTTTCTACAACGAAGGTGAGTATGCAAACAAAAATAGCACTGTTCTGAAATGGAATGATATCAAGTCAACCTTAAACCTTGATTTATCACCCTGGAGATCACATGGTAATCATATTTTAATTTGCCTGCAACGAGATAGTGGGTGGAATGCTAAAGGATTTGATCAAGAGGCATGGTTACATAAAACACTGAAAATTATCAGAAGTCAGACAAATCGTCCAATATTAATTCGTCCCCATCCCAGTAATCAAATAAATTGGAGTTCAAAATGTCAAGCTTTCTTAGACACAACAGTTATTGATCCGCTACAGACCAGTATACAACAAAATTTACACAATGCACACTGTGGAGTTTTTTTCAATAGCAGTAGCAGTGTTGCTGCAATTCTTGCTGGGATTCCTGTATTTGTCTCTGAATCAAGTGCTGTAACATACGAAATTGCAAATCATAATACGAGAGATATAGAAAATCCACTAATGCCTGATCGAGAACAGTGGTTATATGACCTTGCTGCTTGTCACTGGACAATTGAGCAGAGCAGAAGTGGAGCCATTTACAATCACTTTTTACCTTACCTACCAACCTAGTATAACATCGTGTCGTACACGAGCCAATTCCTTAGCACCCCAAAGTTTAAGCAAATCAACAGCTTCGAATTGTGTTTCTTTGGTTTTGCCGGTATCTTTGTGAAGTTTTTGTTCAACAACTATAATTGGTCGATTACGCAGAATGGTTTCTCTGGCACCAGTTAATATAGGCAATTCGTATCCTTCACAGTCCACTTTTATGTAGGCCACTCGTTGTAATTCAAAGTAATCAAGACGATGCATTTGAATATTCCCCATACCTATACTCGTTGAATCAACATGGCTATGCCCAGTATTGCCTTCTGTAACTATCATCTCTATTTGTGTATCCTGTTCTCCAAGAGCGCACGGTATTATTTCAAAATTTTTTGCTGGTACATTTTTTTGTAAACAATCGCGAAACTGTTGCACAGGTTCAAACGCTATTACATGTCGAAATTCTTTGCATAAATCTCTACTCCACAATCCAATGTTAGCACCAATATCCAGTGCTAGGCCTCTGTCTTGTTTCTGAACATAGCTCAGACTGCGTTTTCTTACTGGTTCTTGATAAACCGGTGGATTTCCTTTCTGTATATTTTTTTCTAACATTTCTGCAAAATGTGTGTCCTCATCAGGGAACCACCATGTATGCTTTGTATACATTTAACCTCCTAGTACACTTTGCCAATACGGATTATCTGTGTGCAATTTTACTTCTTTGGCTTTACTGTGGCCGCGAGACTTTCGATCACCTTTTTTATGATCCATAACGCTTCCTAACGCACTGTTTATAAAAGGATGTCCTGCAAGTCCTTTTGTGTCAGGTTCAGGATTGAGATTATAAAATTGTGCGTTTTTGTGATCCCTAAAGTATTTGCGGACCTCGTCCCAAATGTAACTATCGTGCCATTCTGGATAGGTAAAAATTTTATCAGATTCATACATTGATGCAAAGTTTGCAACATAGTCTTTTGCTAATGGATTATTCATGTTATATGCAACCCATCCACACTCACTGTGGTATCGATCGGTTCTTCCGAGATAACTTATCAAATAATTGTCTGGACACACAGATTGCAAAAATTTTTCAGTCACTGAGCTATGTGTATGGCTGTCAGCATCTAACCAAATTAACCAGTCAGTGTCTAGTGTATCAGCTGCATGCTGTGTAGCAAAAACTTTGTAACAAAAACGCACTGCTTGCCACTTAAAACTTTTCTTTTGACTCCAAATGTTTTGGTTATGTGGCCCTTGACCGCCATTTGCTTCGGGATTCCTGGCATGTCTTTTTAAAAACTTTCTAAGGCTTTTGTTTGCTGCTAATAGGTCTATAACACGAACATTTGATTTGTTTGTAATTGGATTGCAGTTTTCTGCATACACTACAAGTTCAACAGATTCTGGCCAATGTTGTTCAAAACTATTGATCATTGTTTGTCCATATAATTCTAGACCCTCTTGATGAAAAGTGGTAATTACAGTATATTTCATGTGAGTATTTAGCGATCAATAACATAGCATATTATCCTTTGCAGTGTGCTCAAAACAGTAGAGCAGTTCTGAATGCGTTTTTATCGAGTTGTAGACGTGCAGGTATAAAGCCAGTGCCAAACAGCCTGGACTGCGATGCCGCAGTTATTTGGAGTGTGCTGTGGCATGGACGCATGGCAAAAAATCAAGAAGTTTACGAACACTATCGGGCACAAGGCAAACCAGTTATAGTGATTGATGTTGGTGCTTTAAACAGAGAAGTTACCTGGAAAATTGCTCTGAATAATATCAATGCCGAGGGATATTATGGACACAAACAAAATCTAGACCCAGACCGTCCACGTAAGCTGGGTTTAAAATTAGAGCCATTTAAACAAAACCGTGGTGATAAAATAGTGATAGCAACACAACATGGCAAAAGTCAGCAGGTTGCTAATCTAAACATGGACGCTTGGGTGGACAGTACCATACGTGAGATATACAAGTACACCAATGAGCATCTGTGCTTGGTAAGGCATCACCCACGTTGGAAAGTTGACTACGACAATGTTGAAATGGATCACCCTCATAAGATACCTGGCACTTACGATAAGTTTGATATTGATTTTAATGTGCATGCTATGGTTAACTACAACAGTGGCCCAGGAATACAGGGTGCTATTGCGGGTTGTCCTGTGTTAGTGGACCCAACCAGTTTGGCATACCCTGTGAGTATCAATGTAAAAGATATAAACAGACCGCCTGAAGTTGACAGGAGTGAATGGTTTATACAAATGTGCCACACAGAATACACACTAGAAGAAATTGAAGCAGGACTATGGCTAAAAAGATTACAAGACAACTTGGTGAACTAAACGAACTAAATGTTGCCTGTTTAATACACGACAGCAAATATGATTTTCAGTACGTTTATCATTTGTACAACGCTGTTGACCGACACACCAAACCAAAAATCAACTTTCATGTATTCACCGAACCTGACCGTATTGTTCCTAAACCGTTTATACATCACAAATTAGAAGAATGGCCCGGAATCCGCGGACCGCGAGCAAGTTGGTGGTACAAGATTCAAATGTTTAATCCTTCATTTATTAATGAACAAATGTTGTATCTTGATCTTGACACTGTGATTGTTAATAATATTGATTGGCTCTGGCAACAAAAAACCAAATATTTTTGGACTATCCGTGATTTTAAATATCTTTTTAAAAGCAGAAGAGAGACTATTAATAGTAGTGTAATGTGGTTCAATCCAACAAATTATAGTCATGTTTATCACGATTTTAATCCAACACAGGTACAGGGAGTTCCACGCTGGCATGGTGATCAAGACTATATCACTGAAAAGATACCCAAGGATAACATTAAATTTTTAGATCAAACTCGCATATTAAGTTGGAAGTGGCAAGTACAAGACGGCGGTATAGATTGGCGAACAAGACGTCCTTTTTTACCTGGCACTGGCACTGTACAAGAACCACATCATAGCATCTATATTTTTCATGGTAAACCCAATCCACATCAGGTCGAAGACCCTGTGATTCGCGAACACTGGCGCTAAATACAAGCATAGCATAGGAAATAAAAATGGCAGATCGCACATTTAAAGTTTGGGGACAAAGTTTTAGCAACGATGGTAGTGGAAGTAACATCACTGTGGTAATTACATGGGATGGCACCCAAGTCTATAATGGAACGATTTCGTCTTTGGCGGGAGTTGAACCAGAGCCTCCTATTACCAATGCCAATGATTTCAATCTTTGCAATTTTACTGGAACTACGGCACAAACTGGAAACATTGCACTCACGATTACGCCTACTGGCGGAGATATAGTATTTCGTGACATTACAGCAAATTATATTGAAGGCACTGTAGACAAAGTAGACGGTGTATATCCTGTTGATGCTGACGGGTACTATGTTTGGTCAGTTGATCCTAGCACAGTTTACGGTATTCTCAACACCAATACCACAGACTCTGATGGTAAAACCAATATAACTTACAGCAACACTCCTGAAGATTTTGAAGAGATACCCAGAGCACCAGCAGATGATGCAGAAGCAGCAGGCGAATGGCCATACAGCATACCAGATGGAGCAACATTTAGTTGTAATTTTACAGTTGATATAGACAGAACAGTGGTAAGCTGGAATAGCACAGACGACGCACCTAGCAGTGCAGATCACCCTTAACAGAATCCTACTACCTTAGGATCTTTGCCCTTTTCGGAGGGCTTTTTTACGTCCAAAATGCAAAAAAAGGTTGACCATAAGGTGCACCTGTCATATTATAATAGTATAAACAAAAACGGAGCAGGCAATGAAAAACGAAATTCAAAACTTGATCAATGCAATTGTCGACGATTATCGTGTGTGGACTCTCGCCACCGAATACGGTAAAAAAGATTACGATCGTGCAATAGAACGTGTGGAAAATTTTGCTGATGGTATTGTTGTTAAGGAAGGTCCTAAGTACACAAAAATCTACAAGGACAACGGTGGTTGCATCTGGGGTTTTGTTGTTGCAGTGGACACTGACAAGAAGTTCCGCAAAGGTGATATACTAATGCCAGCAGGATATGCGGCTCCTGCTCGTAACGCGGCACGTGGTAACATCTTAGACAACGATTTTGATATCAACTGGACAGGTCCTAAGTACCTGTAAGATTTATGTGGACGTGGCTGAGTTGGTCCAAAGCAACAGACTGCAAATCTGTAAAACCGGGGGTTCGAATCCCTCCGTCCACTCCAAATTCCCTCATAAGGAGACTGTATAATGGAAACAGAAGTTGATGTTGCTCGCGAAGTAGAGCTTTTCGAAGAGTACGCTCGTGCAGAAAGCTTGGACGCATTTTTAGATTATCTTGCTCGTAATCATTGCGGAGATGTCTACTAATGATCAAAATCCTTCGCGAAGTTACTGGCACTGTAAATGGATTTACTTACCAACCACATCTTTATTATGTTCGTGGTGATAAATTGGTTTGGTTTCAGGTAGGCGATTACAGTCGCGGACTTGACAAATACGCTGTGCCTAAAAAGTTTG
>Ga0222719_10006009_pt1 | contig 10374 bp, 20 predicted proteins | sample C33_34DmetaG_FD_165039 | JGI IMG/M metagenome (GOLD analysis project Ga0222719, IMG submission 165039) | Estuarine water microbial communities from San Francisco Bay, California, United States - C33_34D | ecosystem: Environmental > Aquatic > Marine > Unclassified | place: USA: California...
ATCGCTACACCTCATCGCTCTACCTGATCGAAATGGTTGCAGGTGTCACAGGGTGTGCGTATGGTGTGGAGAACGAAGGGGGAACTGTGAAAAAACCACATCAGTGCCCGGTGCCTGCTGGCTATGAATGCATCAGGGGCAGCCTTTGGAATGACGACGTGCGGGTGGCCCGTCCGTTGTGTAACTGCGGTTGTCATTTGCCGCCTGGAACAAGGAAGAAACCATGAAAGATGCCACGAGTGCCATGTTGTACGAGGAAATTTTGCGCCATCCGAAGGAGTCGGGTGATTTGCGTTCGGATCAGCGTCCGTCGGATTGGGTGAAGCAAGTAATGCGGGAGGCTCGTGATGTACGACGCTGAGGTGTTGGAGGCGTCTGCGGAGTACAGCAGGGTGCATCTCGATGACATGTTGAGCGAGCGCAGGCATGCGCCTGTGGTGAAAGCTCGGCGTGTTGCGGCGGTGTCGCTGCGAATTCTTGGGTACAGCTACCCGGAGATTGGGTCGATGCTGGGCCGGGATCACACGTCGGTGATGAATCTGGTGAATCGTGCTGGTGACGACATGTGGGAGGCGGCTGCGGAGATTGTGGAGCGTGCTCGGGAGCGGACGTTTGTGTTGCGGTATCAGCCGCAGACGACGTTTGCTGATTCGTTGCAGTGGCAGGTCATCAACCCTCGGACGGGGACGACGATCTCGTTGCCGCCTGGGTTGTGCGAGGACTTGTCGGCTGCATTGATTGATGGGGGCATGGAGGAGTGACAGAGTGGATGGCCGACGCTGCATGCCGGGACTACGACACGAACTTTTTCTTTCCGGTGAAGGGTGCTGCGTCTGGCAAGGCGTTGCGTGACATCAAGGATGCGAAGGCTGTGTGTGCTGCTTGTCCGGTGTTGGAGCAGTGTCGTGATTACATTCTGGGCGATCATCCGAGGTACGAGGACGACTACGGGATTTATGCGGGTTTGACGCCTGAGGACAGGCATCGTGCCCGGTTCGAGGCTCGGAATCAGCGGCAGCGTGAGCGTCGTCGGCAAAGAAATCTGGACAAATCACCCTAATCCGTGACACAACGTGTTACAGTCTGTGCTTGGAGGTACATACCAATGTTTATTCACACCAGCCGCCACGGGGATCTGTTCTTCGTGACGATCACCAGCGAAACCGAAGACGGACGACAGGCCAGCACGTCGACGTTCCGTCTGTCCCGTGAGGACGCCGACTACTTGAGCAAGCAGCTTGCTCACGACGTGACCGATTGGCATGTCGAACATGACGGCGAGGAACACAACGACCCGCATGAGCGGGCTGCGTTGATGGATGAGTACAACGCTGAGCAGCTTGAGAACCACGACTTGCTGTTCGCCAACGAGCCGTTCTGATGCTCGTTGCTGCGGCTGTGGGCGGTGCCGTTGTTGGGTTCGGCATCGCCCGCAGCATGTGGTATGAACAATGGCTGCGTGACCGCCGGGACCGTGCGGCCATCGCCCAACGTCAACGAATCAACGATCACTTCAACCAAACAAGGAGAGTCCACAATGGACAATCAGGAACAATGGGTTCAGGAACACTGGTATCAACACCAGATCAACAAACGGGAAGCGGAAGGCCCGAAACCGACAGCGTTTGACACGCCTCAGCGGGTGTCGGATGCGGGTGCGTGCATCCGTAAGCGCACCATGTCAGCGCATGGTGTCGCAGAGTCGGAACAGTTCACGGCCCAGTCGTTCATGGCGTTTGAACTCGGCAACGCCATTCATGAGTCGATTCAGGAAGCTTTGGGAACTGACACGGACCTTTGGGACTTTGAGGCTGAGGTTCCGATTGACCTGACGGAAGCGTCGAAGCTGGTCGGGCACGGGATCGAGGAGTTCGGTTTGTCGGGTCACTGCGACGGGATCATTACTGATCTGCGTCATGGCACCCGCACGATCCTTGAGATCAAGACTGTGTCTGGCTATGCGGCGAAGCTGGCGTGGCAGAACGGACCGAAGAGGGAGCACCTGAGCCAAGCTGCGTTGTATTGCATCGGTGCGGAGGCTGACGGCATCCTGATCGTCTACGTCGCTAAGGAAGGCGACTGGCGCGCCGGGATCAAGAGCGGCGATGTGATGCAGTGGGAGTACGGGCTGAACGACATCGTGCCTGACGGCGAACAGACCGTGTACAACCTCGCTCTCGATGAACTGCGGCACTTCCAGTACGCAGCCCGCTACTACGCCAAGGGCCAGTTGGCTCCTGCGTTTGTGCCGAACGATGCGGGCGAGCTTGTGCTGGTGCATGACCGTCCCGAGTACATGCAGAAGGGCGGCAAGCCGTGGAACTGCGTGTATTGCAACTACAACACGACGTGCCGGTCGCTGCCGGAAGACGAAGTGCCGGTCGAGATGATTGAACGGAGCAAGCGATAATGGATCCACGACGCACCATTGACATCACTGCGACGATGGCGAACATTTTTGGATGCGGCAACGGCGATGACATCATCGACAAGCTGTGCGAAATTTCCGATCTGGCTGCGAACGTCCGGATCGCTCTCGTCAACTCTGACATCAAGACCGCAGTGCAGGACTTGTTCATTGATCAGGACATCTTCATGAACCAGTTCGCAGAGTGGGAAAAAGAGTGGTGACAGAAACAACCTCGAGGAAAGGAAACTTATGACCACGCAACTACAGAGCCTCGCGAAGAGGATCCCGAAGTCGTACATCAAGCAGAAGCCAGGCGGGTTCGCAGCGGACTATTGCTCGCATGCTGACGTGCAGCAGATGCTGATCGCCAAGCTCGGTGTGCCGCCGTCGCAGGAGATCACGCAGATCATCCGCAACGCCGAGGGTCAGGTGCAGGGTGTCGTGCTCCGTATGGTGTTCAACATCGACGGGCAGACGACCGTGATTGATGAGATTGGGGAGTGTGAGCGTCCCGGCCAGAACGACGGCCTGAACGCGAAGAACGCCGTGAGTGATGCGGTGAAACGGTGCGCCATGAGGATCGGCCTCGGCCTTGAACTGTGGTGCCAGGAAACATATGTGCTGGACAAGGCACTCGCAACGAAGGAAGAAGACAACAATGCTGAATGATGGACAGATCCAGAGCATCGAGGGCAACCTCGGACGTGACTGGGAACCAAAGACGGTGACCTTTCAGGGGACTGAGAAGACCCTGTGGGAGTCGGCTGTTGCCTTGTCGAACGGCAAGGATGAGCCTGCGACGTGGGTCAGCCTGACCGTGTGGCCGAACCGCAACGACAACTCCGACGCCGAGGGCCGTGCGATTGCTGAGGCGACCGGCAAGGGGTCGAAGGTGATGGTGCGTGGCAAGGTCAAGGCCGGTTCGTACGTCAACAAGCAGGGCCAGACGGTGCAGACGTGGGAGATGTCAGTGTTCCGGTTGGGTCAGCAGATCCTGCCGCCCCGTGACAACACTGCGGCTGTTGCTGCTGCGTTCCCAGGTGCGACAGAGCAGGTTACGTTCCCAAGCGGGGAGACGTATCCGGCAGCGGACATGGAGCCGTTCTAGTGGACAACGACACTGCGGTCACGCTACGTCTACCCCAAGACGTGCTCGATCGCCTGACCAAGCTCGCAGCGGACGACGGGGTGTCTCGTTCGCTGTTGATACGCCGGTTCCTGTTGACCGGCATCTACCAAAGGGAGGAACTGCCAAGTGGCAGTTAGTCACCCATTCGCCATCGTCCCACTCGGGATGCTTGGCACCGTCTCGGCCAGCGCAGTGTGCGTTTACGCTGTGCTGGCCGAGGCTGCGAACCAGCACCAGACTTCGTGGCCTAGCAAAGCGACCATCGGTGACCGTACCGGGCTGTCCGCTCGGACGGTACAGCGATGCATCGCAGAGTTGCGCGACGAAGGGTGGATTCGTGTCTCAGAACGCAATCGAGACAACGGTTCGCAGACCTCCAACACGTATTTGGTGATGCGTGTTAGGGGAGACACTGGTGTCCTACCCCCCCAGGACATCGGTGTCTCCCCCCCGGAGACAGTTTTGTCTCCCCCTGAACCAGACCCAGTAGAACCAGACCCATTGGGTTCTGAACCTTTATTTCCTATCGTCCATCCGCAAGCGGATGAACAACCGAACGAACAACAGCATTTTGACATCTGGTGGGGCGAGTACCCACGCAAGGTTCGGAAGCCTGAAGCCAGGAGGGCTTATGCAAAGGCAGCGAAGAAGGTCGGCCATGACCGCCTGCTGGAAGCAATGCGAACGTACCGGGATCGCGATAGCCGAGTGGAAGCAGGGTTCATTCTTCATGCTTCGACGTGGCTCAACCAGGAATGCTGGGACGATGAAATCGTGGAATCCCGTCAGAACGACGAGGAGCGCCAATGGCAGCTTCTGAGAGCACAGATGGACGCAGGTACCGGCGATGGGTCGTGAACGCAACAGCGGCGCTCCTGACGCTTCTGACAGGGTGCGCTGCGGACGACCCGTTACCGTCCACGACCTCAGCCTTGCAGAGCTACGAGCCTACGCTCGCCAAATCGGCGGCCCCGACATCTACGACCGTGCCGCCCTCATCGACTACTGTGCCGCTCACCACGTCCACAACAGTAACCGTCCCGACAACAACGGTCCCGCCCACAACCACAACGCAGGCACCGACCGTGTTCTGGGACAACGTTGAGCGTTGGCGACCAGCCGTTACAGAAGCAGTCTTTGCATTCGGCGGTGACGATGCTGACGTTCATCGGTTCCTCCGAATCATGCAATGCGAATCGGCAGGGCTACCGGACGCCAAGAACCCCAACAGTAGCGCATCAGGACTCATGCAACATTTGACTCGATACTGGCCCGACCGGGCAGAGCGAGCAGGCAGACCAGGGGCCGACGTGTTCGACCCCGCAGCAAACATCTGGGTGTCGGCATGGCTGGCACTCGCCGCCCCCGAAGGCGGTTGGCAACACTGGGTATGCACATGAGAGTCGGCTCGCTCTGCACCGGGATCGCCGGACTGGAGCTAGGACTCCGACTCGCTGGCATCAACGTCGAGCCGGTGTTCGTCTCCGACATCGACAAGGGAGCGAACGAATGGCTCGCAGCCAACATGCCCAACGTGCCCAACCTCGGGGACTTCACTCAGCACTCACAGCTACCCCCGTGCGACGTACTGTGCGCCGGGTTTCCATGCCAACCATTCTCCACCGCAGGCAAACGCGGCGGCACAACCGACGAAAGGTACTTGTTTGATGACATCGCCCGACTCCTTGATAGCTACATGGCACACGAACGACCCCTCGTCTTCCTCGAGAACGTCTCAGGACTTCTCACCTCGGTTAGTCAGGGCGAACACGTTATGGCCCGAGTCGTTTACGGACTGGCCGACATCGGCTACCACATCACATATGGGACTCTTTCAGCAGCCGCCGTTGGAGCACCCCATCGGCGCCTCCGATGGTGGGGACTTGCTTATCCTGCCGACGCCACGGGCACAGAACGGCGAGGACCGCAACAACAACATCTACCCAAGGCCGCTCAACCAACCGCAGAATCTCGAGAACGCGTTAGCGCGCTTGCCGAACGCTTCGGACAATGGGCACCAGCAATCAACCGTTGGGAACATATCTTGGGAAGAACCGCCCCTGATCCCGCAAGCAACGGACGAATCTCCCCCGCCTTCGTTGAATGGATGATGGGCTACCCAGCCGGTTGGGTGACCGACACGCTTACGACCCGCAAACATGCGCTGAAGGCACTCGGTAACTCGGTCGTGCCTCAATGCGCCGCAGAAGCATTCACACAACTACACAACAGGATGACCCATGCAACGACATGAAGCAGCCGACCTCGTAGCGCACGCCAAGACGCTATGGGGCACAGCGATGAAGATCACCGCCCAGACAGCGGACGAATGGGCACAACACGCAGGCGACCTACACCCTGCCCTCGTACGGCAAGCGTTAGACCTGTACGCATCCGAAGGACGCGAGTTCCCGCCGCCGCTCGGCACACTCATGGCACGAGCACGAGGACTACGACCCAAACGATCCTGGGACAACGACAGCAACGAAATGCAATGCCACGAATGCTCTGGCCCCACACTTATCGACCGCAACGGCCAGCGACAACCACACTTTGCACACTGCCCTACCTACGGCACTGGGTCGCTGAAACTAACGAAGCCAGCCGCCGATCCTGAGTGGTATGTTGTGTGAATGGACTTCGACGGTGACGAAGATTTCGCAGGACTACTCGTAGTTGGGTGGGACAAGTTCGACAACGTCCCGATCGCAGCGACCACAGTCGAACCCTGGCTCGATCTAACGATCCATCAGGAACGAGCCGTGTGGCAGCTAATCGCAGAGATCGCGCTTGAGAACTGCGCCCGGTTTGCCGTGCCGGACACTGTTGACGACATGTTCCCAGAATAAGAAAACCCCCCTGGAGCGATGCTCAACAGGGGGGTTTCATATTGCGGGTGTTTCAACAGGCCAAACCATAACCCGTCGTAGGATCTCCCTACGCACCATGCCCGCAACTATTTCTTCTTGGCTTCCTTACGGATCTTACCAAGCAAAGCAGCCATATGCGGCGACTCGTAACAGCCGGTCATGCGGCCCTTCGCGATCACCTCTCGCCAATGGTTAGGCGACTCGATGACGGCGGTGCCTTCGCCTGGGATACCGACTCGGTATTCGTCGGTGTTGCTGTCGTAGGTCAGAAACATTCCTGAATCCTCTGGTAGGGGGCCGTTGATCCAGCCCTGGGACGTGAGTGCCTGAACGTGCCACCACTCTTTTGGCCACACGGTCTGCTTAAGGCCCCACTTGGCGAGGTAGGGCCGGACTGCCTTGTCGGCTTGGGAGCGACTTACGCCTAGGGGACGTTTCAGGTCAACGGCGTGCCCGTACCCGTCTGCCTGCTCCATGTGCCACGACCCACGAGGCTTCCACGCATACGGGAAGTTCTTGCCAGTACGCAAAACACGGTCAGGGTCAGCAGCGAGGTTCCCTTTTCCTGAAAGGAAGCGATCCCGAAGTGCCCTCTGCTTTGCGTACGTCCGCACGGCAGGGTACGTCCCGTATCGTCTCAGGGCAGGCTCCGACAACAAGCCCCTGATACGGAACTCCAGAATCGGGTGAACGCCCGCGAGGTTGGCGTCGAGCGACATCAGTCGTTCAGGTCAGCGTCGGTAGCCACATCAAGGTTGACCATCGAAGGGTTAGCTCCACCAATGGGTCCCTTGATTGCTGCGTAGGACTTGACGATGGACAGCAGACCAGCGATGGCCGAAGCCTTCAGCGAGTCAGCCAGACCAACATCAAGGATGCCAGCACCATCAGTACCGACGAGAGCAATAAGAGTTTGACAAAAAGCAGAGACAGCACGCTCGGCGGAGTCCTTGAACAAGGCAGTAGAGAACATGGTATCTACCTTAGCAGTCAGTCGTCGCTCAAGATGACACCGACAAGGTGAGCGAACAAGCTCGCCCCAGCGATCCACAGACCCCACTCAAGGGTGCGGCCCGACATCGTAATCAGCACCAGGCCGACGCCGCCGACCGTCCAGGCCAGCGCAGACGACTCCCGCAGCACCGCCTTCACAAACCTTCTAATCATTCCTACTCCTAGAACCTCGGGATGGTCCTCCAGTAGTAGGTGCCGACCCTGGCGTGACAGGCGCAGGCGGCTTCGGTCGCGCAACACCCGCTGCCACAGCGACACCGGCAGATTGTACAGCAATGATCGCACGACGATCCTCAACGCTCACACGGCTACCCGCCGGAACGTACTCCTCAGTAGCCCCAGCAAAGACGTTCACTTCTGCTTCAAACGCTTCCTTGACTTCGTCGTCAGCTTCTTGAATCGCTTCTGCGACCTGCCCGATCTGGTCGTCTGAAAGCTCGCCGTAGTCAATGTCCTCGATGACTTCTGGGGTGATGTCGTCAGGCGGCGGCAGGAGAGTCGTCGTCGGGGGGATCGTTGTCGTAGGGGGCAGCGAGGTTGTCGTGGTAGGCGGCAACGTGGTCGTCGTACTCGTAGTAGTAGACGTTGACGTTGAGGTCGTCGTCGGCGGGATCGTCGTCGTCGGCGGCAATGACGTAGTGGTCGTGGTAGGCGGCAGCGTCGTAGTCGGGGGCGCGGTCGTTGTTGTCGTTGTCGTCGTGGGCGGCAGCGTCGTGGTCGTCGTAGTTGGCGGGACCGTCGTAGTCGTCGTGGTCGTCGTTGAAGTGGTAGATGGCGGAGCCTCCGTCGTCGTAGTCACTGGGACTGTCGTCGTAGTTGTCGGCGCAACCGTAGTCGTTGTCGTCGTCGTCGGTGCTGCGGTAGTAGTCGTAGTCGTCGTTGTAGTCGTCGTCGTAGTAGTCGATGTCGTCGTAGTCGAGGTGGTCGTCGTGGTCGCTGGAGGGGAGTATCCCTCGGTTGACCAGCTAACGGTTCCTGAGCTTTCTGGAACATCCATTCCAGACTGCTCTTGGTACGTTCGGAATCTGAGTACATAATCACCAGCAGGCGGAGTCAGATGCAGCTTTGCTCCGTAGCAGTTGTCTTGTGCGTTGTGGTTGCCGTCGTCATCGTCGGCAACGATATTGCCTTCGTCGTCCAGCAACCTAAGCCACGGGTCAATCGTGGTGTCAAAGTGCATCGCAAAGCACGCCAAATTCGAATCGAACGTGACATGCAACAACGTCTCGCCGTCAAGGGTCAGGGCGTGGTCGTAATAGGTCTGGTCGGGTCCGAGGGCGACGCTCGTCAAAGCCTGCGCTGCTGGCGCAAACCACGCTGTAATGTAGAAGAACACCAACAGGGCTTTGCTGGTTCGCCGCCACGCCCGCACGGAGGGACTTTAACAGACATGGGAAAAGCGAAACAGAAGGGCACCGCCGGCGAGAACGAGATCCTCGAGCTGCTACAGAACTCAGGATTCGCTGACGCTCACCGCACCGAAGCGTCCCGAGAATCGCACGACATCTGGTGCGGCCCGTTCACCGTCGAAGTCAAATTCCGCAAAACCTGGGCCTTGTTCGACTGGATCCCCAAACTCCGCAAAGTCGCAGGCGACGAGCCGTGGGTGCTGTTCGCGATCCACGGCGACCGCCGCACAGACAAAGGCCGACAAGTCGGACGGGTAGCGGTGCTCGACGCAGACTTCGCAGCCGAACTTATGCAGGTTTGGTGTGCTACCGTTTCATCCCGTGGACGCAGCGACCGGGATACTAACGATACTGACCCTGCTGCTGCTGCCGTGGATGGCATGGGTCAGCAAGATCCTCATTAGCATCCAGGTCCGTCTGGCCCGTGGCGAAGAGAACTTCGATCGCGTTCGGGACACGCTAAACGACCACGAAGCCAGACTGCGAGCGCTAGAAGCGCGTTAGACATAATCAGGTCGAGTAGTCGGCTCAGCCACACGACTCTTGACCCAAGTACCGCAAGCCATGCACTGAAACCTGCGGTACGTCATCGACTTCGTAGCACGCACACCGTTCGACACAAGCGGACCGCTGCCGCACTGCGGACACGCATCCGGTTTGTTCATCGCCAACGCCACGTTCGGATGGTTTGGGATCCAAGGCAGCAACCGGTCGTACAACTCCTCGGTGAGCCGCACGTCTTGGACGTTGTACTTCTTCATCAACGCCCACGCTTTGTCGTCGCCCATCATGCAGTCACGCCACAGATCGAAGCCTGTATGCGGTGTCTTCTTGCCGATCCCAAGCGCTTCGGAGACGTGGGTGAGTTTGTTTGACGGGAACTTGAACTGGGACCGGACCGTCTTGAGCAGGTCGATGTCGAAGTGTGGTGCTGCCGGCGGCAGGTCGGCCAGCAGAAACTCTCGCTGGAGATGCTTCACGTCGAACGCTTTGCCGTTGTAATGGATCAGGGCATCGGCTGAGGACAGTAGCGCGTGTGCTGCTGCGACCATTGCGTCGTGGCCGTCGTGATGATCCGAGTAGAACATCACCTTCTTCGCTCCGTGCCACTTCGCAGCGAAACAGATCACCGAACCGGTCTTCTCAAGCTGGTTCAGGCCGACGTTCTGGTTCCACAACCCCCAGATGTAAGCCAGGTTCGGACTCGTCTCGATATCAATCACGAGCTTCTTCATATCCACAACCTCCCCGTCGTGTTGTGCATAACCTTACGGCACAGTCAGGATGCGGAGTGTCATGGTGCCTTCCCACCAGTCGCCATCAGCCGACAACTGCTCCGCAGACATCGACATCTGATCGATCACCACCGTGTCAGACCGCGACCCCTCCTGATACGTCACGACCCGCTTCGCGACCATCAACGCACGCAAAGCGTCATACTCGCCCTGCGGATCCTGCTGCACCGCAGCACCCATACCCCTCGAGGACGCCACACGTTTCTTCATCACGACCGGCAACACGATCTCGTCAATACGGGTCGGA
>Ga0222719_10006010_pt1 | contig 10373 bp, 2 predicted proteins | sample C33_34DmetaG_FD_165039 | JGI IMG/M metagenome (GOLD analysis project Ga0222719, IMG submission 165039) | Estuarine water microbial communities from San Francisco Bay, California, United States - C33_34D | ecosystem: Environmental > Aquatic > Marine > Unclassified | place: USA: California...
TATGTCCTAATGCTACGTTTTGTTGACCAATTGTGTTTGCTCTTAGTGAATCTGTTCCAATAGCTGCATTGTATTCACCAGTAGTATTGGCATACATAGACTGATAACCAACAGCAGTATTTTTTTCTCCAGTTGTGTTATTGTAAAGTGCTTGGAATCCCATAGCAGTATTGTAGGAACCAGCTGCTGTATTATTACTTCTTAGTGATTGGTGACCAATAGCAACATTATATAAACCTAAATCATTAAATCTTAAACTTTCAAAACCTATTGATATATTACATCCTACTGTTTGTACATGACCTGAGAAGTTTCCAATTGCAACGTTAAAAGATGCTGTTGTAGAACATCTTAAAGTACTGTCACCTATAGAAATATTATTAGTTCCAGTGGTATTTGCACCTAATGAAAGATAACCTATACCTAAATTACTTGTACCAATAGTGTTATCTCCCATAGCCTGATGGCCTATAGCGATATTTTTTGTACCTGTTGTATTAGACCAAAGTGATCTATATCCAAAGGCATTATTAACTCCTCCCGTTGTATTGGCATATAAACTTTGAAATCCAACTGCTGTATTGTTTGAAGCTGTTGTATTACTTCTTAAACTATCAAATCCAACGGCAACATTGGCAGTTCCTGTAGTATTGCTAGTTAAAGAAGTATAACCTATAGCTGTCAAATTTCCTGGAGTAGTATTACTTCTTAAAGCATAAGCACCTAATGCTGTGTTACTTCCACCTGTTGAGTTTGTACATAATGCTTCATATCCTATAGCAGTGTTATTTGAACCAGTAGAAAGTTTTAATGAAAATGCACCCATTGATGTATTGTTACTTGCTGTATTAGTATACAAAGCACAATAACCCGATGCTGTGTTATAATTTCCTGTTTGATTTTGTCTTAATGATGACGAACCTAATGCAACGTTTGATGAACCTGATGTAACAGCAACAGCTGCTTCAAAACCTAGGGCAGTATTATCTGCACCTGTTGATAAGTTGCTTAAATTATTTGCTCCAAAAAATATATTTTTATCTTTTGTACCGATTTGATGATTTCTTACATTATCTGAATTTATTGTAATATCACCATTTAATACATGAAGTTTTGATGCAGGACTTGTAGCACCTACACCAACATTTCCAGATGAGTCGATACGCATACGTTCGGAACCACCCATATAAAAAGTTATAGGTAAAGCAGTTGTAGAAGCATTTCCTGCACGTGAATAAAGTCTATTGTCTGTGCTTGTAGGTATAAATAAAAATGCACCATCACCTGTTGAATTTTCAATGGTACCATTTCCTACTACATGAAGTTCCCTATTTGGGCTGGTTGTTTTAATACCAACTCTATTTGCACTTTCATCTATAAATAAAGTTCCTGAATCAAAATTTACATCGCCTGTAAATGTAGCGGCATTGATTGTTGGATTTGTTAAAGTTTTATTAGTTAACGTTTGTGTTGCGTCATTTAAAGTTATATTTGATGTATTAGATAGATCAGTTGAAGCAATTGTAATATTAGCAGTACCGTCAAAAGATTGACCAGCAATTGTTCTAGCAGTTTCTAATGCAGTAGCTGTATCGGCATTACCTGTTACGTTACCTGTAACGTTACCTTCTAAATTTGCGACTAAAGTACCTGTAGTAATTGTTAAGTTACCTGTACTTGCACCTGTAAATGATCCTGTACCTACTATAAATTTATCAGCAGACTCGTCCCAACCTATAAATGCGTTATCACTATCGCCTCTTTCAAGTACGATACCCATATCATTGCCAGGAGTACCTGTTGTACCATTACCTAATTCTATTAGTCTATCAGATATAACTGAATTAGTTGTAGCAAGTGTAGTTGTTGTACCATTTACGGTTAGATTTCCTGTGATTGTTGCGTTACCACCAACTGATATATTGTTATTGAATGTCGCTGAACCAGCGTCTGACATATCTAAAGTTAAAGCAGTAAAATATGAACCACCATCATTACCTCTAAATAAAATGTCTTCATCTGATATCTGTGATGTCAATCTAAATGAATTTGAAGCATGAGAAAATGCACCATAATTAGTTCCACTATCAGACAATGCAATTTGCGTAGCACCATCTAAAGTTAGAGTTGTACCAACATCAATTAACATAGCAGAACTTGCTGAAATTGTTAAGTCTGTGCCATCACCTGTTATATTTTCACCTGCATCACCAAACTCAATTGATTTATTAGCACCTAAAATAACTTTGTCATTGAATGTAGCCGCACCTGCATCTGACATGTCTAACGTTAATGCTTGAACTAAAGAACCACCACTATCAAGTCCTTCTAAAATAAAACTTTTACCATTTTGTAATCCTTTAAGTTTAAAATCATCAAGACCAGATTTAAGAACTTGACCTATAAGTGTTCCATCATCTCTAAAATATATGTTTAACCCATTTCCAGCGTCAAATATTATTTGATTAGCACTATCTATTACGGTATTGTGAGAACTAGCTATTGTTAAACTAGTACCATCACCAGATATATTTTCACCTGCATCACCAAACTCAATAACTTTGTTAGCACCTAAAGTAATCTTATCATTAAACGTAGCCGCACCTGCTTCTGACATGTCTAAAGTTAATGCAGTTATTCCTACACCACCATCATTACCTCTAAAAACTAAATCTCCATTTGATAAACTTGAAACAAGTCTTAAATCATTACCACTTTTTGTTATTGATCCAAATTGTGTTCCTCCATCTTTAAAGGTTATAACACCGCTATCAGCATCTAAATTAATTGAACTTACAGCATCTAATGTTAGATCATCTGTAGCAGCCTTTATAACCTGGCTTCCTGATCCATCGGTGTCTGTAATAGTTATCTGTGGGTCTGATGATGAAAGGTGTAATAATGTTGAAGGACTTGTATTATTTCCAAGACCTACATTACCTACATTATCTATAAATAATCTAGCTGATGTGTTTGATGAGTTATAAACTTCAAAAGTTCCATTATTGCCACCTACTCTTACAAAACCATCAGAGTTTCCTAATTTAATTTGTCCTGAACCAGAATTATTATTTCTAATAAATGAACCTACCTCTGCTGCACTATGAGATACATCTAATTTAGCTGAAGGACTTGTTGTTCCGATACCAACTTTATTGTTTGTACTATCAACATGTAAGGTATTGGTATCTACTGTTAAATCAGATGTAACAGAAAAGTCTCCTGCAGCTGAAGCCACAGTAACCACACCTGTATTTGAAATTGTTGCGTCACCTGATGGTGTAACTTTAGCACTTTCATTTGATGAATTACCTACAAGTATCTCACCACTACTTAATTCTATACTTAAATCTTCTCTTAAAGTTGCAGGTGAATTTAAATCAAAAGAACCAAACGTTAAGATTTCTATATCGTCATTTAAAGCAGGAGCAGTGGTAAATGTAATAACAGTATTACTTGTTTTTGTAAAGTCTGTACCTTCGACAAGTTGTACACCATTTAAAAATACTAATACAGGATTTGTAGAAGTATATCTAAGTATCTTTGAGTTTGCATCAGCTCCACTAAAGGCTGTAGTAGACCCATCACCAGTATATCTGTATCTCTCAACTATACCTGTTTGTTCAGGTGGTGCTACTCCTATATAACTTGCCATAAATTCTCTCTTATACTATTTATACGATTTGTATTAAGTTGATTCTGTAACTTCAACCCAACCTTTTGTATTATCACTTTGATACAATTCCTCATTCCATCTATAATTAATGTCAGGTCTTGTAAGAGGTGCCTCCCACAAACAAGTTGTTTCATTTAATATCCATGAGGGAAAAGGTTGTGGTGGTATAAAAGCATCCTTAGTTTTATCGTAAGTAAATCCTATTCCTGCATAATTTTTTCTCAATGGTGTTCCACCTAATAAATGTTGTCCACCTTTAGTATTGTATGATGTTTGTATCCATTTACCTGGAGTTTCATCAACAAATGTGTCAATAAACTCTTGTTCAGCAACTATAACCTGAATTACTTTTCCATCTAATACTTTTGCAAAATGAGCCATATTATCTCCTATAAACTTGTTGTATCATATCTTATTACTACTATACCTGAGCCGCCGTTAGCGCCTTGTGTTTCTGAACTGGTATTACTATCAGCAGCACCGCCTCCGCCACTTCCTGTATTTGCACTTCCATTAGTAGCGTCGGATGTTGATCTAGCCGCACCATTTCCACCACCACCTGATCCTCCTGATCCAGGTGTAGCATCAGCACCTACACCGCCACCTCCACCACCTGCGTAAGTGACAGATGAACCTGTTATTGAAGAAGCCGCTCCATTACCACCGTTACCACCAGCATGATTTTCTCCACCGTTTGTACCAGCTGAACCTTTTCCACCTCCACCAGATCCTCCTCGTGCAGGTCCGCCACCACCATCATTTCCTTGTCCAGATGTTCCAGAGCCTCCACTAAATACTGTAGCACTATCATCATTACCAGAACCTCCACCAGAGCCTCCATTATTTCCATTACTTCCTGTATCTGATGAAACTGTTCCACCACCTCCTCCTCCTATACTTGTAATACTGTTGAAAGAAGAATTTGATCCATTATTACTACCACCAGACGCACCAGCACCGACAGTTACAGTAAAATCTCCAGTAGAAGTAACAGTTGAACTTGCAGAACGATATCCACCAGCTCCACCTCCTCCAGAACCTCCAGAGGCATCATGTCCACCATCATTGTTACCACCAGCTCCACCTCCAGCAATAATTAAGTATTCTATTGGTAAATTGGATATTGTGTTAGTAAAAGTTCCAGATGAAGTAAATGTGTGAATTCTATAGTCACCTGAAGTAGTTATAGTACCACCGGTTGGTACAGCATTTACTGTTATACTAAACTGTCTTGTTGAATTGCCGTTAGATGTTGCAGCCTGAACTGTAAAAGTTTCTGTTCCTGTAGCACTTGGTGTACCTGTAATATAACCTGTTGAAGAACTTAGAGATAAACCTGCTGGTAATGAACCAACTGTTACTGAATAAGTAATTGTATCTCCATCTGCGTCCGTAGCAGAAGCGTCTAGTGTTGAACCTGAAACAGCTAAGCTGTCAAATACAGTACCTAAAGTGCCAGCTGCTGTTGCAAATACTGGCAATACTTCATCAGCAGTTATAGCACTTTGAAGTAAAGCAGCTATACCAGAACCATTTTCAAGTCTAAGCGTATAAGGACCGTCTGTTGAATTAAAATCACTTCTAGTGACTGTTAAAGTAAATTGTGTAGAGCTATCTCTACTAATTGTTTGAGGGTTAACTGTAGAGCCCGAAGTTTCTGGAACAAATGTTACAACACCAGCAGTCGTATCAAAACTAGCACCTGAAATAACAATTGTAGCATCTCCTGCAGCCTCATCATCAATAGTAAATGATGTTACAGTTGAACCACCATCAACTGTAAAACCTGTAATAACTGGTGGAGCATCAATAGCTTTCCAAGCAGTACCATCATAGTATTCAGCAAGGTTAGTGTCTGTGTTAAATCTTAATTCACCACTTTCAGTATCCGCTCTTTGAGCTTGTGTACCTTTAGGTAATATAATACCGCTAGTACCTTTAAACTTTCGATTTTTACCTGTTATATCTCTACTATCTGCCATTGTTTTCCTTTATAATTTTATTTATTATATTTACTATAACACCTCAATTAGTTTCCAACCGTAAGTTGCACCACTGTAAACTAATCCAAACGCACTGTCTTCAGTTGATACGACTAAATCAGCAGCAGCACCGTTAATATTATTTCCATTTCTACCAATTGTTAAATTATTTGTATCAAAAGTAGAAGCTAAATCTACAAATCTTATTTCATCACCTAGTGATGGAGAAGCTGGTAATGTCATTGTAATAGCACCACTTGTTGTGTTTATAAAATATCCTTCACCAGCAACGGCTGTGAAACTTGAAGTTTTAGCGGCCTGCCAATCAGTACCTGCTGATATAGTTGCACTTCCACCTAATGAAACAGATGATCCGTTAATAGTAATACTACCTGCTCCAGCAACAAACGCTGACCCATTGTAACATAAAACTTGGCCTGAAGTAGCACCTAAACCTGGTATTCTTAAAGCAGTAACATTCGCATCACCTAAAGTGATTTCATTTGTTGCAGTTGCTGAAGAGGCCTGAGCATTGTATCCCAATATTATATTATTACAACCTGTAGTTATATCACATCCAGCAATATAGCCTACAGCAGTATTATATTGTCCTGTGGTATTTGTCGTTAATGCTAAAGCACCTATAGCCGTATTACATTTACCAGTGGTATTTGCTCTTAAAGCTGAACGACCAACAGATACATTTAAATTTCCTGTAGTATTGGCACACATAGCTCTACTACCTATAGCAACGTTATCACAACCTACTGTATTACATGCCATTGCCATAGTACCTACAGCAGTATTTTGTTGAGCAGTCGTATTTCTATATAAAGAATTCCAACCTATCGCAACGTTATCAACACCTGTCGAATTATAAAATAAAGATTCATTTCCTATTGCTACATTGCTATAACCTGTTGTGTTATTACATAAAGACCTAAAACCTAAACTAACATTATCAACACCAATTGTGTTTAATTTTAATGCCTCATGACCTATTGCTGTATTTTCAGCACCTGTCGTATTACATTTTAAAGCAGCATCTCCAATGGCAGTATTATATGAACCTGTTGTGTTTGCTTGTAATGTTACATTTCCTACTGCTGTATTTGAAACACCAGTTGTTGTATTTTGTAAAGATTGATTTCCTATAGCCGTAGTAGATGACGGTGTAGTTGCAGTTGATAATGCTAAAGTTCCAATAGCTGTTATATTATCTGTGTTTGCTATAGCATATCCCGTACAATATCCCATTAATACATTTGAACTTCCTATAGAACTTCTATGAGCACAAGTACCAACAATTGTATTACAACTACCACTATTTAAATATTTTACTTGAGCACCTATAAGAACATTATAATTACCAGTTGCATATATTCCAGCGCCATAACCCATAACTGTATTCCAAGAACCTTCAGCATTTCTAAATGCGGTATTTCCAAGTATTGCATTATATTGACCAGTTGTCATACAACAACGAGCCGCATCAAGACCGATCGCAACATTGTTTGTACCTGTTGTTAATAAACATAATGCTCTAAATCCAACAGCAGTATTATTTCCACCTGTTGTAGCAGAGTATAATGCACAATGACCTAATGCGGTGTTTGTAAATGCTGTAGTATTATTTGTTAATGCAAAATTACCAACTGCTAAATGATTACTTGAATAGTTTCCATCTAAAGCTTCATAACCAATTGCTATGTTAAAAGCATTATTTTGTCCTATAGCACCTGCAGCATATCCAATAAATATATTGCAACATATATTACAAGCATACTGTCCAGCACCTTCTCCAATTGCAATGTTGCCAGAATTACATATATTATATCCAGCTGATGTACCTATTGTAATATTTTGAATACCCGTTGTGTTACAAAATAATGATGATGTTCCAATAGCAATGTTATTATCAACAGCTATTTGATTAAAGGCAGCATTATTTCCTATGGCTATGTTACTACTTCCTGTTGTTGACGATCTAGCTGCAAAGTAACCTATTGCTATATTTTGATTTCCTGTAGTTGTATCTCTTAGAGCTGCACATCCAATGGCAATATTACATGCACCTATTGTATTAGATGTTAAAGAACTTTGTCCTATAGCAACGTTAAAACTACCTGTTGTATTGTTTTGTAATGCATTGTTACCTAGAGAACTGTTAAAACAACCAGTTGTATTTTTCCAGTTGTTTAAATATCCTATAGCAACGTTAAAACTACCTTGGTTTGCGTCTCCTAAAGCAGTTGATCCTATTGCAATATTTCTATCACCAGCAGTTGAAGCTGTCATAGCACCATCACCAATTGCTACATTAGAACATCCTGTTACATTTTGACATAATGCATTTGTACCAATAGCAACATTTTTTTGACCTGTTGTATTACAATACATTGTACGATAACCAAGAGCAACGTTAAAACATCCTTCAGTATTTAAATGCATAGCCATGTCACCTAATGCTACATTTGAACCACCAAATGTTGTTTTACACATAACTTGATAACCTATAGCAGTGTTTGCTGTGGCAGTTGTAGCTGAAAATAAAGAGTTATAACCTATTGCAGTATTATAACAACAAGTATTGTTTCTAAGAGAATTAGTACCTATAGCAACATTATAACACCCTATTGTATTATATTGTGATGATTGAGTACCTATAGCAATATTACATGCACCTGTTGTATTACATTCAGATGATCTAAATCCAATAGCAACATTACAACTACCTGTTGTGTTATATTCTAATGTTTCAGTTCCTATAGCAACGTTGGAAAGACCTGTTGTATTTGCTCTTAGATTATTTGCACCCAAAGAAACATTGTAACATCCTGTTGACATGTTTTGGGCATTATTATAACCTACAGCAGTATTATAATTTCCACCGTTAAGAATACAAAAATTACGATAACCAATACCAACGTTTCCAAAACCAGATTTCATCCCAAATCCAGCGTCTGATCCTATTAATACATTAGCTTGTGCTACACAATACGCTCCATTGTCATATTTACCTGCGCTGTAACCTGCACGATTACCAATTGCAATATTATTATCAACACATTGTCCATCTCGTAAAGCACAAGCACCTATGGAAACATTTTTTGTTCCAAATTCAGCTCTGAGATTTGCAGACGGACCTATTGCTATATTTTGACAACCTGTTGTATTACAAAGCAATGTTTCAAATCCTACAGCTACGTTATATTGTCCTGTTGTGTTGCTACAAAGAGTTTGATATCCCACACCTACATTATAAGAGGCTGTTGTATTAGCATATAAAGTTTTCTGTCCAATTCCTATATTATATTGACCGCCTACATTGCAGTATAAAGCATCTGTTCCAATAGCAACGTTATATCTACCTGTAGTATTACATCTTAATGCAAACTGACCTACTGCTATATTATTTGTTCCAGTTGTATTATTGTAAAGTACATAATTACCAAAACCTATGTTATTTGCTCCAGTTGTATTACAGTAAAGTACAGCTTCACCCATTCCAAAATTGTAAGATCCTGTTGTGTTATTTCTTAATACACTACCACCGATTGCAATTGAATTTGCTGGAAAAGTAGCATTTTCCATTGCTTGATATCCTATTGCAATTAGACCACCATTTGTATTTACTTTAAGAGCTTTATATCCTACAGCTACATTTTGTGAACCTGTTGTATTACATTTTAATGTTTCATATCCTATAGCAACGTTACAACTTCCTGTGGTATTACATTCTAAATTGTAAGCACCTAATGCTACGTTATAACAACCAGTTGTATTATTAAATAAACTTTTATATCCTGCAGCTACTTGGCCAAATCCTTCGGTGTTACAATAAAGTGAATTATGACCTAACGCCACGTTTTGTTGACCAATAGTGTTACTTCTCAATGAGTCAGTACCTATAGCCGCATTGTACTCTCCAGTAGTGTTTGAATACATTGATTGATAACCAATTGCTGTATTCTTTTCTCCTGTAGTGTTATTGTAAAGTGCTTGATAACCGTGTGCTGTGTTATATGATCCTGCGTCTGAAACATTGGCTGTTAATGCTTGATGACCAACTGCTGTGTTGTAGCAACCAGAAACGTTAGCACACATTGCTTGATAACCAATTGCAATGTTACCAAGGCCACCATTATTTGAACTTAATGCATCAACACCTATTTTTAATTGTAATGTGTCAGCACCTAAAGAGTGACAACAAGAACCAAACTTAATATCATTAGGTGCATATACAACACCTGTACCTGAACCTGAAAGTTTTAAATCTACATTTGATGTACCAATTGTAGCAGAACCAGAAGAGGCCATGCCTGTTGTAGTTGTTACTGGTACATATGTTTGTGTTGCATCTATATTTGCTGATAAAGTTGTTGAAACTGATCCTACAGTTATTGTATCTCCAGATGTAGCAGTCGCTGCTGTTGTGCCGTTGTCACCTCGAGTTACGCCTGTTAAACCTTTTAAACTTGTTGAGGTTGTTGGTAAATAAGGATCAGCCGTACTACCTTCATTAACCATAGCACCCCAAACAAATGCTGTACCAGTAACACCAGAGTCCCTAATAGGATAAACACCTATATTGTAACTACCAGGTGTTGTATGAGTTGTAAATGTAACTGATATTCTACTCCAATCAGATGAGGATGTTTGAGAATAATATGATGTTGAACTTACAATATCGGTACTTCTAGTTAAATCAAAAA
>Ga0222719_10006013_pt1 | contig 10371 bp, 11 predicted proteins | sample C33_34DmetaG_FD_165039 | JGI IMG/M metagenome (GOLD analysis project Ga0222719, IMG submission 165039) | Estuarine water microbial communities from San Francisco Bay, California, United States - C33_34D | ecosystem: Environmental > Aquatic > Marine > Unclassified | place: USA: California...
CCCAAGCGCAGAGCCTAGCTGTATTACCCAAGGCGAACTACGCTCAATTGATACCGCGTACTCCCACTCAATTTCGACAGTGGTCTTGTCTGGCTCTGGAATCAAAGCAATGATTTCGGCAATGTTAGCCAGTAGACCGCGCTTGGCTAGTTCTAATCGTGCTTGGCGTGGAGTCACTTGAGTAAAAGAACGCCAGCCGCTTAAAAACTCTGCCTGTTCTTCTGCTGTCATGTCGTGAACAGTCCAGCCAACAGTAGCTTGCATTGGGTCTTCAATCTGATTCAGCGTTATGTACTGAGTAAACGGATCAAACTCTGGTTGAGGCTCTATTTCTGGCGCGTGGTTAGGATTAAAGTTAGGAGCTACTACGGGTGGTTCGTAGCTTCCAGAACCCTCAGTAGGCAACTCTACTTCTTCAGGGTGTGCGTCTTGGCGCTGCCAAAACTCTACTGCCACAGCAGCCCCGCCATGAATAATTGCTGAAATGTTTTCTTCTGAAAAGTCAGTAGGGTTATAGCTTCGAGTAAAGTCAGGGTAACCTTCGCTGCTATACACAACGACAAGGAACTCTGCTTTTGGTTCTATCTTTTTAATTTGGTATGTGTAGTTCACAAGTGTTCCTCTTTATGCGATTTGGTATGCGATAATTACAACGCCTTGATAGCCGGGACGAGAAGCGCCGCCTCTACCGCCTCCGCCACCACCGCCGCCGCCGTAAAAAGTAGGATAACCTCCAGCACCGGTACCGCTGCCGCCAGAACCGCCTCCACCAGCACCGGCTCCTCCTCCGCCTTGGAATCCGCCGCCGCCGCCACCGCCAGCGTATCTAATTCCGTTACGCGCCCATATTCTACCACTTCCTCCGCTACCGCCATAGTCAGTAAATCCGCTGCTAGTATTGCCTCCTGCTCCACCAGCACCACCGCCTCCTGCTCCAGATTGGCCGTTATTACTATCACCAGAACTATATCCTTCTGGGGGGTTATAACCGCCTAGGTTTCCTGCACGGCCATCCCAGCCGCCAGAAGGACCGCCACCAGATCCACCGGGTTGGCCTTGGTAATTATAGTTGCCATAATAACCACCAGTGCCGCCACCTGTTGTAGAGTTTCCATCGTAACTTGTATTGTTACCGTTATTACCTACGCTACCACCGCTGCCTACAGCTACGCTTTTATTGCCTACTGCCGCAGAAAAAGAGAACTCTCTCATGCCGCCAGCGCCTCCTCCTCCACCACAACGTCTGTCACCGTTACCCGCAGTGTTGCCACCGCCTCCTGCCCCAGCAACAATTAAAACGTCTAGCGTGTTTGAAAAAGAACCAGTTGCAGTTGCATTAACGGTAAAGGTTCCTCCAGATGTAAACGTATGGTAGCGGTAGCCCCCAGAGTCAGAAATAGTTCCTCCTGTTGCAACTATTGGAGATGCGCTAGACTTACCGTAGAAATCACGAATTCTAAGCCTACCGCTTGCAGGAACACCGGCAGCAGCTCCAAGGTATTCAGACATACTGTGAGGCACTACGCCGCCAAACTCAGCAGCAATATCGCTTAAGCTCACTTGACCGCTAGATGGTAGTGCCATTACGGTGCTCCAAATGCAGTTACATCGTCAAGCGCGATAACCTCACCTGCCGTGGTGATCTTAGCTACATCCGTACCGTTGTAAACAAAACGAAGATCATTACCGTCTAGCTTTATTTCCCACGAGCCAATCTGTACTCCGCTAGCAATCGACACGTTACCCGCATCAGCAATAGAGATAGCCGCGTTACCCGTCTTACTGTTTATGTTTTGTACGTCGAGATCAGACATTAGTTAGCCTCCACTGCCGACAGACGGCTCTCTAAATCCTCAATCTTTGCTACAGCTCCTTTGAGTGCCGCCACTTCGGCCTTTAAGTCTTGGATTTCCTTGACCAACATAGGTACAAATCGAACATAATCTATGCCCCACCTATCCTCTTCATTGTCTGGTTTGTGTACCGCTTCTGGGTATACCTCGTACGCCTCTTGAGCAATAAAACCGTGACTCCAATGCTCTGGATTCTCAAAGCCCTTGTCGTACTCTCTGACCTTAATAGCATCAATAATGCTTCCGGCAGACTTAGCGTCTACAATGTTAGACTTAATGCGGCGGTCAGATACTTGCACAAACGCACCAGCAGACGTAACTCTAAACTCTTCACCCTGACTATCAATGCCAATAATAAACGGCTGAGATGTGTTATTAGGAGCGGCGTTTGGATACTTCAAGCTAAGGCAACTACTGGGAGCAGCCGATGTGTTAGAAAAAGAAGCTGTTGAGTCGCTTAAAGAGCTCTTTGAGACAGTTAAAGGGCTAGTGCCGCTAGTAGTCCCAACCAGCACGTTGCCGCTGGAGTCTATGCGCATACGCTCTACTTCATTTGTATTAAATGCAAGTGCAGGGTTAGTAAAGTTAGTTGTTGTTCCGATGGCCCTTATACTAGCCCTGCGATTTGCTGTAGTAGGACGGCCCATTCGTATTTCACAGTCATACCCAGCAGCGCCTGACCCAACATGAGTAAGGTCAAGTACCTGAGCCACGCTATTGGCTGTATTTGAACCACCTTGAGAGGTTAAAACAGCAGTAGGGAGGGAAGTGCCAATACCAACATTGCCGCTGGCATCAGTAGTAACAAACTCTCCGCCTGTAACTTCTGGTAGCGTTATTGTGCAATCTGTATTACTGTTAGGCGAGGCAATGGTGAAGACACCCGTACCGCTTGCGTTTGGCGTTAGGTTAATCTTAGACATTATCTGCCTCCTGAATAACTAGTGTTCCAGCTTCTACTTGACGCAGGATTTCAGCGTAGTGACGGTTAGCGGGGTCTAGTGGGACTGACATTTCAACGCCGTCAATGGTTGCTTTAATCATAAGGCTTTCGGAGTCAGTGTACTGTGCTAATGTAATGTTCATTTCATTCATTGTTATAACTCCGCATCAAAGTCAACATAAACAGCGGCGTTATCTGTGCGTATCCAGCCACCGTGGCCCACTGTTCCAGATACTTCTGTCTTGTTGTAAATCTCACCGATATTTGGGGTGCTTCTATTTCCAAGCGATAATGAGTTGAAGTAGTCAGCCGCCCCGTCCCTAATAAATTCGTAATAGCTTGTGCCACTCGCCGCATTTAGAGTTGGAAGGGCTCTCATCGTAACTGGAAAATAAACAACACCCGCCATGTAAGTAGATCTATAGTATACGCCAAGACCTAAAGTATTTGCCGTGCCGTCCGCCGCACGATAAAAATACCGCTGACACAACGCAAGTTCTTCACCATAGCCACGCTTCCTAAACGGCGTAGCAATAGAGCCTTCTTCAACCTTTACGTTAGTAAACGTACCACTAGTAAACTTAACGGTAGCGTTGGTATTAGCCGTTAGCGTTACTGTGTCTCCACTACTAACTGTTGTGCCATCTACAGCGCCAGTAGCAGTTCCAGTCCAAGTAATAACGTAAGTACCGCCAGCAATATTGAAGCCTTCAATGACCTGCTCAACTCCACCAGATGGTGCTGTCATTACTCTACCGGCTTCGTTGCCTGTAAACGTAAGAGACTCACCAGATGTAACAACGCGCCAGCGATCCAGCGTGTATTCATTAGCTCCAGTAGTCGCTGTCCCAGATGTATAGCCGCGCTGGTTTACCGACCCATCGCCGTTGATAATGGTGTTGTAGCCAAATACGTTAGGCGCTGCAATTCCGTCTGTTCCGTCTAGTGTAATAGCCATTTAAATCACCACCCATCGTGCGCCAGTTTCAATAGTTACACTAACACCTGAATTAATACTAATCGGCCCTGTGCTCATAGCGTTTTTGTCCGCTGCAATAATATAATCTGTAGTTACGGTTTGATCGTTTTCATAGAAAACAGCATCACCACCACCACCTGAAGCACCGCCACCGATAGATCCCCAAGCTGTTCCATTATAACCTTCAAACGAGTTAGCGTCTGTGTTAAAACGCATCAAGCCCGTAGCTGCTGTAGGACGCTGTGCTTCAGTACCAGTAGGTAGTTCTGCTGCGCCTACGTCACCGTCAACCTGAGAAACAAAACCAGTAGAAGGCTCATAAGCCTGTACCCAAGCACTACCGTTGTACGCCTTCATAACGCCTGACGTAGTGTTAAAGTACAGCGCACCAGTAATCAGTGCGTCACCGTCGTTGTCTAACGTAGGGTCAGACGCTTTAGCGCCTAAATAACGATCATCAAATGAATCAAACGATGCTGCTGCGTTAGCTTCAGATGTAGCTGCGTTGCTAGCTGATGTAGACGCATTAGACTCAGACGTAGCTGCGTTGCTTTCTGAGGTCGCTGCTGCGCTCTCTGAGGCTGCTGCATTAGTTTCTGAGGTCGCTGCTGCGCTCTCTGAAGCTGCTGCGTTTGTTTCTGATGCTCCCGCATTGATCTCGCTCGTAGCTGCGTTAGACGCGCTTGTAAAGGCTGCTGAGGCACTGTTCGTTGCGCTGGTAGCACTAGCGGTAGCTGACGTAGCACTAGACGACGCTGAAGTTGCTGAGTTGCTTGCGTTAGTCTCAGAGGTGGCAGCATTGTTCTCGCTGGTCAGAGCAGCAGCAGCGCTTGCCGCAGCCGCAGAAGCTGAACCTGCAATGCCTTCTACAAACAGCTTATTAGTAAGGTCGTTGTCGTCTACAGGCACGTAAGCAGAGGTTACCTTGTTGGAGCCCATGTCTAGTGTACCCAGAAGAGCACCGCCGTTAACGCCTAAGAAGTTATCGTCTACGTATGACTTAGGGGCAGCGTCAGAAGCAGCTGTTGGCGTAGGTAAACCTGTAACTTTACCTGAGCTAAATGTAACAGTACCAGTCATAGTACCACCAGCTAGCGGTAGCTTAGTCGCTAGGCTGTTAGCAGTGGTTGTAGCAAAGTTAGCATCGTCGCCTAGTGCAGCAGCTAGCTCGTTAAGCGTGTCTAAAGTGGCGGGAGCGCTTGCAACTAGGTTAGAGATACCTGTGTCTACGTAGTTCTTAGTCGCAGCGTCAGAGGCATTGACGGGCTCTGAGAGGTTAGTAACAGTAGCAGACGTACCAGCCACCATGTCCAACGAGCCGTTGATAGTCACGTTGTTAAACGATGACGTACCAGTAACGGCGCTGATGTTACCAATTACATTGCCTACTACATCGCCTGTCAAATTACCTGTTACGTTTCCGGTTACATTCCCTGTCAAAGGGCCAGCGATGCTAGAGGCCGACAGAGTGGTAAATGCACCAGTAGAAGGTACAGAAGCGCCTACGGTAGTTCCATCAATAGCACCACCATCAATGTTAACTGAAGGTAAGACAGATAAACCTGTGGCTGTAAGAGTAGTAAATGACCCAGCAGCTTTTGAAGAAGCACCAATAGTTGTACCGTCTACAGAACCACCGTTAATATCAACTGAAGCAAACGTAGAGGTGCCAGTAAATGTAGGATTTAACGCAGGAGCTGCTGACAAAAAAGCTGCTTGAATTCCTGTAAACTCAGCAGAAAAGTCAGAACCACGTATAACTTTACCCGGATCATTATCGGGCAGTGCATCTTTGGATGCAAAGTTAGTCGTGATATTATAGGTAATAGACATTAAATAACCTCCTAGTTATCTCTTCCCCAAAGGGTGAATAGGGTACTAAAGCCGAAGCTCTTTCCCCTAGTAGTCTATTTAAACTGTACCGAACAACTTAACGCCAGCTTCAGGACGATAAGTCTCAGTGCCGTACAGAGTGTCAGCAGTCATCAAGTCAGCAAGGAACTCTTGCTTGTATTGAGTCTGGACACGAACACCCAACTGCTCAGCGAAGACGATAGCGTCTTTGTGCATAAGGATAGAACCCTTTTCGTCAGTGTTCTCAGTAGGCAGGTTAGTTGAAACGTAGATGTCAACACCGTAGAGGCTGCCAATAACACCAGACTCAACGGGCTTACCAGTTACGAAGTCAGTAGAGATGTAGTTAGAAACGCCTAACAACTCTTTCTTCATCGCAGGTGAGATAACCCATACACGGCTGTCCATAGGTACGCCGTTGTCGTCCAGTACCTGAAGAGCAGCACGGAAGCCAGCATCATTAAACGCAGAAGCAGCTGTACCAGCAGCAGTCTGTACGCCTGTAGAAGTGAACTCCAACTGTGAAGTGAAGTTAGCAGCTTCAGCAATGATAGCAGTGTCTACGCGAGTAGCCAAAGCGTAACCAGCGTCTTGAGTGTAGAACTGACGGAGGCTAGCAAGAGCCTGTACGTCTGTGATGTCTTCGATCAGACGGCTGTACTCGTAGTGCTGGTCGATAGAGATAACCAACTCGCCAGTGTTGCCAGCGATTAGGTTAACCTGAGTCTCAGCAGCCTTAACAGACGCGTTACCACGGTCGGGCTTAGGTACGCGGATAGTGTCGCCCTTCTTGCCAGTCATAGACATAGCGCGAACGAGAGGCTTAACTACAAGCGACTTCTCATAAGATGCAATAATTTCATCACTCCAGATTTCTGGGATGAAAGTAGCTGCGGTTGTGTTAGTTACGTGGTTAGTTCCAAGTGCCATTGTGTTAATTCCTTAGTGGTTATTTAACCCGGCCTTCAGCGTATGCTTTCATGATCTCCGGTTGGAGAGCCTCATACCGCTTAGGGTCGCGGTTCATTAGTTCAATAATGTCTCGACGACGATAGGTATTGCGGGCTTTGGAGCCCTCAGGATTAGATCGTGCCGAACCAGTAGAGGCTTTCTTAACTTCGTTTTTCTGTGCCGTACGTTCCATAGCAGCTGTTTGCTTGACCACACCTTGCCGCTCTTTATAAAGCGAGATGAGTTCATTAGCTGCATCAAAGTCATAACCTTTATCAGCTTTAGCATACAGCTCTTGACGGATCTTAGACTTAGCAACCCAGTCTTTGAAGCCTTGGTCTGTTACAACCTCCTTCATGTCAGGGTGTGCTGCCTGTAATGCCGCTATAGATCGAGACTTAGCCAGCTCTTCTGCTACGGCCTGAGCCTGCTTTAGAGCTGGGTGGTTATCAATCTGTCGCCGCATCGCCCCTTTAGGGTCAGAGAAAAAGTCAGTATCGTCTTCCTCAGGTTCCGGTGCAGATGGTTGCTGTTGTGCCGCTATGGATGTCTTTACCATATCGTCGAAGGCTTTCCGTAGCTCTCCAACTTCTTGGCTCTGCTGTCCTAAGCGAGACTCTAGCTCCCTGTGCATCTGAGCAATCTCAGTTGCGCTCTTACCTCGGTACTTTTCCGGGAGGTCGTTATCTTCACTAGGCTCTTCCGTCTCACGCGACTCTGCTGCTTGTATATCTACAGCTTCCTCGTTATCGTTATTGACTTCCTCTACTGAATTAATATCGGTTATCTCTTCGTCAGTATCATTAGGTAAATCTACAAGTCTTGCCATTATATAAACTCCGGCCCACTAGGGGTTATCAGATTAAATTAAAGCAGATCCACTGGCATAGCGGGTTGCCTACTTTCGTCCAGCCGCTTCGTGTTCGCGCTTCCACTTAAAAGACGCACCGGGGAAATCCCCAGACACACCCTCAAGCTGACACTTCACTGGGCTGATGATGCGCTTGGACTCAGAAGAACATACCGTGCACCGGAATGCGGACTCCCTTCGTCCAAACACTTCGTCTATGTGACCGCAAGAGCCGCAGCGTACATCAAGAATCTGACGCATCGTACTGCTCCTCTGCCGCCTTTACAAATGCTTCCCACCCATATATTTGAGCGAGCGCCTCAAGCCGTCCTTTGGCTTTCCAAAACTCTTCGCTAGAGTTAATACCATCTACCTTAATGGCTTCGATACCTAGCTTAATCTCTTCTTGAAATAGATCCCATCCTTTCGTCATGAACAAAGTACGGCAGTGCTCGAAGTATTCTTGATCACTCACCACTTTTTGTACCTCGCTTTGCTGGCTTCTTTAGCTCTGCTAATTGTTCTTCTAACTTTGCCAGTCTCTTGAGGATGTCAGTTAGATACCTTGTGGTATTGTCTACTAACTCATCGAACTTACGTTGATCTATCATTGGGTTATCTCCTTGAGGCCCATTACTGTTAATGCTTCTTATATACCTGATTATAACATGTGTCAAGTACTAGGTCAATTACTTTGTGCTCTTAGCCCCTTTACATTTCCAGCGTTTCCTGCTAAGGTTGTTGGGGGTATTGGGGTCATTGGCTTTATCTTTAGGTAATCTTTTCTTAATACCAAGCGAGCGAGCACAGTAGCTATCTCCTTTACTGGTACCGGGCTTTACTCTAGGGCCGCCGCCTTTAGCCGCACCTGCCTGACCGTAGCTAACTTTTTTACCGCTAGCTGTAATTTTTACCTTAGCTTTGCCTTTAGCTGGCTTTTTAGTAGCCACGCTTAGGAGCCTTTCGCTTTGCTTTTGGTTTAGCTTTTGACTTTACTTTACCCATACAAGTCCCTGCTTTCTTACACTTAGCGGGTGTTTTACATCCTGCACATGTTTTCATCTTTTCTTCCTTTTTTTGGCTGTCTTGGCTGCGTTCTTAAAGTCTTTAGCAGTGGGGGCACCTGCGTCCCCTGCCTTACGCATCTTCTCTCCGCGCTTTCGTTTAGCGTGTATGTTAGCGTATAAACCTTTACTGGCCACGATTCATTTCCTCCGTAGGATTTTGAGGAGTTTGTGAAGAGCGTTGGTCAGCAGACGTTAGTTGCTTAACTAGCTCAGCTTCGGCCTTAGCCTTAGTCTCTTCCATACGTCGGTCTTGCATACCTTGGAGCTCTTGCTCTTTCAGCAGCAGTTCAGACATCTGCTTCTTACGTTGGAACTCTTTTTCTTCCATGTCTTCAGCATACTTAAAGGTTAGTTCCTCAGGCATTAGCTTAGTCTCAGTCGCATACTTCTGGGCACGTGACTGGCTCTCAGCAGCTTGTGCGTTGAGTAGCTGTACTTGTCCCTGAGCGATGGCCAACTGGATCTGCTCTTGCTTCTGCTGTGCTTCCATCGCTGCCCTTTGCTGCTCTGGGTTAGGCTGGCTGGCCGCATCGATAGCGTCCATAATCTCACCACGGTTGGTAATGTTAAGGTGGTCAATAATTGCCTTGACGACAGCTGTGTGTGCAGGGCTGTCAGGTGGTAGCATCTGTAGCATTTGAGTTAGCTGATTCACTTCGTACTCACGAGCCATAGCGCCTAGTGAGCTATAGGGCGTGAAGGTGTAGTCTTTAACTGGGTAGTTCTCTGGATCAAACTGCATGTAGCGGAACGCAGCTTTACGTATAAACGGGATCAAGAAGTTCTCTTGGAAGTTCACGAGCGTACGCTTCTGGCGCTTGATAAGAGCACCCTGCGACATAGACATACCAGCAGCAGTTACGTCATTCTGTACCTGTGCCATTGAGCCGTCAGCTGAACCAGTTGCCTGAGACACCATCTGCTGTAGAGCTGCACCCTGCTGAAAGGTTACAGCGTTAAGCTGGCCGAAGTTGAATGGCATGATAGACTCACCGGGTGCGCCGTTGGTAAGAAGCATACGACCGGGACGGATCTCCATCTTGTGACCGCGTGGGATACGTGTAGCGTCCACTGCCATCATTGGGTGGGTCGTTAGGGCTAGCGCGTCAATACGTGCGCGTAGCTCTGCGTCAAGGGCCTTTTGCGACATGTAACCCTTCTCGCATACACCACGGCCCCAGAAGGTCGATGGTACGATGTCCCACTGGAACGCCACTACTGGACGGTCCTGACACATGTAAGGGTTAGGAATAGCCTTCAGCAGCGTCCCTTCGTTAGCGATGACGATAATCGCTTCGACGTAGTGGCCGGGTTCGGTGATGTCTTCCTCGTCCACACCCGACTCAATGAGCAAGTCGCGTGGAACTTTCCCGTAGTACTTGGTGAGGCGTACACGCCCTGTGGGTGTATGGGTAAGTTCAGGGTCCGCTTCGATTGATTCATCAGCTGCTGCTCCTGTTACATGTACGTCATCACGGTATACGCCCGCTTCCTGTAGCTCTTGTACAATGTGTTCACTTACAAACTCATCGATGGCACAGCCCATAGCTTCGTCAATACACGTAGCGTTAGGGTCAATAAGAAAGTTTCTAGGCTGAATAGGGTTGATCTTTACGAGGGGACGGTATGATTCCGTTACGCCAATCTCTTGCATATCGCCATCCATAATAGGACGGCTGCCGGGAGTGTACGTTTTGTGCTCCTCGAGGATAACCTCACCGATGCCTGTACCGTACACAGCAGCGTTTACTAGAACCTCTGCTACAGCAGAACGTACTCGTGCCAGTGCAAAGTCTTCGTGCAGCTTACGCCCTAGATAACGTACGTCTTTACTATCTTCATCACCAAAGTTATCTTTTATACCAAACAGCTTA
>Ga0222719_10006015_pt1 | contig 10370 bp, 11 predicted proteins | sample C33_34DmetaG_FD_165039 | JGI IMG/M metagenome (GOLD analysis project Ga0222719, IMG submission 165039) | Estuarine water microbial communities from San Francisco Bay, California, United States - C33_34D | ecosystem: Environmental > Aquatic > Marine > Unclassified | place: USA: California...
ATTATTATATGTTACCTCTTTAGGATTCTTTACTCTTAAAATATACGATTTACTTCTCGCGGCGGCAAGTAATCCGTAAGGAGAATCTTCTACTATTAAAGTTTCTTCCGGAAGCATACTCATAGTTGATATAGCCTTCCAGTACATTTCTGGATGTGGCTTACTGTTTGTGACATCTTCGTTAGATATAATAAGGTCTAAATATTCGATTAATCCTAATTTAGCCAGTACAGTAAGTACTGTTCTTCTTATAGAATTAGAGCAAACAGCTAATTTAAATCCGTCTTTATGTAATAATTGCATGGTAGCAATTAAATTTTCATCTGGTTGTAGGTCTGCTAGTTTTTTTAAAGTAATCTGTTGCTTTTTATTCCATACATCTTTATGTACTTCTGATGGTAGACCTTTTTCTTTGGTCAACAAATCTAGTTTTTGAAAAGTTTTGAGTCCATCGTATGTATTAAGGTGTTCAGCCCAATCTATTCTATAACCTGGGTTAATAGATGTCAATGCTTCGTTAAGAGCATCAAAGTGTATATTTTTTGCTTCTACTAAAACTCCATCTAAATCAAATATAATTAATTTTATAGCACTCATAATGTTTGTATATAGTTGTAAAGGTACTTAGCCCACGCTTGATGAGCAATATCTTTAGGGTGTGAAGTTGCAAAGTACTCACTATCACTCCAGTCGCTCAAATCATACTTTTGAAAAATATATTCTTTAAAATGAGATTGAGTTAAACTACAATTAACCCATTTACTTTTATCTACTAATTTATTTAAATATAATTTATCAAAATAGTCGAATTTGTCAAAACTATTAAAAAATAAAAAATTTATCTTTTTAAGATTAAGGTAGTTTTGTAAAGTAAGGATGCTATGTAAAAAAGTTTCTTCTATTCTTTTTTCCAACTTATAAATTTTGTCTGCATAGTCGCTTATAAAAGTAGGTCTATTTTGTGCTAGCTTTAATTCATCATCCTTGTGTATGTACGCTGGTAGTCTAAGTTTTGAGGACCATCCAATTATAACAAATATATCTTTTTTACCTTGACTTAATAACCATTCTACAGAATTGATAGTTCTAAAAGTAATAGTTGTATTATCATCACCGTTTCTTCCAGCATTCCATGTTTCAACCCCCAGCCTTTTACCTAAACTCTTAGGCCAAACCGGACTGTTATAGAATTTATAAATCTGTCTAGATTGATAAGCTTTAGGATATTGCATATCACCAAAAGAAGGCACAATATCATACCAGTCTAAATTTTTTGTTGCTTCCCAATTTATTGTCTGAGCTGGATTATCTCCTTGTGTCCAGCTATCTCCGTTTGTAAGTAATATCATTTAAATCTTCCTCTGTAATAATCGTGATTAAATATTTGCTGCTCACTAAACTCATTTAACTCCAAATACTGGTCTTCTTTACTAAGCCTACTAAATCGCTTAATTTCGGACATCATTTTAGGGGTAACAGATACCTTTCCGTCTCTTGTTTCGTCTATGTTTAAGACTGTAAAATGTCTTTCAAGTACATCTATACCTTGAAATATTGCTAATTTAGATGATATTAAATTATCTTCATGAGGATTACTGTGATCACTTAAACCTACATTCTGTACTCCCAGTTCGTTACGAAAATATTCTATATTTTGTAAATTAAGTTTGTCTAAAGGAGTAGGGTACACACATGTACATTGAAGCATATAGTATTCGATACCCATTTCATTTAAATTTTTTATAGTCTTTTTTATTTCTTCTAAAGTTAAACTAGAAGTAGAAAAGAATAATTTTTTAAAATTAAAATTTTTAAGCTTTCTACCGTAATCAAAAGCAGGAATCGAATAACCAGATAACTTAAGATTATCATAACCTAAATCGTTAAATCTAGGTGCATGTTGAGGAACAAAAACAGTAGTCATAGACTCAACTCCATATTCCATACATTTCATAATAAAAAATTCCTCGTCTTGCTTACTTAACTCTAAACTTTGTAGTCTTTCTAACTCTGGTTCATATGGTCTATATTCTTCGTACTGCTCTCTATATGTAAACGTACTAGCTTTTATTGACTGTATTTTAACTATATCACTACATACTGCTGCAGATTTAATCATTTTCTCCAATAAGTTTTTATCACCATTGTGATTTTGACATAATTCAGATATTATTTTCATACTCAATTATTTTTTTTGCTAGTATTTGGTTAGAATACGGTGATGGATGTCCTCCACATAGATATACTCCATATGGTGGTTTATTACTCTTTAATGTATTATCTATTTTATGTTGGTCAAACTGACCTGATGAGTCAATTTCTTTCCAAATTGAATGATACCAACAGTCTTCTGCTTCAGGTTTATGTTTATAGTGTACTCCTATATCGTCTCTACGCAAAGGTGTATCTTTCTCATTGTCTATATTAAAAGACATATAGTTTATTTCATCAGTAATTTTACTTATGTCATTTGTAAGGCTATTAAAAAAAATTCTCTTATAATTATGTTTAGATAAAAAAGAATCAAATAGTATAATATTTTGACATAGTTTTTTTCTTTCTTGCTCAAAATCAAACATATATTTTGTTTTTATTTCAACATAGTTTTCTAAAAGTTGAAAATTACTTTCAGGACCAGTGATTCTTTCAGCTCTATACTTAAGTGTTTCTTTAAATTTACTAGATGATTTTTCTGGGAAGTCAAATAAGTGCAAATCCCAGTACTTTTTAGTATAGTTGCTCCAAATTCGTTCTCTACTTAGACCAGATGTGGCTATAATAAAAAGGGGATTTTTAAATTGTTTGTTGTTTCTAACCCAATCGTAACCGGAACCTATAATAGATTCGTTACCGTACCCAGGTTTAGCTAAATTAATTTCTTGACACTCATAATGTTGGCTTAAAAGTTTGCTAGCTCGATGTCTGTCCCCAGCAAACGTCCCATCAGAGTGTACTATATTAGAACCGGCTATAAAACTGCAACCAAGTGCAACAATACAATCATACTTCATAGTCTGTTATCATTTTATAATTTAAATTCCTCATAAAGTTAACTTGACCTGATCTTCCTTCTATCCAGAAAGGAATTGTTTTATTAAACCTAGTCATTATTAAATGTAAGTTATCTATAGCACTAGATCTTTTACCGTTATCTAAAATATATGAATCATAATCTGGGCCGTCGACTATAAAAAAATCTACATCTTGTACGTCCTTTAAAGGGTGAATATATCTAATTATTACTGTTTCTGGAAGTATTACTTCTATGTTTACTAACTTTATACTGTTTTTTGTATTCCATCCTTGTTTATTAGAAAAATTGTAAAATTTAGGATTATCTTCATATGCTGTTATTTTACCGCCGTAGTTTAATTCATCCAGTAATTGATTTATAAAGTAAGTGCTTTCTCCGCCTCCGTATTCTACAATATGCATAGGTCTATTTTCTATTATATAGTCAAATGCAGGTTTATACTTATCAAATTCTTTCCAATTCATAATATTTTTTTTACTATTCTTTTATATGCCTTTTCTTGAGCTTCTACTGCTGTTCCTCCAATATGAGGGGTAATAAAAATTCGATTATCGTGTTGAGTTTTAAGTATAGTTGCTTTTGAAGTATGCTCTTCTTTTATAACATCAGTTGCGTAACCTAAAACTTTACCGTCGTATATCATATTAACTATATCTTCTTCATTAACTACTTCGCCACGACTAGTATTAACAATATAGATATTTTTATTGAATTTTCCAACAAATTTCTTATTAATATAGTCTATGTTTGCATCTCTATAGTCGATATTGATAGATAAAAAATCAGTATCACTAAAAAACTTATCGTCTATAAAGTCTATATCCGCTTTCAGTATACCTTTAAACAAAGGCTTAGCTATTTCTTCTAATATTTTACCTAATCTTCCATATCCTAGTATTCCTAAAGACTTTTCTTTTAGTTCTACTATGTTACCTACTTGTCTAGGTATTGATAAACATAAAAATAAATTATGCTCTGCTGTAGAGTATATTTCTTTTAATATACTATCATTCTTTATAGTTATAACTGGTATAGAGACGTTTATATGATTGTCTCCGGTAGATGGTGAAAGGATTCCTTTAATGTTTGTACCTTCTATATCTTTCTGTTCTATAACATATTTTAAGTAGTTGGGAGCAGCGAATAAATAATCTACGCTTTTAAAAATATTTAATTTATCTTTCGCTAATCCTACCATGTTAATGCATTTGAAGTTAGATTTAACAAATGATGAAAACTCAGGTAGGTGTGAATACGGTGTCAGAAATCCTATACTAATCATAACTTAAGAATCTATCGTTTAATATTATTTCTTTTGATTTAACTAGCTGATTCCATGATGGATGACTACAGTTAATAATTCTCAGACCTTTACATTTAGTCTGAGCAATTGAAACTTTAAAGTGCACACAGTATAGTAGTTCGTAAAATAATCTATCTAATTTTTTTATCATATCTTTAGATACATATATTATAACCCCACTGTAGTCGTTATCTTTTACTAAGTCTTTATTCTTAATGTTATCTAACTCTTCAATTTTACACCCTCCTAATAACTCGGAATTATCTAAATTGAAAGACTTTTTATTGTTATTAAAAGTTTCACTGAAAGTATTAAAAGTTTGCTCCCAGATATTGTTGTATTTTAGGTCTGTGGTATCTTTCGTATTAAAAAGTGCAGCAGAGTTTAATAGTGTTCCTGTATCTATTTTTTCATATCCATTAAATAAACTGTGTTTGCTAGGAATATGTTTAAATTCAGTACCAAAGTAGCTATCTTGTAATTTTTGTGCGTTCGACAAAAACTTATTATATAGTCTATTAGTATACCCTTTATCGGTATAGAGTTTAATTTTATTTGAAAATAATATTTTGCAAAAATTATCAAAACTTTCAAAAGTAATTGATTTATAGAAATTAGTGTGGTGTAGTTGTTTTGGTTTTTCTGAATTGAAGTTATTACCGTCTATTATATTATTTACCTTTAATACTGGGGTATTAGTAGGTTTATGTACCTTAACCATTTCTCTAACGTTACCTTTGTGGATTTTAAAATCATATACTAAATTTGTACTTTTAAATAAAGGGGTGTAGTGCTTTAGTAGTTCTGTTTCATTATTAATTTTTTGAACTGCGTTGGTTTGTTTAATTTTTAGTTTATGTTCTTTATTAATATATATAAGTGCATTTTTCAGTGGTGTATTTAAAAATACGCTGCCTACCCCTCTAGTATGCCCGGGGTGAATTACCATTTCGTAGTCTAAATAATCTGTAGCTAAGGTTTCTATATCTATTTCTTTCTCTATAGATTTATATGGAGATAAGGTTACATGTATAGGTACAAAAGAATTCATGTCTCCTGCTATTAAATCTCCTACCATGTTTATTTTATGTCTTAATGCTTTAGGAAAGTCTCCAAACGAAATATACTCACAAAATCTTACTAATTGAGAAGAAAAGTTATTTACGGTACTAATAAACCCATAATTCCCGTATAAAAAATCCCATCTGATTTTACTACTATATGTTTTGTGGGGTCCACTGCTTTCACAGGAAATGTACTCTGGTTTGAAACTACTTACATGGTATATATCGCAATTGTTTAAAACATTTTCTATAATCTTACTCGACTGTTTTTTAATAAAATCTATTTTTTCGGTATCTGGAGTGTTCATAGTTCTTCCAATTTTAAATCGTAGTTAAATTTAATATACTCTTCTCCATCAGGTAAAATTAAAGTTCTAAAACTTATACCTAACTCATTAAAATGCTGTAAATTATCTATATCTGTGAATCTCTTTAGGTAGAACCAGCTTGCATCGGTATTTTTGATAGTATAACCTTCTTTTGTTAATTTTTTTACAAATAATTCTTTATTGATTTTCATTTTATAAAAATAGTTTTGAAAAAGTTCCATGTTATCCATAATGTAAGTAATGTACTTTACTCCTATCCCGTTAATTTCGTACATTGATCTAAACTTAGATAAGTATTCTAGATTATTTTCATGGCTTACTAAAAAACCTGCTCTACACCCAGCTGCGCCGTAAGCTTTAGAAAAGGTTTTTGTTACAATCAAGTTTTTGTATTCCTGTATTAACGGTATACTGCTTTCCTCCCCGGTAAATTCAAGATACGCTTCGTCGATTACAACAAAAACCCCTGTTTCTAAAAGTTTAATAATTTTTTTTCTACTATATAAATCCCCTAAAGGAGAATTAGGATTAGCAAGAATAATAAACTGTGTGTCTGAGTCTATTAGTTTAATTAATTTGTCTATATCTAAAACCATATTATCGTAACAGGCTTTTTTTAGTTCTGCTTCATATAGTTCACTAAAGACTTTATACATTGGAAAAAAATAATCAGAAGTAATTATGTTCTTGTTCTTTACATTAAATGATTCAAAAATAGTTTTGATAGCAAATGTAGAGCCTGGTGTTAATAGTAAGTTTGATTCTTTAATATTATAAAAATTACATATTTTTTCTTTTAGAGAACTGGTATTAGGGTAAAAACAAATATCTTTTTGATTTAGAGATTTAATAAATGTATCAAAAAATTCTTCTCCTAAAGAATAATTCCTTTCATTTTGAGTTAAAACATACTTATATTTAGTTTTATCTTCTTGGTTAGATTTCCTAAATATGCGTTTAAGGTGTTTTTTCATTGATTGAGTGTTTAAGTAGTATATCTTTTATATTATGGGTATTTTTTAAATCAAATAAAGATTCAGGGTAAGTTTGTAAACACTCTAAAAGACCTTCTACAGTAGGTCGTCCTGGTTTTATGTTATTTTTATCCCTTACTAACTCATTAGTTAACTCTGATTGTTGTTTGTTATATATTCTCTGCCAGTTTAAATACTCAGCTTGTAAACTATGTAAATTTATTGGAGGAAAAACATTCTTTTCAAAAATATCTTTATATATTTGACCAAATTTGTACGCTCCTTTTACAGAACCAACAAACAAGGTATCTTTATTACAGAAAAGTCTATTTTGGATGTAATTGGAACCAGTTTGAGAATAAATTATATTATCTCCAAACTCAATTTTGTTATGGGTTTCTTTTTCAACATTAAAATTTAATTTATTATGCATAAATTTAAAAAAATCTGGGTATATAAAGATGTCGGGTCTTATTAAAATAACTGCTTTATAATTTGTATTCTGTGATATTTTAAGTAAGTTTACAGATTCTGAAAGTAAAAAACTGTAATAATGTTGATAGCTTGGAGTAGATCTAGCTACTTTTATATTTTGAAAATAGTATTTTAATGGAGGGCTCATTTTTTTATACATGTTATCATGAGTAAATTCTTTATAACTATTTAATTTTAAGTTTTTTTGTATATTTTCTATTTTACTATCATTCCAAGTAGCTAAATAAAATTCAAAAGTTATATCCTCATACACACTGTTCCATAAGTTAAAAATTTTACTCATCGTATCCCAGTACCTTAACTGGCCATGTATGCATACTGCTACTTTTTTCATTAGGCCCTAATTTGAGTAAGTAGTGGAGCTAGTTCTTTATAAGAACAATTCAAACAATGACTTGTTGGTTTACCTGTGGCACATCCTTGTTGTACTGCTTTAAAATCTTTACTATCTCTAATTTCTTCAATTGTATTATCAAATAAATTACCGAAGGGGTCTGCTCCGGTATTTAAACAACACATTTTAACATGTCCTTCAACTGTGGTGTATATTCCCTCTTTAACCCAAAAACAATCAGGAAAATCCCATTCACTTTTACCTTTAATTTCGTTTTTCCAGTTTTTATTTAAGTAATCGATCTGCTCTAATGTATAACCACCGGGCATAGATTTATCTTCACTCCAATCCTGTGCAATATTAAGTCTTAATTCTTCTAAATCGTAAACATCTACTATTTCATCTTTAATAGTTTGAATATCTTGAATATTATCTTTATTCACTACATAATTACACGTAACTCTGCAACCATGTCTTTCCATAGGTTTGAAGTCCTCTAAAAATCTCATTAATTTGTCCCATTTCGCTGGTGACCTATCTCTTTCATAAGAGTCTTTGTAACCATCTATACTAAAGTAAAGTAAATCTATATACTTCATAGATTCGTTAAACTTTTTTCCCATTTTAGTATCAGGTCGTATAGGGTATTGACAATTTGTAGCAACTATTAGAAAAGCTTCAGGAAAATACTCTTTAAATGTTTTACATATTTCATCGAATTGAGGATGTAGTAGCGGCTCACCCATTCCCATCAATTTAGCTTCTTTTATCGGGTGATGTTTAAGATTGTCTAACATCTTTCTAAACTTAGTTAGAGGCATATGCTGTAAAGCACCTATTACCTCTTCTCTGTTACAAAAAGAACACTGTAAGTTACAGTAGTTTGTTGTCTCTAAGTAAGCATATGTTATAGGTTGGTTCATTAGTCCTGTTTTTTAGTAGTAAACTCATATTCAGTTTTTTTATTTACTTTATCAAAATAAAAATTTAAATATTTGTGTTCTCCTTCATTAAAAAATGCTTTTACTTTTGATTGACCCTCCCATGTCGTTTTACCATACGGTAGCGGAATGATATACGGAAAATTCATTTTTGAAAAAGAAGTCATAATCAACCTATGAAAACTATGGTATACTAATTTTGTAGGAAAAGTCCATGCAGCTGGGAATAATATACCATCTTTTTTAAGTTGCATGAAACCGTTAATAGGAAAGTCATGATTCCAATCAGGGTACTGATTATCGTAAATATCTACGACTTTTTTTACATTTTCTAGATTGTCCCAGCCTATTGTTTCCGATACTTCTTTTACAAATTGTTTAGCAATACTTATATCTACTCCATTTGCAGTTGTTCTTAAGTTATTATATATTAATTCATGTGGTAATTCTAGGTATATCCAATCACCGCTGATTATATTATCTTGTTTAGGTTTATAATAGTAGCTATAAATGTTTGGAGTAGCAAAACCTCCTCTTATTTGTCCATCCCTATTGTTATAATTACTAGTATGTCCTTCAAATTTAATAGTATCATACTCAGGTTTATAAAAGTTTCTGTTTTCTTTTAACGAAAAAGTTAATTTTCTATTAGGTTCTGTAAACTTATTATTAATTACTCTTACATCATCTAAATCACAGTTGGGTGAATTAAATTTTTCATGAATATACTTGAGCTCTGGTATATGCATATGTTCTTTACTTACGTTTACGAAAAAACAGCCATTATCATACTGAGCTTTATAATGATATTCAAAAGTCTTTAAACCTGATTGGTATTTTGATAATACTTCAATTATTGACATACTGTCGTAAGGTTTTAACTCATCAAATATTCCTTTCCACCATTTAATCATAATTCATTATATTGTTTTAACCAGTTTTGTTTGTAATCACCTTTCCATGTATTGTGCCAAGGACCGCCGTTTGTAAAATGAATAGCTTTTGGGTTAATATTACTATCATAATCTCCTTCTAACCAATTATACTCTAGAGGTAGACTGCCTATTTTCCTATCTATTGTCCAGCTCATACGGTGTAGGTATTTAGGTGTTTGAGAATTTATTATCTCAGGTGTTAATTTTTTACAGTCTTGATCTGAGCAGTTAAATAACATTAGACTAGACCAGTTTTTTCTAGGGTATGAAGTTTGTTTTAATCCGTCCATTTTAGTTCTGTTAGTAGGAGTATATTCATGTTGACAGCACATTACCGAAAATTCTGTACTGTAGTGCTTAAAAATATCAGTAATGTCTGTTTGCCATAAAAAATCAGAATCGCAAAATATTGCTTCTCCTTGGTAGTTATTCAAGTAAGGAACTAGAAATCTTGAATATGTAAATTCAGTAGAAGCTAATGGATCTTTTTCTCTACTATAGATTCCTTTTTCTATTAACTCATCTAACTTCAAAGGTATAATTTCTATTTCTTTATTGTATTTTCTTATAGATGCTTTGCATACTTCATAAGGAGGGTTGGTAATTCCTCTTCCTAAAGGGTCTTTGTCCTGTCTTGAATCATATCCTATGTATATTTTAAGATTTTCTTTCATCTTTCATTTTTGATATTTTACTATACGGTGTTTTGTGCCATATAGATAATTCTCCTATTTCAATATGAGACGGGAGATTAACACAGTACTCAATAGTGTCAACTATTTCACTATACTTTAAAGAAGGAAGTTCAGATTCCAGTAAGCCAGGGTTAATGTCTATTATTCTACATTTTTTATCACTAATCATTCTTAAGCTATTAGACATATGACTTAATGCAGCTTTTGATGCTGAGTATAAGTACCCTTTCGAAATGTTAGGATATTTGCTTCTGCTTATAATATTT
>Ga0222719_10006017_pt1 | contig 10370 bp, 10 predicted proteins | sample C33_34DmetaG_FD_165039 | JGI IMG/M metagenome (GOLD analysis project Ga0222719, IMG submission 165039) | Estuarine water microbial communities from San Francisco Bay, California, United States - C33_34D | ecosystem: Environmental > Aquatic > Marine > Unclassified | place: USA: California...
TGTTTTGAGAATCTTTACCCTCGGTAGGGTGATCTTAAGTCCAGCATCTTTTAAGTCTTGAGTCTCTGCTTTCATTTCAGTCTGCCAGATTAACTTAGCTCACGATCTATTATACGCTACAATGCCATTCGTCACAGTGTTAACTTAAATCAACCCCACTGAGAATCTATGTTTTGAACCTATTTCGAACCCTAACTACGCTCGTTGTCCTTTTGAGCTTGACCAGTTGCTCTAGCTTCCAATTTCCTTGGGTATACAAGCTTACGATTCAACAGGGCAATATCGTTTCACAAGAGATGATCGATAAGCTTAAACCCGGTATGACTCGTGCTCAAATCCAATTCGTGCTTGGCAGTCCAGTTTTAGAGGATAGTTTTCAACCGGACCGTTGGAACTACATTTACACTATCGCCTACCCTAATCAAGAACCCGTGAAACAAGAACTGATCATCGTGTTTGAAAATAACCGATTGGTTCGCTTTGAGGGCGACTATGTACCCAGTAGCGAGCGACCCCAAACCTAAGTCGTTTTCATGGCCTTGAGGCGTCTGCGAGCCTTAGGGTCAAGCACTAACGGGCGATACACTTCCACACGATCACCAGAGTGAACGGGATGATGATCGGGCACCCCTTGACCATAGACGCCGCACTCAAGCATTGAAAAGTCATAGCTCGGGAAAAGTCTTGGCAACTCGGATGCCAATACCGCATTGCGCACCGTAGTGCCCGCTGGCACTTGAATTGCGAGTACAACCTGGGAATCTACGTCGCCGAAACACACCTCGATATCACAATCGCTCATATTGTTGATCCAGTTGATCAGTAAATGCGGTAACCAGTCTGTCCGCTGCGAGGCCAAAAAGGCGCCCAAAAGCTTGATCGAGCAGCCCGTTGTTCAGTTCAAACGAAAGGTCAAGGGTGATTTTACAGCCTTCGTCACCCAGTCGGTCGAACGTCCAAATTCCGTCGAGACGATCAAAAGGCCCATTGAGCAATCGCAGCTCTATTCGCTCGTAGGGAAACCGCTGGTTGGCGGTTGAGAAAGACTGCTTCACACCGGGGCCGGCGAGCACCAATGTTGCTTCGACTAGATGCTGACTCCGCGAATCGACACGGCTCTCTGTGCACCAGGGTAAAAAACTCGCGTAATTGGCGACATCGTCTACCAGGTTAAACGCTCGCTCTGGATCATAAGGAACGAGGGCTGAGCGATTAATGTGTCGCACCGGTCCAGCTCTACTACAGGATCGTCACAAGGAACACAATCAGGACACCAACTGGCGCTAAATAACGAATCAAAAATCGCCAGACGGGAATCCATCTCTGGTCTTCTGATAGCTGGCTCAGCAATGCCTCTTGACCCAATCGCCATCCGGCAAACAACGCGATCAAAATGCCGCCTAAGGGCAAGAGAATGTTATTCGACACATAATCCATGGTATCGAAGAAGGTCATACCGTTAAATAAAGTCCAATCGGCGCCAATATTGAATGAAAACGCGCTGCCCAACCCAAAAGCCCAAGCGATAGCCCCCACCAATGCCGCCGACCGGGCTCTACCGAGTGACGTCTTTTCAACCACCCAAGCAACGGCCGGTTCCAACAACGAAATGCTTGATGTAATTGCCGCAAAGGTGACCAGCACAAAAAATAGGGTTCCGAAAATTTGCCCGCCCACCATCTGCCCAAAGGCGATCGGCAAGGTGATAAAAATGAGCCCAGGCCCTGCAGAGCTTTCGAGCCCATTGGCAAATACCAGCGGAAAAATGACCATCCCTGACATTAGGGCGACGGTGGTATCGAGCAATGCGATTGTCCCCGCCGTACCCATGATCGATGATCCTTTCGGCATGTAGGCCCCATACGCCATAATCGCGCCCATCCCCAAACTCAAAGTGAAGAAGGCTTGTCCCATCGCGGTAATCAAGCTGTCGGTGCTAAATCGAGCGAAGTCTGGTTGAAACAAAAAAGCCAAGCCCTCAACAAAGCGATCCGTGGTGAAGGCTGAGTACGCCAATAAGAGGACGAGCAACCCAAAGAGAGCTGGCATCAGATAACGCACGGTCGTTTCTAGTCCGCGACCAACGCCACGCGCCGCGATATAGACCGTCAGCAGCATAAACAGCGATTGCCAACCCACCACCTGCCAAGGATTCAGGATAAAACTGTCAAAACTAGTGGCCGCCGCCTCTGCTGAAATATTAACGAAGTCACCGGATAACGTACTCGGGACATAAGCCATTGCCCAACCAGCAATCACTCCGTAGAAAGATAAAATCATGAAGCCAGCCAGCGCTCCCATCCAGCCTATTACCGACCAACGACGGCTGACACCAGATCGATCCGCTAACACAACCATCGCGCCGATCGGACTTTGTCTGCCTGCACGTCCCAGAAGGATTTCTGCCATGAGAATTGGGAGCCCAATGAAAGCGATACACAGCAAATAGGCCAGCACAAAGACCCCTCCACCATTTTCGCCTGCAAGATAAGGGAACCTCCAAATATTACCTAGCCCAACCGCCGAGCCGGCGGCCGCCATAATGAACATCAGTCTTGATGACCACATCCCGTGCTTCGACCCCGAATCTATCGACATAACGACTCCTCTGCTTCGTCTTAATTTTCACTGTTTTATTCGTTATCCACAAGTTAGGCGTGAAAGCGTACAATGTGTTTATCTTTCCTGAGAAACGACACGTGGCCAAGCAAAAGAAGGTGAGCCCCGGTACCATTGCCCAAAACAAAAAAGCCCGTTTTGAATACCATCTCCATGAAAAATTTGAGGCAGGCTTAGCACTTGAAGGCTGGGAGATAAAGTCGATAAGAGCGGGGCGGGTTCAGCTCACCGACACTTATGTCTTTTTTAAAAAGAATGAAGCCTTTTTGCTGGGCGCCAATATTACGCCCTTGTACTCCGCTTCAACGCATGTCTCTCCTGAAGCACAACGGATTCGAAAGCTATTGTTGCATCGCAAGGAGATCGCGAGATTGATTGGCGGTGTTCAGCAAAAAGGCTATACCTGCGTACCCTTGGCCTTGTATTGGAAGGGACCTTTGGTTAAGTGTGAACTGGCCTTAGCCTCAGGGAAAAAGGAACACGACAAGCGAGCCTCAATCAAAGAGCGAGACTGGCAGCGGGACAAACAACGGATTGCAAAGGATTACCGCCGATAAGCCTTATCGTTTGTTCCCCTCTTCCTTGAATACCATCTAGGCCAGCACGCATTGAGCAGATAAGGATCGGACAAGCACAGCCCAATATACAGCTACTTTGGTGGTGTCATGCATCTGATCATCCAATAAGAGGTTTGATCAGAGCGCACCCCTCTCGTCCTGATTCTACCTGTTGAGCATTGATCGCACTCCTGATGTCCTGATCGCCAACAACGCCCTTTAACCACCCCGTATGCAGCAGAATGCAACACGCCTCTTTACAACCAAACTCGCACCGAACAACACTTTTGCCTCGCGCAGGCCGCGAAGCAATTTTGCAAATCGTCAGATGGCAACGTTATCTGGAACACTCCAGCGACCCGCGAGCGCGGTCATTCCACTCGGGTAACTCAACGAGAAGAGAAATCTCAAAGGAGATCACCTAATAAATGGAAGCGGTAGAATACCAAGCTGGAAGGATTGCTAAACGCTTAAACAGGGCAGCTGTGTATAAGGTTACGAATGGTCTTGAGGAACCCATCAAGACTTATAGAGGCTAACGCCGACCGGCGTTAGCGAAGGTAGTTGTCTTCAAGTTACGCTTTTCAGTACAACCTTTGCTAATCATGTCAGGGAAAAATCTGAGTCGGAGATAGGTATACCTCCGACTCAGGTTCCAGCGTAGTCGGACTTAAACAACCGTTACGTTGGCAGCTTGGAGACCTTTGTCACCTTGCTGTACTTCAAACTCAACTTCCTGGCCATCTCTTAACGACGACACCCCAGGCGAGGTGATCGCACGAAAGTGTACAAACACATCTTTACCACTTTCTTGCGAGATAAATCCATATCCCTTCTGATCGTCAAACCACTTTACTTGTCCACGTACTGTTGCCATGTTTTTTCCTTAGCACAAATTAATATACTCCCGGACACCTACGGCGCCGAAAGGCTGAGAGACGTTGAGATACTTACGAACGGAGGAATAAAACGAGAGCGTTACACATACTGCGCGGTCATAAATAGTTGCGGTCATCCAACCAGCAGATGCAGTGTACCCTAGCGAGGCTTGAAAGTCACAAATAAAAAAGGCGGCCATCTGGCCGCCTTTTTTATTGTTTAAGCTCGACGCGTTAAACACGCACCAAACTTCTAGTTCATTGGGTTCATCGCTACTGTGAACTCAATGCCCATTAGCCGCGGCAGCGTTGTACCTCCAGTCTGACGAAACTGCTCCTCTTCACCGTGACGCAACACCTGAAGCACACCTACATCATCTAGGACATTGTTCACGAAACCAGAAATGATCATCCGACCATCCGCCGAAGTCCAGCTGGCCCGCAGGTCAAGACGGCCATAATCGTCCGCCATCTCATCCTCGTTTTGAAACGGTGAGTAGTACACCTTGTCAATCCAGCTATAAGAACCCGAGAACATCAATGACGCGCCTGAATCGAGGGGTGTTACATGCGTTACCCAACCGTTAAATTTCGACTCGGGAACTTGCAGCAACTGATTACCGTTGATGTTCTTCAAAGACGTCGCTGGGCCAAACAGAGATGCAGGCCGATCAAAGCCAGCGGGGTCCAGTATCTCTAGATCTTCGGAGTACTCATTAGGTGTGTAACTGAAGTTACCGCCTAACGTCAGAGAGTCCGTAGCCAACCAGGTAAGCTCGGCTTCGATCCCCTTGATTTCAGCACCCGGTGCTGGCAACACGGAGGTTGACGTACCAAAGAACTGGTTAACTTCTGTGGCTACCGTATGAATGTTCTCATAATCGTAATAGTAGAAAGAACCATTCAACTGTAAGGAGTTATCCATCCACTGAGTCTTATACCCCAACTCGTAGGCAACGAGCTCTTCCGGGTCGTATGTGGGTGTCTTACTGAAGAATACTAGGTTGTAACCCCCTGCTCGGTGACCCGTCGTTACGGACGCATACATCATCGCATTGTCGTTAATGTCGTAGTCGACATTCAAGCGGAAGGTCGTCTTGGTATCTTCACGATCGAACGGTCGATAAAGACTAACCGCAATGGGAATACCACCATTCACCGCTTTGCGAGTCGGATTCGGCTGACCAAACTGGTCGAGAACCAGACCAAAAGGGCTTCCTGCTGCTGCAGCCTCTGCGCTTTGCTCAAAACCGCCGTTCGCCAAGCTGATGCCAAATGCACCACCCCAAAACGCAATCAGGCCACCCAAATCACTTTCAGTGTAACGGAAGAGGTTTTCTTCGGCCACCAACTCGTCCTTCGCGTAACGAATACCCGCCGTAACAGCGATCTTGTCGCTAACCTGCCAGACACCTTGGGTGTAAGCGGCAAAGGCTTTTCGGTTGGTTTGCGTGTGGTACAACAAGTCACTACCCAAGGTGTTTGGTCCCCACTGAACATCAAGATCAGGGTTGGTACCATTATCACCGTTCCACAACCCGATGATCAGGTTACGACTGGGGTTTTCTGTTGCTGTCGCACCAGCGTCTGCATTAGCGACTGAATCGTTAGAGTTACAACCAAAGCGATCGTCACCGATGCACGAATCTCGCGCCGTGTGCAGGGATACTTCGCCCGGCACCGCAATGCCCAACGCTAACATCATGTTGTAGACAGAAATGTTAGTGAACAACGGCGTTAATGCTTCGCCTGCGCCCAGTGTATTTGACAATACAGAATCTAAGCCATCGCCCAGCGCAGTATTATCCACATAGGGATCAATGAAACGCCGCTCGCCTACTGCGCTATAATAGTCGCCGCGCTGATCGATCGTCGCATCGTAGAAAAATATCCCTGAGGTCAACGTAATGTCGTCGTTTACATCGATAAACGCCACCAGCTCATGAGACTCATAAGCTGCCTCGTGGTTGACATAGAACTGCCGATCATGGAACTGACTGGCCGTATTGTCATCATCGGTCGTTCGACGATAAATCAGCTCATTCAAGCCGTAGATATATTTTAGCTCGATGTTGTCCGTCAACTGGTAAGTTAGGTTCAATTGCGTGGTGTTGCCGTCAAACTCTTCGCGGTTGAGGCCGTTGGTACCCGCACAAATCTCACCGCCTCCAATCTCACCTGGGAACACACAAGCATTGTTTGCGTCAATTGAGTCTTGACTCGTAAAGTTGAAGCCGTCCAAAGACGCCGCCGCGTTTTGAGTACCGTTAAAATCCCCATAATCGATGCCGGCGCGGTTGTTTTGCGCCTGCACAGCCTCACCGGTGACAGGGTTGGTGAAGTTATAGATCGGAGCATCCGGAACCAAGAAATTATTGGCAAACGGATCGGTTACGGTTGGATCAACCGCACGATAGCCAGGTACCAGTGCGTGGTAGGCTCGCGAAGCTGAGCCTTCTTCATTGAGTACAACCAAACCACCGCCATTAGCACCGCCGAAAGGTCGGTCTGTGCGCATACCGTTGTGTCGAATATTCAACGACAATCGGTCCGTCGGATCCCATTGAATCTGGCCGTTGAAATTCTTGACGCCCAGACCGTCTAAATCTTGACCGTCGCCAATTTCTTGGATGTAACCATCTCGATTACGTAGCGCGAAATTCACCCTTGCTGACAAGGTTTCTGATAATGCGCCATTGAGCATACCGTAGGATTCTGTCTGACCATCATCGCCGATGATCGACTTAATCGCCCAATCGGTTTCTTGCTCAGGCTTCTTATAAAGAATGTTGATGGCACCACCCACAGCATTTCGGCCATACAGCGTGCCCTGAGGACCCCGCAAAACCTCTACCCGATCAACATCCCAAAAGGTTTGAGCGGTTGCTGTTAACAGATCTTCTGAATAAACCCCATTCATATAAACCGCAACACCTGGATCACCGCCTAGCGCTCGGAAGTTCCTTCCAACTCCACGCACCGTTGCGTCGTAAGGCTGAATGGTAGTAGCCGGAACAAAATTTTGCAGATCTTCTTGGTTACGAATGCCGAAGTCATCCATAAATTCTGTGGTAAATGCTGTGATCGACATCGATGTGTCTTGAATCGATGCTTCCCGGCGCTCTGCCGTCACAATCACCTCTTCGATCTTTCGACCACTGTCTTCTGCGAAGACATTACTGCTCGCAGGCATCAGCACCGCTGCGGACACCAACATTGCGATCTTAGCTTTGCTAGATCCCATAACTCCCCCTTTTATTTAACCGCTAAATTTACTGCGTGCCGTCCTGATCACTCTATGGTCAGGCAAACAACCACTTCTACTGTTTCTGTAGGAATCCCTTCCCGACATCTACCTTTTTGATCGATGCGCACCCTTTTTCGTTGCTTTGATCACATCGACATGAATCCTTTCAGGTTTCATGACCGTAGTTATAGGCCAGGATGCAAAAAATGTAAACCTTTTGATAACAACAAATTTTCACGTTTTCCCGCTTTAAATTGTGAAGTTACTCGCGCATCGCGCCATCCAATCGCTGCCTTGAAAACAGTGGTCAGCCTTGCCCCCCACCCAGGGCGCCCTCTATCTTTCGTTTCTTGATCTTCCCCAGACTGCGAGGAGCTCTCCCGCCACTGCCCCCCTGTGCAACCGACCATCCCGCCTGAGGATCCGCCCCAAAACCTTGAGATCAGCTTACCCCTACCAAATCTGTACCCGCTTCTCCGGTGCCAGCCAAAGCGCGTGCTCTGGCTTGACGTCAAACGCGCCGTACCAGGCGTCGATGTTACGCAGTATGCCGTTGACCCGATATTTAGGGGGAGAATGACTATCGGACTTCAACAGCCGTAACGCTAGATCCTCCCGGCGAATCACCCGCCAAGCTTGGGCATAGGCCAGAAAAAATCGCTGCTCTCCTGTTAAGCCATCAATGATCGGCGCGACTTCGCCGTTGAGCGAGCGTTGATAGGCATCAAATGCAACTTCGACACCCCCGAGATCACCAATGTTTTCTCCCAACGTGTAAGCCCCATCAATAAAAAACCCTGGGATCGACTCATACCCGCTGAATTGCTCGACCAAGGTGGCCGTTCGGGATTTGAATTTCGCGAGATCTTGTTCTGTCCACCAATCGCGTTTGATACCCTTCGCATCATATTTCGATCCCTGGTCATCAAACCCATGCCCCATTTCATGACCAATCACTGCACCAATCGCGCCATAGTTCGCCGCTGGATCAGCATTAGGGTCGAAAAATGGGGGTTCCAGAATGGCGGCGGGGAAAACGATTTGGTTGAAACTCGCCATATAATACGCGTTGACAGTCTGCGGCATCATATACCACTCGCTGCGATCCGTAGGTGCATTGAGGTCGCGCACGCTTTCTCGCCAGAAAAATTGTCGAATACTTCGTGCGTTTTCAAAAAGGCGTGTCGCATCGATACTGATCGATTCCAACGACTGCCATCGATCCGGGTAGCCTATTTTGGCTTCGAAAGCGGCGAGCTTATTCAACGCCTCGGTTTTGGTCGCTTCGCTCATCCACGGCAGCGTCTTAATTCTCTCGCCAAAAGCAGTGCGCAAGTCTTCTACTAATGCTTCCATACGAGCTTTTGATGATTCAGGAAAGTGCTGGTCGACGTAGATCTGCCCCATTAACTCGCCCAACCCTCTTTTTGACCCGACCCGGGCCACCCCTCTCTGCCAGCGACTCAGTGGTTGTTCCTGTCCTGATAGCGCCTTACCCCAAAACTCAAAACTCAAATCGTCTAGTTCGGTGGTCAACAGGCTGGCGTGATTATTGACGAGATGGAAAGACAGATAAGCCTGCCAAGCATCGAGGGGCTGCTCATTGGTAAGCGCCATGAGGGGCTCAAGGGTATCGGGATGCGACACATTCACCGAGGGAGCACTGGAAATTCCCCTGGCCCTAAAAAACGTCATCCATGGAAAATCCGGATGCCGGTCGATAAAGGCCTCAAATGTCGTTGGATTATAGGTTTTGTCTCGGTCTCTCCGGTCCGCTCGACTCCACTGCAACTTCGCGATATCCGTTTCAATGCTCAATACTTGTTTTGCCGCGGTGATTGGCTCTGGATGTCCCGCTTTCAACAGCACTTGCCCAATGTAGCGAAGGTAGTCAGCACGGATCCCCACAAAACGCTCATTATCATCAATATAATAATCCCGGTCAGGCAACCCCAGGCCAGCTAAGCCTATGCTCAAGTGATGCGCATCCGGATTAATCGGATCAACCCCTACGTAGGCCGAAAATGGTGCCTTGCTGCCGACTAACGGTTCTAGCCCAAATTCATACACGAGATCTGCATGACTAGAGAGTGCTTGAATCCTCGCGAGGTCCTGCTGAATGGGTCCTAAGCCGCGTCGATTCAAGGTCTCTGTGTCCATCCAACTGCGCATGTAACTGCTGACTTTCTGTCCAGCGGAACCCTCGGGCGGCTCTACCGCCTCGAGCTGCCGAATAATGTCCCGAACTCGGTGTTCAGACTGCTCAGCGAGCACCGCAAAAGATCCCCACGAGGAGCGATCCTCAGGAATCGGGTTTGCTGAGAGCCATGCGTCGTTGACAAAACCGTGGAAGTCGTCGCCCGGATGCACCCGACTGCGACTCGGATCAAAATCCACACCCCAGCTACCAAGCTTCGCAGCAGGCCCAGCCAGCTCAAGCGGTGCAGGAGACTCGGCGCAAGCCACCAATCCGATCAACAGCAGGCAAATAAAGCTTCTTAAGAGCGTATTAACTGTCGTTTTCCAGGATGTACCCATGCTAGCTGATCTCCCTCTCTGTTCTCATGTCGGCTTCCACTCACCCCAACCACCGGTTGATGAACCGAATTCAATTTTCCACTTTTATGCCAGCCAACCGCTGATCGCCTCCACTCAAGTCAATCCAGCAACCATTGCCTGCTTGGGTCAGCCCTACCCGCACACCGTTAAGGTCACTGGCTCGCCCCCCTTTCGGTAACAACTTGCCGGGTTCACTTTGTTAAGAACCAGTCCCCTTATACCGCAGCGAGGCCCTCAACAGATGAGTCGAGTCAATCGACGAGCGACCGAACTGAGCAAGGCTTACCACGAAAGCGGCAGCCCATCAGGGTGAGGCTATCGGGCAGACTTTCCCCCATCCCTGTGTCCGCCCTGTTGTAGGGTTACCCTTGGCGCTATTTCCCGCTCTCAAGGACTGGATTAACCAACCCCATCGCATGTACAAAGGGGCTAGCTCGCCATCCAATTGCCGTGGAAACCAGCAGGTACTCGAACGGGCAACTGAATCCGCGCCACCGGATCGCCCTGCAT
>Ga0222719_10006019_pt1 | contig 10369 bp, 5 predicted proteins | sample C33_34DmetaG_FD_165039 | JGI IMG/M metagenome (GOLD analysis project Ga0222719, IMG submission 165039) | Estuarine water microbial communities from San Francisco Bay, California, United States - C33_34D | ecosystem: Environmental > Aquatic > Marine > Unclassified | place: USA: California...
GGTCCAGAATTCTTAAATAATGCTCTATTACTACCGTCTGCACCTTGAATATAAACCCAATTATCCGCTTGTAGTTTTAATCCACCTGTGCCTTCTTCTTTGATTACACTATGTCCACCATTATGTGAGATTTGCAAATCATTGTCATCACCGAACATTATTCTGGAATTATCTGGTAGAATTATATCATCACTATCAAGTAAAACTATATCATTACCAAATATAGCAGAGTCTGTTACAGTTAATTTTGCTATATTAGCAGAGTCGGTTACAGTTAATCTTACTATGTTAGCAGAGTCGGTTATATTTAAATCAATTACTGTTAAAGAATCTATACTACCATTTGTAGCGTTAATCGTACCAATATCAAAGTCATTTGATTGAAAATAAGTTTCAACATCTTGTGCTATTTCAGCAGGAGTATCAATTTGAATTATTTTTGCTTGAATTTCATTAATAGCTGCGACAAGACTTGAAGTTGCAACTGTTGCCAAAGCATCCTTATCTCCAAGATTACTCGATATTTCATTCGTTTTTGTGACCAGTGTAGAAACTGGATCAGATAAATTAACAGTTGTAATCGCCATCTTTTTCCTCTAATACTTTCATCAAAAGCTGTTTCATTTCTTTTACTTCATTTCGAAGAGATTCTAGCTCTTTTTTATCTTGTATAAATTGTTGCTTTTTCTTTTTTGCCCTTTGAATTTCTTCACTATTGATATTTAAAACAGCTCCAGTTCTTATATCTTTCACCAAACTCGGATGATTATTAACCCTAATATATCTATTCATATTATATCTATACTGCTAAAGCAATCACTCTCAAATCTCTAAACGTAGGAACCCTTGATGAGTTAGTTGTCGTCATCACTATTTTTACTTGAAATTTAGTAAATGAATCTAAAGTGCCGTTTAGACCACCGATCAAATACTCATAGTCTCTGAATACATTTGGATTATTATCTGCAGAAAGTTCTACTTCTTTATCAGCAAGAATAAATGCTTTATCACTCAATACTTCGTCAGAAGTTGCTACACGATAATACATTTTGAAATCAGCTTCGTCAGGTCTATTCGCAGCAAGAATAATCTTTAATCCAACTGCTGCTTCTGCAAGATTTATAGGAATAGACAAATGGTTTGCAGCACTCGTACCACCCGATGCGCTTGAATCAGCGACCGGAGAAAGTGCAGTATTTCCAGATGTATACTGATTATCAATAATATTATCAAATGTAAGAACTGAAGCTCTCTGTAAATCGATGACAGGAGAAACTCTTGTGTCAGTCGTGGTTAGATCAAGTTTTAACTGGAATGAACTATTTCCAGATATTTTTAAAGTTTCATTTGAATCTGAAAGAATTACTTTAGGATCTCCAAGAGTATTAATTTCATTGAGTGTAATATCTTCAAATGTTGACGCAAGCACATAGTTATTATCTGAACTATTTCTTGAAACACCAGAATTTGCTCCATATGAAGTAGATGAAGTTGTTTTTATCGAAGCTCCTAGATTAGTATCATTCGGTAGAAGTGTTTGTATCTGAGGAGCAAAGTTATCAAATCTTGCATTTTGTGAAACTATGATTTCATTACTGCCGAATCTTAAGGTGTTAGCAAACGAACTATCTGCTGTGATTCTATACCCTGTATGATCAACTGCAGTGATAGTATTTGTTCCTACAATATCAGATTGATCAACGTTAGCATATAAACCAGTAGAAAGACCTTCTATAAGAACCGCATCACCAACTTCAAATCCATGACCTTCATGGAAAATAGTAAGATCGGTACTATCTGAATCAGCGAGTAATGGATTATTAGGCAAAAGATATTTTGGTGTAGCAGCATTTTTTAATGTCACATTACCAGATTCTACGAAGTCTGCTCTATATAACTTGAACATAAGATCTTTTGTTTGATCAGGATTCCATGTTCTACCATTTTGAGAAACAAACAGAGAACCCATAGTAGGTTGTTTTTGTACTCTTAAGCTTGTAGAACCAAGAAGAAATTCATTCACTTCTGCTACATGAACTGTATAATTATCAGTTTCAGCAAGAAGTACAACTGCATAATCAAATCCAGGAGCTAGATAGATTGGCTCTTCAAACTCAAAATTAGTAGGTGCAGCTTGTACATTAGCGAGAGTACTTGATGCAGTATTTACACTGCTCGGTGAGAGAAACTTAACAGCACCAGGAATTGGCTCTCCAGTTGGTACACCATTTTCTACAGGACGTATTTGTAATTGTACAGGTACAATTGTATCTTTTGAACCAAAAAATACATCGACTTTCGTTAAGAAAATGCCATTTGGGTTTTGCACGTGATCAACTCTAAATGACTGAGCAACAGGATCTCGACGCCTACGAATCCTAGTTATTCTTCGAGTTTGTATATGACGAGTCGATTGTATTGTCTTTTGTCTCGTTTGTAAAACACCAGTGGAAATAAAGGTGCTAGCTGCTATACTTGTTGCTGCATCTTCATCATCTGCACTAATATTTAAAATTTTAAATTCTTGTTCACCAGTTCTAAATCTTAGAGAATTTCTACTTGGAATAAGGAACGTACCTTCGATTTTTCCTTCAGCATCAGAAACTAAGTTACTCGGAGTATCTGGGTGTTGAGTTGCTTTTGTGTAGATATTTCCTTCATCGTCAGTTGAAAGTGCGAATCGACTGAAACTTTCTTGTTTTACGAAGTCAGCAACTGATTGACCACCAAAGAAAGCAAAATGACGAGCATTCGGTTGCAATCCTTGTGCTCTAAATCCTATCTTTCGTGATCTCATGAATGGAATTATATCTACTTCTACAACTTTATCGCCAATTTCTTCACGAATAGTCTGAGAATTAATTTGAACCTGAACACTTGATCCGATATTATTTCCGTTAGTTGGAACACCTACCCAATTACTTTGCCAAGTTGATAGTGACGAGAATGTTCTAGCCGAACCCACTTGTTTCACTACATCTTCTGCTTGTACTAATTTATCTGCTGTGTATTGTGTTTCCACCCAATCGTCTGATGAAGGAGAAAGGTCGATATGTCCTAAACTTGTAATCACATTGAATGGATTAACATTTACTGTGGAAGTAGCAAGATTTTGATTTATCAATGTTTCATGACTCGATATATCAAGAAGTGCGAAATCTCCTTTAAGAGTTACGTCAGTAGCATCAGAAACGTTATAATTTAATCTTGTGGCTTTCGACCAAACAGGTGCGGACAACGTTTTATTACCTAAGTTGATAGCTCCTCTATAATCCAAATTTCCTACATCAGATAATGCATAATTAGAGAAGTTATCTGCTAAGAATCCAGACTTAGTACGAGGAGTATTACTTGAATCAAGAACGAAAAGTGATTCTGCATCAACTTCAAGTAAACTTAAACTAATCGTTTCCTCTAGATTATCAATTCTCTGTTCAATGCGACCGATATCTTTCATCGTATATCTTTTGTGAGGTATAAGAGTAGAGGATATGTCTGATTCATTTAATGTAAAAGGATTGATATTGAATTCATAAAGAGTCAGTGCACCTTCAGGAGTAACTGGAGGTTGCGGATTAACAAGTGAAGCTATTCCCTGTTGAATTTGTAGTACACCAGAACCTTCTCTTGATTCTTCGTTATTAGTGAGAAGTGCGACTAATTTATCTTTTCTTTGTTGATAATGTTGAATTGTTGATTCGATAGTAGTATCGACACGAGGTATATGATTAATTATAGAACCACCGCCATCTCCATTACTCTCATAATTTCCAGCAGGATCTTGAACTGGTCTAAAGTCAAAAACATTACGCAGGTTTAAAGTTACTCCGTCACTTTTCGTAAATGAAGGAATTGCTTTATACGCATCTGTTGATCCAGATGCATGCCCCAAAACAGTTGAAAATGCTGATTTATAAGATTCTACACTAAAATGATTTGGACCAGGACCTTGCGTTCCATGAGAAAAATATCTATATCTTACAAAAACATCACCATTCGGAGGAGTAGATCCAGGTTTTTCTAAAAGTTTTCCGACTGCATAAAAATTATCTCTTTGCCCATTATCAAGAGTGAAGAATGTTGAAAGATCAATTCCATCTGAATCTGTTTGAGTTACTCTTTGTACACTATAAATATCTGCTCTTGCAAGATCGATATATCTTGTTCCATTTGCATCTGTATCAGCATCTGCTGGCCATGTTATAGTTATAGTTGTTTCTTCAAGAGTTTTTGACCTTACATCGTCGTTCAAATCATTGGCTGCTGTATTTTCGAATGTAGCGATCAACTCGTAACTAGTGGAATTTAATAATCCTGTTACTGTAATAGTGGTTGATCCTGAAGCACCGAATGAAGCACTTGCAAGAGCAGCTGCGGGAGCAGCGGTTGTTTGTGAAATGACATAATCTAAACTTGGAGATCCTGAAAATTGAAAACCAGTTGGTGCTGTAAATGTAGCAGAACCTGATCCACTTGATGTTGCAGTAACTCTGTGTCGAGTTCTATATGTAGTATCAGAAAAACCATTAAAAGTAGGACTATTAAATGGTAATTCAAATATTAATGAATTATCCCCAGTAGATTTTAAGACAGCTATTCCACCCTCTAAAACTAAATCCGCATAATTCGTAACACTTGTTCCTATAGACTTCACCGAAGAAAAACTTTGATTAGCATTCATTTGAATATCAAAAAGGTAAAATCTGTTATTACTTCCGTCGCGATCAACGCTTCTTACTCTAGCAGTACCAATAGTAGACCCACCATGGTCAACAGCATCTCTCAAATTCATTTTTTCTAGAATTTCTATATTGGGTAATCCTGCAGATTCTCCGTTACCAGATTTAACAATTATATAATTTCCATAATTAGCAACTATTCTTTGTCCTGTCAGACTAAGTGTTTCTCTTGCCTTCGGCACTGTAATTTTTTTCTGAGGTATGTCTGCTCTATATCCATCTATGTACGCGATACCACTTGAAGCCTCAAGTTGAAGATTTGAATCATTTAAATCATTAAATCTAGCAGTAAATGGTCTAACAATATAATCTCCAGATTCTTCTTTTGTCCTTAATGCCATAAAATCATGTATAATATTATAATCATCAGTAGGATTAATTTCATCAACTATTTTACCATCTTCAACACGAGTAGCATATATGAAATTTTCTGTGCCTAAAACTTGATCTCTTGTAGTGAGAGTCAATCTAATTCTATATCGATCGGCTCCAGGTGCTGCTAAATTCGGTGAAGCTCCTTGATTGTCGTATAATGCAGTTTCATCGGCAAAAGTTACAATCGTTTCTTCTACTTTAAATCCGATATCTTTTGTAGGAGTAGAAGAGTATTTTTCAAGAACTATAGTTTGTTTTTCAACGAATATAAAATGTCCTCTTGCAAAATATTCTGAATTATCTATTGATACAGCTGATCCGATTCCAGTTGCATTTGATGCTGCTGCAATCAAAATATTTCCACCGGAAGACATTGAAGATCCATTAGCAACTCGAATCGGAGTAGTACCAGCTGTGCCTGAAGATACATCGGTATATATTACGATAAGAGTATCTGGATCAGTGCTTGCATTAGTTCCAGTAATTTTATCAATTAATTTAAAAGTTAATCCACTTGGATTTGTTGCTGTATAAGTATTACCAATAGTTGCTGCAGCGAATGCGGATCCTGAAGCAGTATTCAGTTTAATAAATTCTCTTTGAGTGTCAAGTGTTATACCGCCTGGTTTAACAAGTGCACCTTCTTTAAATATATTTCTTCCAAATCTTTCAATTTCTTTTTGAATGATAGTTTGAGACTGAGTAAGCTCTCTTGCCTGCAAAACTTTACCGCTATTAAAAAGAATTCGGTGATAATTATCACTATCTTTGAAATCGTCTTTATAAGTGGAAGCGAATGTTGCTTCAATGAGATTTGTTGCCATATTTTTACACCGTTATGATTATTTTAATATCTTCTTGTTGACTGGACGTTCTTGATATAGCCGCTCTGTTTTCTGCATATAATAATTCCCCAGAATAGGGATTGACTGCGCTATATAGATTAGCCTCATCTGCTGTACTATTTCCAGAAGCGGATGTAATAGTTGAACCATTAACAAATACTCCGAATCCACTTGAATCATTCTGGTGGAAATATATTAAATCGCTATCGATATCATCTATAAATGCTTTAATAGGTGGAGAAGAAGCGTCTTGAAGTAAACTACCAATATCTGCTGCAAAATCAGCTGCTCCTGCTATACTTGCCATTCTCATATTTCTTAAGGTTCGAGAAGAAACTCCTTTATATCTTGGGCCAGGTTCAGCACTATCTGTAAGTCTTATATTCTTAAATAAACCGATTTGTCTAAATTGACGACCTTCTCCAACAAGAAAAGTTTCATTTTCATTTCCATCTGGTTTAATATTAAACATAATATTATTTGCTTTTAATTCGCTCCTACTATCAGCACCGATTCCACCATAAGGTGCAATTATTGGTTTAGCAACTGCACCAGTTCCTGAACCATCAGTAATAATTATTTCTGCGAAATCATAACCAGAACCAAGACCTGCGCTCTCGTTATTCATATCTATCTTAGTGATTTGATTATTACTTACCGTTGCAGTCGCAACTGCTCCAGAACCATTACCTCTAATAGTAATTATGGGACTAGAAGTATATCCACTACCACTGTTCGTAACTCTTATTCCAACAATTTGACCTTTAACAGCTGCTTCTTGAACGTCGTACTGAGTTTCGTCTGTCGCGGATGGAAACGTTTCAGCTGAATCTATAAACTGTACAGGCATCCAGTTAGAGGTAAGAAAAGCTGCTGCACGTGCTGCAGTTATTTCATACATATATTTCCAAACATACCCATCACTCGTTTCAAATGCTTGAGTAACATTCACACCAGCATTAATATATGAAGGTTTCACTGTAGAAGCTTGTATAGCACCTAAAGAATTTCTAGAAGATTTAAGACAAATGTAAACTTCGTTGGCATCTGTTAGTACATAGTATGAATTTTCAGGGATTCCTACAACGGCATCTGAAAATGCAGTGAATAGAGATCCGGATGACCAGTTATATCTTGGTATAACAAGTGATGCATTTTCGACTTTCTTTACTGACTGAAGATTGTTTCTTAAATCTTTTTCATTTAAAAATGTGCGTAGAGGAGTAATAGTAGTATCAGAGACATTGTATGTATCTGATTTTCCGATGCCAATATGATACTCGTTCGAATCTGCACTATTATTTACAAGATCAAGATATACCGAAGTAATATCTTTTTTATAAGTTTCTGTTATTATTGCTGCCATGAAATATCCTATACTAGCGAAGCTAAACTATTATTAGAATCAGCGCTTCCAAGAAGAAACCAAGAAGATCCATCCCAAATACACTGTGTTGAACCATAAATAGATAAAGAAAAACCGTCTTCGGTGCCTCTAAAATTAACAGGATCTATTGTTACAATACCAGTATTTTTATTCGTAAAGATTTTATATTCTCCCACCTTAGATCCATCACCAAGACTTAAAGTAAAGTCAGAACCTCCGTTACATATAATAAGTGTAGCATCAGAATCAACATTTCCTGTTGTTGCTTGAGTAGCAGATGAATATGATACAGTTCTTAATGTCTTATTTGTTAAAGTCTGAGATGCTCCATCGATAACAACTGAACCAGTCGTATTCGGAAAAGTAATAGTTTGATCTGCCGTGGGATTCACTACCTTTAATGTCGTTTCAAAATCATCTGCTGCTGATCCTTCAAATATAATACCATCGGATCCAAAAGATAACTGTGATGAAAGATTATTGCTATCGCCACCAAACTTCTTATATAATTCAACAAAGTTAGCATTAATCTTACTACCAGCACTGCGAAGAGTATCTCCAGTGCCATCATTTGCCGATGTTCCAGTTGATATATTTTGCCTTGTCATAAATAAATCCTTATTTTCTTATACTGTTATTTATATCGAAGAATCACTTAAATAACGAGTAAACATGTCATTATCCATTGTTTCTGTTGTTAATGAAATATCTGGTCGAGCAGTTGCTGCATCAATACCAGTGTCACTATCATCAAAAGTGAATGAATTCGGTTTCAATAGTATAGAGAAACTTCCATAAAAATTTTCTATTTGAGTAAGAGTAAGATTTTGGTATCTTGAAAGCAAACCAGTAAGATCTAATCTGAATGTTGTATTATCGGAATCAGTTAATCCTGTCACTTCAACAAACGATGTTGTGATAATTCCAGTTGCTTGATCTGTAACAAGGAAAGCTCCTATATTAGGATCTAATGGATCTTCACTAGTAGCATTTAATGTTAAGATACCATTTCCATCTGTAAAGACTTCTGTTCCTAAAAAAAATCCAGCAGGGTGTACAAATTTCTTATATAACACTTCATAATCAACTGCAGATAATGGAGCGGAAACTAAGACAGAAAATATCTGATAAAGTTCATTACTTTGAATAAAAAATTGATCTTCATATCCTATAAAACCCTGATCTCCAGCAGGTACTTTACCTCCGACATAAAGCAAATTATCTTTAGGATATGAGATTTCTACTTCTTCACCGAAAAATCCTCTAAAAAATCCTTCGGCAGATAATAATGTACCTTTTGAACTATAGAATAAAGGAAGTAATTTCGCCATAAGGCGAGGGTTTTGGAAAAAAGAAGAAGAAGTAAGACCATTACCTATTTCTGCAAAAAGTTGATCTAAGTAATCTATATCGGTTTGATCAGCATCTCTTGATGATATTATATTATTAATTTCAGTTTTGAAAGCGTGTTGCCCATCACTATCTAAAAAATTATAGTATTTTTCAAAAAGAGTAATTAAATCACTTGATGAATTGTATTCACTCTGAAAATACTCAGGAAGAACCTCAGATATTTTTGCTCGATCAAGGTTTAATTTTCTTCTATCTATGTTTTTTAATTTGTGTGTCATAGTGTCACTGTTGATGGAGTATTTTGGAAGTCAGTGTTCGAATTGACAGAAAGAATTGTTTCGTCTACTCTAATTATATAATTTCTTAGAGGACGTATTGTACTTTGATTCGCAGGTACTGCAGAAATCTTTATCGAATTACCTATAAATGCAGATATATTCAATGTAGTAATAGAAACTACACCAGTGTTATTGTCGTATGAACCAATATTATCACTTAATATTTCTCCTGTGCCTCCTGATGCAATTATTTCTAATGTATTTGATTCAAGCCTGTTTCTCATAAAAGCTGGTTGACCATTAAATGTAAATTGGGAAGAAGTGATGATATAATTTACATCATCAGGAACTGCAAGTTGTACTGGAAAGTTAACATTGTAACCATCATCAGAATTCAGAGTTGGAGTAAACCTTTGTTGCATTTTTACATCTATTCGAGAATTTAATATAGAAACATCTAAGTCGTCGATTGTCGAAGTCAGTAATGATCTTCTAAATACTGCGTCAAAAGTGTTTAAGTTATTCGCGAAAAAATTAATTACAGTCGTGCGAATATTATTTTCAATTGTCTTATTACTCGATCCTGTTAAGTCGGGGTCAAAATTAAAGAATATTGTTAATTCTAAAAAAGTGTCTACAGGATCAGTAAATGTAGTCCCTATTGAAAGAATAGATAAATTTTTTGATAAATTATTCAAAATATCATTTTTTGTAGAAGTTTGTATCGCAGAAGATATTCCAGTTTTAAAGTTTAAACTGACAAAAACTTCTCCATATTTTGGTGGAACGTTATCATTCCCACCCCAAGAAGCAACATCATCAACTAGATTTCCATAATTTGATAATATCAGTGCCTTGTAGTCTTCTGCCGTAACAAGTCTTTGTTGAGATGCAAATTTTACTGGAGCATTTTTCTTAATGGATTCAAGAGTTTCTTTATCAGCACCACCTGCTGAATTCGTTATTTTAGTCGTGACAAGAGTTTCACCTGCAAGCGGAGTACTATCCGCTTCAAATTCTGAAGCATTGTTTGCATCAGATCCTGTAACTGACAAATATTGAATAACTATTTTATTTCCAGGCTGAGGTTTTTGACCAAGTATTGTACCATCACTAAATGTAAATTCGTAATATCCATTTGGTGCTTCACGTAAAATATAAACAGTAGAAGTGGTGGAAATACTAAGAGAATTGTTGACGTTTGTATAACTAGTGAATGTGGAAGATGATGGACTATCAAAAACGTTTACTTTTACCGTGCTTGTATCCATACTTTCATCTGGTACCACGAAAACTTGATCATCAACAGTTTCTCCTACTAAAAATGTTTTTGTTTTCAAAGTCCCTTCGGTAATGGGAATTATATTCGAACCAGATTCTGTCAGAAACGAA
>Ga0222719_10006020_pt1 | contig 10369 bp, 6 predicted proteins | sample C33_34DmetaG_FD_165039 | JGI IMG/M metagenome (GOLD analysis project Ga0222719, IMG submission 165039) | Estuarine water microbial communities from San Francisco Bay, California, United States - C33_34D | ecosystem: Environmental > Aquatic > Marine > Unclassified | place: USA: California...
AATTATTAAAGAATGTATAAGAGTTATAAATACAAATATCAATATATTCTTTACTATCTCAATAATATATTTCCAAATGATATTGTTAATATTATTTTTGATAAATATATTAATATACATTTTATTAATTTATATCCACGAAAATTATGTGATATGTTTATTTATGAAAATTATAAATTTGAAAATTCTTATATTGTTCGTTATAATAGTTGTTATATTGAATATTGCCCCTTTTGTTCCCATATAATATTACTATATTACGCACGAAAAAATATTCTTTTGGATAATTGTAATTGTAATTGTATATCACTATAAAAAATTTATATTGAATAAAAAAATATGAATTATCATTTTTATTTATAATATTTTTATTAATCATTTTTTAATTAATAATTTCATAATCTAACTTTACTCCTTCACTTGTTTCTATAATTTTATTAACTACTATTTTATTAGAATGTATTTTATCATGACACTTCTCACATAAAGATACTAAATTATATTTATCATTAATATATACATCATCTACATATTTATTCTTATTAGCATCTCTTTGGAATCTTATATGATGTATTTCATCATAATTTTCTCCACATATTTGACAACTTGAACTATATTTTGTTCCATTATATCTATTACTTTTCGCATCAAATATATTTACCTCATTTTTTATTTCTATTCTTACATTATTCGCATATTTTATAAATTCATCAGGCATATCTAATGTCTGTGCAACCATTATACCATATTCTTGTGATCCATTTCCATCACTCAATTTCCTATCATATATTATTAATCCATTCTTCTCCGTAATCTTTAAATGTTTTATATCTAATTTTTCTATATTTTTTATTATATCTAATTCTACTAAACGATGTAAATGTGAAGCAAATATAAATGTTGCTTGTTTTTCTGATAATATCTTAATTGTTGAAGCAACTAACGATAATGCCGAATTTTCTTCCGTTCCATTACATATCTCATCGCCTATTACTAATGAATTTTCATCAGCATTCTGAAATATATTTCGTAATTCATACATTTCCTGTGTAAATGATGACCTACCTACAAATATATTATCCTGAACCCCTATTCTCGTAAATATTTTTTTATACGGACTATATATAAATTCTTTTGAAGATACATACATACCACTCTGAGCCATAATTATACTTAAACCTATTGATTTCATTAATGAAGACTTACCTGATGAATTTATACCATATATTAACATACCATCTTTATTATATTCATTATATTCATTATCTCCTAATTCTATATCATTTGATATATATAAAACTTCTGTATTAATCCTTTCTATTATTGGATGTCTTATACCTTTTGCCTTAAAATATGATTTATCTTTTTCCTTAATTATTGGTCTATTATAATTATAACGAATTGCCTTACAAGCATTACAATATGATATATCCACATCCTCTATAAATTGGACTAAATTATCTAAATATCCAATATAATTAAAATACATATTCTTTAAAAATTCATCAAAATAATTATTAAATAATATATTATAATTATGTATTAAAGTATTTATTTCTTCATCTATATTTTCTATATTTTTTATTTCTATATTATATCTATTTTTCTTACCTGTTTGAACTACTTTTATATCACTCGTTTTTATATTATTTAGTTTTTCGTTATTATGTTTATCTAAATATTTTTTTAACAATATTGCTTTTGGTTCTGTTAAATATAATGTATTATTTCCATTTTTAGTCTCTAAACTTATACTTATTGTTATACTATCATCTATTATTTTCTTCTTCTTTTTACTACAATTTGCCTCAATTTCTATTCTCTTTGATAATTCTAAACGAATTATATCATATATATTATTATATTCTTCTAATTTAATATTTATTTCATCTAAATCACGATGAACCCCCTTATTAAAATTTAACTCACGATTTATTCTTTCTAAATTTATATTATCCTGAATATAGTTAATCAAATTATTTAATATTTCTTTATATTCCTCTGTTATATTAAATTTCGTTATATCCACTAAATCTAACAATTGATTTATATTTAAATATGATGTATATAATTTATTTAAATCTATATTTGTTAATTTTGTTATATGTAGCTTCCTTTGTAATTTTGTTATATCATATATATTCTCTAAATATTTTTTAACTATATTATCATTATTCTCTATAAAATATTCTATTAAATCATATCTGCGATTTAATTCCACTTTATCCACTATCGGTTGTAATAAATTATTACGAAATTTTCTTTTACCTATATTCGTTATTGTTTTATCTAATAAACTTAATAATGAATGTTTCGTCTCATTCTCATTATTATATAATAAATTTAATCTATAAATTGTATCCCTATCCAATGATATATAATCTTCCTTTTTATAAATTATTGGTTTATTCAAATTCCGTAATATATTACAATTATGCTCCTCCAAAAACTTTAATAAATATATATATATTAATCTACCATCTAATAATAACTCCAAATCTAAATACTCAAATATATTCAATTGTGTCGCATTACTGAATATATTACTTAATATATGTTCCTGATAATCTAATTTATTATATTTACTATATTTATTATCTTTTACATTTATTATATTATATTTATAATTTTTAATTTCCAAAGTTTCTATTAAATCATTTATATCTATATTTTTTAAATTATTTACTATTATTATTTCTTTTGGTTCTAATATCTTTATCGTTTTATAAATTATATCTCCCGAATTCTCATCATCTTTTACTTCATATATCGTATTAGTTCCTTGGATTATATCACAATAACTTATTGAACTACATAATTTTTTTTTAAATTCACTCAAATAAATTGCTAATAATATATTTGAATTACTATTACTATTTAAATATGTTGATGGACTTATTATATCAACTACTCTCCTCTCCTTATTCTTATTAAATTCTATACTATTTCCTATCTGCCCTATTACTATTATTGTATATCCACTATTCACCATTAACTCTATATTTCTATCTAAATTTGCTACTGGAAATCCAGACATTATAGCATTTTTTAAACTATGTGGAATTGATTTATTTTTCCTTGTTTCCATATAATTTAAAACTTTCAATAAATTCCTTAAATGATTTATTTTTGTTAATTCTGGTAAATCAAAACCATAAATTTCATAAAAATCTCCTATCTGAAATATCACTATCGTCTTCTCACCATATATCTCCTCTGCCCTTATTTGATACTCTATATACACTTCCTGCATAGGTTTATCCTCTATTACTACTTGATTTAACTTTATGTCCTCTAACATATTTTTATTTATTTAGTTCTATTTGTTATTTTATAAATTATTTTTATATAATGTTTTTATAAAAAAAATTTTATTTTTATCTTTCTTAAAAAGTTATTGTTGTGATAATATATAACGAATTTGCATACTAACTATACCTACAATATTTCTTCCATCATCCATATCATCTAAATCTACTAAATATTTATCACCTGTATTTAACAAAGCAATCTTTAATATTTCATTTTGTATATATTTATTATATAATCCCTTTCTAATTACTTCTACTTTATCCTTATTCCAATCTCTTATTAGTTCATTAAATTCTTCTAATACTTTTCCTTTCTCAATTTTAGTCATTATATACTTATCAAAATTCTTATCAAATAATCTTATTACATCATTCGGTTTTATATACTCCCCATCTTCATCAAATATTTGCTTAACATAATCCGTTATATCTATCTCATTATTATCTAAAAATTCTCTCATATATTTTACCTTCTTTAAATATAAATATGTTATTAAATTATTAAACTCTATATCATTTATAATAATTTTAGAATCTGATATTTTATCACTATAATTTATATGTATCTTATCTACTACCTTACTATCAACATCCACCCAATCTAACGACAACCACGCATACTTATTCGTTATATCAAATTTTATAGTATTCTCATTTGTCATCTTCTCTGGTTTCACTATATTCTCTGGAAGTATTAAACTATCACTCTCAACCTCCTCTTCCTCATCACTCTCTTCAACCTCTTCCTCTTCTGTATCTTTATTTTTTTTATCTTTCTCTGTATTTTTAGTTGTTGTTAATTTTGTTGTTGTTGTATCTTTCTCTGTATTTTTAGTTGTTGTATCTTTCTCTGTATTTTTAGTTGTTGTATCTTTCTCTGTATTTTTAGTTGTTGTTAATTTTGTTGCTGTTGTTGTTGTTGTTGTGTCTTTTAATTTATTTCCACCTAAAACTTCTTTTGTATCTTTTGTAGTTAATTGAGTAGAAGTATTTTGTGATTTTTTTTCTAAATAGGGGATATTAATTTTAATTTCTTGGATATAATTTCTCCAAAATTCTACATCAAAATCTAATAATATATAATTAAATAATGTTGAAAGATATATAATAATTTCATCAACATTATTATTTTTGTAATTAATGATATTAGTTTTAATTAATTTTATTAGTAATTTAATTTTGTGAAGGATATAATTAATATGTATAGTTTTATCAATTTGTAGGTCAGAGTTAATTTTGTTATTAATATATGAAGACATTTTGTGATTTGTAATAACAGATAAATCCCATTTATTAATATTTAAATATTCTAATAAAATATAATCAATATATTTAGATTTATAGGAATTATAATTTAACATACATAATATATTATTATTGATGGATATATAATTATTACAATTATTTAATATATCCTCAATATTATATTCATCACTATTTACATTAAAATCATACCAAATTAAATTAGCATTTAATAAATTATTATAATACAATATGTTATGATTTATATATTTATTTAAACTTTTTTTAAATTCTTGTGAATAATTATTACTTAAATATAATTTCGTATCATTTAATTTATTTATTTTACTTAATATATCATTTTTATAACTTGTTAATATATTTTTAATTGAATTATATTTTGTTTTTAAATCTCTTATTAAATTTACTAAATCTATATTTGATGTCTTTGTTGCCTTTAAATATGCTAATTCTTTTTGTTTATTTACAATTAAATTATCTAAATTAGATAAATAATTTACTATATTTTCAGTATTTTTAATATTGTATTCTTTAAAACGATTTGATATTAAATAGTATAATAATTTAATATTCATTATATAAAATGACTATATAAAAATAATTTAATATATATTTATTAATTAATATATATATAATATGGAACAAATTGATGAAAACAAAGAAGTTAGTAATCAACATCATATAACTATTAAAAATATTAGTGTAAGTAATAAAAATAATAATGAAACACATAAATTATTAAAATCACTTGATACATTTGAAAGTTTAATGGAATCTGATGTTTGTGAAAATTTTATGAATAATGTTATAAATAATACATTAACTAAAAAAAATGTAATTGAATTTACCACTTCTAATATATTTATGAATTTTGTAGAAGAATTACAAGACAAAATTGAACCAGATGTTCTTTCTAAATCTTATTATGAAAGTAATAAAATAAAAAATACTATTAATAATATAAAAAAACAAAAACAAATTGAAAATAATACTATTGAAAATATTGATAATATTGAAGAATGTTATATATGTGGAGATAAATTAGAAGTTGAAAACGAACATAAATTATGTTGCGGTCATAAATTCCATTTAAATTGTATTAAATTATCATTTAATTCTAATAATAGTGTTTATGGAACTATTCATGAATGTCCTTATTGTAGAAAACCTTGTTATAATACTAATGTTTTATATGAATGTAATGCTATAATTAAATCTGGTAAGAATAAAGGTAAAAAATGTATTTCAAATTCTAAATTTGGTAATTATTGTGGAAAACATAAAAGTCAAAACTAATTTAAATAAAACAGGACAAAATAAATGATAATAAAAAAATATATTATAATATACTATATAATGAGTTTAAACAATTATTACTATTTAAAAGGTGGGACTACGGATGATGTAAATTCTATTGAAAATCCAGATACTTCAAATGAAATAAAAGGTTTTGTAAATACAGCTATGTTATATACAGGTGCTTTTGTTATTGGTTTAATTTTATTAAATGTAATTATCATATATTTAATATATTTAGTATTTAAAGCTATTTTTGGGAGTAAAGACGAAGACAAAGATAAGAATACACCGATTAAAAATTGATTTAAATATATTTTTTTTATTAATATAATAACATAATGAATAATACAAAAGAAGATAATAAAATAAAATTAACAAAACCATTTTTAAAATGGGTAGGTGGAAAAACTCAAATCATAGATAATATTATTAATAAATTTCCCAAAAAAATTAATAATTATTATGAACCATTTGTAGGAGGTGGTAGTGTATTATTTGCTTTATTATCTTTACAAAAACAGGATAAAATTATAATTAAGAATAAAATATATGCTTATGATATTAATGAAAATTTAATAAATGTTTATAAAAATATTCAATTTAACAAAGATGAATTATATAAATATATTGAATTGTATATAAATGAATATGATAATATAAAAGGTGATATTATAAATAGGAAACCACTTACAATTGAAGATGCTAAAACATCAAAAGAAAGTTATTATTATTGGATTAGAAATAAATATAATAATATAGATAAAAATAGTATTGAATGTTCAGCATTATTTATGTGTATTAATAAATTATGTTTTAGAGGTATGTATAGAGAAAGTGTTAATAGTGGATTTAATGTTCCTTACGGACATTATAAAAAAACACCTATAATAATTACAAAAGATTATTTAGATTACATAAGCAATTTTATTCAAGATGTAAATTTTATATGTTGTGATTATAATCTTTCTATTAAAAATGTTAAAAAAGGAGATTTTATATATTTAGACCCTCCATATGTTCCTGAAAATATTAATTCATTTGTAGGTTATAGTGTAAATGGATTTAATTTAGGAGAACACCATAATCTATTTGATAACATTAAAAAATTAAATTCTAAAAAAATAAAATTTATTATGAGTAATTCAAAAGTTAAATTAATTAATGATATTTTTAAAGATTTTAAATATGAAAATATTATAGCACGAAGAGCAATAAATTCAAAAAACCCTTCTTCAACTACAACAGAAGTTATTATTTATAATTAATCATATATTTAATTATATTTGTTTTATATATATTACTATTTCCCCAAAATACAGGAATATCTTTATATTCTAAATACTCTAATTCTGCTTTACAATTTTTTTTAAACCATTCTGATAAACAATATATATACACTATTTTATAATCTGGAAATGTTCTATTATATTGCCATAACTTAAAATCTGGTGTTTGTATTTTCTCACATACAGAACCATTTACTTGTTGAAATTTTTTTTCTATTATAAATATTATTTTTTTCCTTTGATTTATAAAACATTCATCTGGATTTTTACATCCATGTCCTTTTACTATATTTTTATTAATAAATTTATCCATACATTTAAATAAATTTGATTGTTTTGTATATATAAATTTATTTTTGTTATTATTTTTAAATGTAATATTTTTAAAATATTTATTATTTGTTATAACTTCAAATTCTGTTTCTAAATTTGTTAATATTTCATATGATAGTCCATTAATATTTGTATTACATCCACCAGCATTTGTGCCTTTATTTATTATATTTATTTTATTATTTATTTGTTGATAATTATTTATATATTTTGATAATAATTTCCCTAAATACATATTATTTTTATTAAAAAAAATATATGTAATCAATTTTAAAATATATTTTTTACTTTATAATAATTTTAAATTAAAAATAAATTATATAATAACATTATATAATAATATATATAATAATGAATTCTGTTATATGGGAGAATGATTTTAAAAAATATTTTTATGATAATGATGAAACAGAACAGAATAATATTTTAACTAAACATCATATTGAATCTTATAATGATTTTATTGATAATAAAATTCCTGAAATTGTTAATAGTAAATTATATAATCCTCTTGTTATTGAAACATTAGATCACCTTAATGCTCCTATTAGAATTGAATTACATATGAAAATTAATAAAGATAATTTTAAACCTAAAAATGATTTATATCCAATAGACCATAGAATTAATAATTTAACATATCAAGGAGAATATAAAATAGACTTTATTGTTAAATACATTAAAAATAATTTAGTTGTTAAGGAAATTACATTAGAAAATATGACATTAGCATCTATACCAATATGTATCTTATCTAAATATTGTAATTTATCCAAAATCCCTCGTAATAAATTTATGAATTATAATGAATGTTCCTATGAACTCGGTGGTTATTACATCATTAATGGTAATGAAAAAACTATTATATCACAAGACCGTTTAGTTACTAATAAATTATATATACACAAAGGAACTTATCCTGATAAATATATCACCGAAATTAAATCTTCCAGACTATCTGGTTTTGAAATGGAAAAAAATACCTACATTAAATATCGTGAAGCAAAATTAGATAAAATTAAATCTAAATTTCAACTCCTTGATAATTTTAATGAAAATATTGATGAAAATGTTGAGGGAATTGTTGATGAAAATGTGGCAGAAAATGTTGGAGGAATAAGTAAAGATGAAGATGTTGATGTTAAGTCATTTATAGATTTTACTACAAAAACTAATGATATAAAAGAAATTGATACTACTAAATTTAGATTTATGGTTCAATTCCAAGGAATTCAAGATATTCCTATATTTATTTTATTTAGAGCATTAGGTATTCAATCTGATAAAGAAATACTTTCATTTATACTATTTAATGAAATTGATTATGTTAAACATATTTATATGAATATTTTAGAACCCTCTATTAAAGATGCTCATCCAATTATGACACAAAATGCCGCACTTAATTATATGCTTCATTATTCTTCATTTAATACTATTGAAGAATTAATCGCAAATATGAATATGAATTTATTACCTTTATATACCAATAATCATGCAAAAGTTGTTTATTTAGGTTATATGGTTAATAAATCATTACAAGTAGTAGCAGGTTATAAACCTACATATGATAGAGATAGTTTATTATATAAACGAATTCATACATCAGGAAGATTACTTGCCTCTCTATTTCGTGAATGGTTTATATCATTTATAATGAATGCTAAAATTGTTATGAAAAATATTTCTACAAATATTAATTTAGATAAAAATATCGTATTTACTGAACTTGACTTTATTAAACTAATTGATAAAGGGGGTAATCAAAATATTATTACAGATGGTATTCAAAAAGGTTTCCGTGGTAATTGGGGAACAAAAGTTTTTAATAAAAATGTTACTATTGAAAATATTCATCAAAAAGTAAATACTAATAAATACACACATAGCACAGACGGATTAGTTCAAGAATTAGATAGACTTAATTACTTTCGTTCTATATATCATTTAAGACAAGTAACTACTCCAATTGATAAAACACTTAAAATAAGAGGACCACGAGAACTACATTATTCACAAATTGGTTATATTTGTCCTACTGATACTCCTGATGGTGCTTCTTGTGGTCTTACTAAAAATCTTGCTATCGGTTGTTATATCACTAATAATATTTCTATTAATAAAAATGATGTGTTAAATTTATTTAATCTTGATGAAAATTTTATATCAATTAATAATATTATATTTTCACATAATTATAATTCTTATTACATATTTTTAAATGGTGAAATAATTGGTATATATAATAATAATGATAAAATTTATGACTTATATAATTTACTTAAATTATTAAAAAGAAATAATATCGTATTTAATTATTTAACATCTATTTTAATTAATACTATTGGAAAGGAAATACGAATTGCTACTGATATTGGAAGATGTGTTCGCCCTTTATATGTTGTTTATAAAGGTCAAGTTATTCGCAACCAATATGATAATGAAATTGAATTAGATATTTTAATTAAAAAAAATAATTACGATAATATTAATTTAGGATTAATTAATACTAAACAATTTATTGAAAAATTAGAAAAAGAACAATCTCCTATTGAATTAATTGATGCTGATGAACAATTCTATACTTTAATTGCTATGAACGAAAATATTTTAAAAAATAGTAATCTTGAATACAATTATTTAGAATTACACCCAACACTATTTTTCAGCGTTGTTACTAATCTTATGCCTTTTATAGACCATAATTTAACTCAAAGAACTCAATTATCTGTCGGACAATTAAAACAATCTGTCTCATATCCTGCCTCCAATTATAATATACGAATGGATAATGCTGTTAATGTTATTGATTATTCACAAAAAGCAATATGTAATACAACTACCCTTAAATATCTCTACCATAATAATTTACCCACT
>Ga0222719_10006023_pt1 | contig 10365 bp, 1 predicted proteins | sample C33_34DmetaG_FD_165039 | JGI IMG/M metagenome (GOLD analysis project Ga0222719, IMG submission 165039) | Estuarine water microbial communities from San Francisco Bay, California, United States - C33_34D | ecosystem: Environmental > Aquatic > Marine > Unclassified | place: USA: California...
TGTATATGTGAGTAACACTGTACCCGGTGGACTCTCGAATGTTAAACCATTCAATAACGATCTCATTCAAAATGTTGGTATAGTGTCAAAGATTCACGCGAGTAACGGAGGTGTTTTCGTTACAGGTATCGGTCGCGCGAACGATATTCCCAACGCCCCCATCGTTCTCGATGAGACGGACATTAACTATGTATATGTCAATAACCAAAACAACGATCTCAAAAAGATTGAACCCTCCAATTTGTTGACCCAACTCCAAACGTTCGAACAAATTTCCGCCGCCGGTAACGTCGTCTCGAATACCATGGAGTTTAATAACGCGACTACCAGTCTCGTGACCGTCGCCAACGTCGAAGTGGGATCAAACATTTCTGTAGCCGGTCTCATCGATAGTACGAACAAGCACGTTCCCATGGTGGGTCTTGATGGATACCTCGAAAAGTCACCCATTTATTTCACACCCGGGGGTACATATGTCGTATCCGCCGCCGAAGCTGAATTCTTGGGTAACCTTACTCTGAGTGGTAACACGACCATTCTCAATTCCGAATCCGTGACCATTTCGGATCGTATTTTCGGTGTCGCGTCGAACAACAGTACGACAGAGTTAGATAGTGGGTTCATGATCGAACACCAAGAAGATTTGGGTGGTGGCTTAGAGTACGCGAACGTCGCACTCATTTACCACGCAGTCGATCACCGCTTTTCGATCAGCTACACACAAAACACATTCACTGATGATCACATTCTTCATTACGAGGATGAAACACATCTCATGCTCATAGACTTGTACGGAAACGCACAAGTTCGTCACAACTTGGATGTTCTGGAAACGCTTGATGTTACGGGGGCGACGAGCCTCGCGAGTGATCTCACCGTGGGTGCCGCCTCGAATCTTTTCGTGGATGTGAGTACTTCTCGTGTGGGTATCAATGAAGCATCTCCTTCCGCTTCACTGGATGTGAACGGTGAAGTGAACGTCCAAAGTGTGGTCGGTGCCACATCCAAAACCTCCGGAGCACTCGTGGTCGCGGGTGGTGTGGGTATCGGTGGAGACGTGTACGCCACGAATACCGTACTCTCGGGTGATCTTACCGTGGATACGGACACACTGATTGTCAATTCGACGACGGATCGGGTGGGTATCAACAAGGCGGTACCCACCGTCGCCCTCGATGTTGTCGGCGATGTGGTCATCACGGATAGTTTTACCGTGGATACAGACACACTTCACGTGGATGCTGTGACCGATCGCGTAGGTATCAACGTGTCGGCACCGGATGCTTCTCTGCACGTCGTGGGTAATGCTCACGTACAGAATACGACCGAGGCGTTTTCGACGGTCACGGGTGCCATGACCATCGCGGGTGGTCTTGGGGTCGCCGCGAACGTCCACGCCACACAATTCCACGGTGACGGGTCAAAGTTGACCGGTTTGGTCACGACTCTCGAAGATGTCGCCAATAACGGAAACACCATGTCCAACGTGATTATCTTTGAGAACGCGACGACAGGTCTCGTGACTGACGGAAAGGTGGGTGTTTCGACACGGTCTCCAGCCGCCAATCTCCATGTGGTGGGGAATGTCCACGTGGCGGATACGACCGAGGCGTTCTCGACTGTGACTGGTGCTGTGACCATCACGGGTGGTCTCGGTGTCGTCGGAAACGTCCACGCCGCACAATTCCATGGTGACGGAAGTCAACTCACGGGTCTCGTGACGACCCTCGAAGATGTCGCCAATAACGGAAACACAACCTCCAATACGATCATTTTTGAAAACGAAACAACCGGTCTCGTGACCGATGGTAGGATCGGTGTTTCGACCCGTGTACCAGACGCCAATCTCCACGTCGTCGGAAACGTCCACGTGGTGGATACGACGGAATCGTTTTCGACTGTCACGGGGGCTGCCACATTCACAGGGGGTATCGGTGTCGCAGGGAATGTTCACGCCACACAGTACCACGGAGATGGTTCTAAGCTCACGGGTCTCGTGACGACCCTCGAAGATGTGGCCAATAACGGGAACACGATGTCCAACGTCATTATTTTTGAAAATGAAACAACTGGTCTCGTGACCGATGGGCGCGTGGGTGTTTCTACCCGCGCGCCTGATGCGAACCTCCACGTCGTCGGTAATGTGTACGTGAGTGATGTCGTCACACTCGCGAGTGGTCTCGTCACGAACAGAGACCAGGTTGTGAAGAAGACGTACGCGTACTCTGGAACGATCACAGCGGGTGACCAACCGTTTATTAACGTAAACTTTACGTCCAATATATTTTACTCAAAGATTTCCGCACAATTGGTGGATGGAAACGAAGAATTGAGTACGATGATTTTAGAAGTTTCTGGAGGTTCTAAAAATGGGGTGACCCCCACAAAGAACATCTCCTTCGGAACGAAAAATGTTTTCGGTGACGAACTCAACCCCAACCCATGGGACGAAGACGTGATCGCTACAGGCAACCGTGTCGCTTTACGACCTCTCGGAACTTTAGCAAACAATGGCGAGTACCACATGTTCATCGAGTACACGTCACCGACCGCAGACGGGGGAGTCACGACTATCGATGAGGACACGACGAGTGTCATCACATTCGGGTACTAGTTTACAAGTTTAAACGAATCAAAAATCTTATAGACGAGAACGGTGTATAAGATTTTCTCCGGTACTAATAAATGGTACGGACGAATCTCCAAGAATTTGGGGGGGATGTCCACGTTTTGAGTAATTTACAGGTGGGGTCGAACCTTTTCGCGAACGACCTCGCGGCGAACGTTTTGACCGTCATCGGTTCCATCGGGGCCAACATTTTCATCGGTGACGGTGGGTTGTTGTCCAATATCGCCACGACACTCAACGATATCGTCGCAAACCCCGGTGGAAACACAGTTTCAAACACACTCGTTTTCGAATCGGGTGCGGATGCTACATCGAATACGGCGATCGCCACCCTTTCGAATGTTGGGATCAGTATCTCCAACACGGAACCTTCTGGGGAGTTTCAGTTCGCGGTCGGGTCGAATATCTTCGTAAACACACACGCCTCAAACGTTTTGACGGTCGTGGGTGCTATCGGCTCGGACCTCTTCATCGGTGATGGTGGTCTTCTTTCGAATATTGCCACTACTTTAGATGCTATCATAGACCAAGGAAATACCGTTTCGAATACGATTCAGCTCATTTCTGGCGAGGACGTCACGTCTAACATAGGTCTCGTCACTCACAAAGATGTCGGAATCAGTATTTCGAACACGGAACCCACTGGAGAGTTTCAGTTCGGGGTGGGCTCGAACCTTCTCGTGAACGTATACAGTTCCAACGTGTTGGCCATCGAAGGGAACGTCAGTGCCGAAAAAATGACACTGGGAACGATTTCAGTCACCTCGGCATATGGACTCAACCATGTGACTGCCCAAGGGAGTGTGACCGGTGATACGATCTCTTTGACCAACGCGACCACGGGTCTTGAAGTGACCTCGAACCTCACCGCGGGTGGGAACGTCACGGCCGAGACTGTCATCACATCTGCGAACGTCGAGGTTGGGAACCGACTCAAGTTTGCGTCCAACGTCTTCGTGGATGATCTTCGCGTGGCGGATCTCGCCGCGAACCTTGTCACCTACGACAAAACGACCGGGGAACTCATGGATTCTGGGGGTCTTTTCGCGAACAAACTCGCGGTCGTTTCGGTCCAGCCCCCCTCAGCCCTGAGTGCGAACACGACCACCATCGCGAAACACGGGACGTATACCGTGACCACATCGAGTCTCGCCGCGAACTCGAACGCCTGGAACGTCTTCGATGGGGCGGCCGTTGAATGGTTAGCGTCGACCACGAGTGATCATGTATATAATGGGGGTGGATATACCTATAGTGGTACGTCCAATCTTTTCCCGGGGAACTACATTCAACCCGGTGTCTTAACTTCGAGTGCCGGTGAATGGCTCGCGATCGAGTTCCCTTATAAAACAACTTTGCGTCACATGAAACTGACCCCTCCTGCCACATATCAACAGTACCCCGCCTCGGCGAACGTGTACGCGACCAACGATTCCTTAACTTGGACGGAGGTTGTCAATTGGAGTGGTGTGGACCCCGTCACGTCGTCGAACGTCCAAACCATCGTCGTGAATGCGACCGAGGCGTACAAGAAGTATGCGATGGTCGTCACTAAAACGAATGGGTCGGATACGAACACGGGTCTCGCCAAGTGGGACCTCTTCACCGAGTCCTTCTCCATCGACGGGGGGAAGGTGGAGATGGCCTCGTCGGCCGTCATGGGTGGTGAGACGACCGTGGACCAAAGTGGGCCTCATGGAAGGTTGCCAAAGACGGTGCCTCTGAAGAAGTATCCGGAGATTCTTTTTGATGCTTCTAAATTGGATGGGAATAAATCGACCTATACGTACTTACAAGCGGGGTATGTGGTGAGTGCGAGTAGTGATACAGGGAGTGCACTACCTTGGCATGCGTTTGATGGTGATATTTCACACCCAGTTGCGAATGCTACAGCATGGCAATCTATATCGGGTGGGTATAATGTCAGTGGTGCATTCGACTATAAAGCTACTGGTGCTCACACTTCATCCCTCACATCTACGGGTAACGTCCAACACGATGGTGAATATATACAACTGGAAACACCATATAAGATCGCCGTACAAAGTTTTAATATATATTCTAGTGTGACACACGCGGGCCTTCGTCCAGCTAAATTCGTGTTATTGGGTAGTAATACAGGTATAGATGGACAGTGGAATATACTTCATACTCAGACGACTCCCGCCACTTATGATTCGAATCATTTACACGTGGCGACTGTTAATTCGAGTGTAGCTTATAAATATCACGCACTGCTAACTAAAAACATAACTTCGAACTATCTAAATGTTGGAACCCTGTGGATTGGTGAACTTGAGTTCTACGGCTACGAAGAAGACCCACCCCTAGGGGACACCTCCGTAGATACCACCTTCACCTCCATCATGAACACACCCCAAACGACTGGGGCCAACGTGTACGTCGATGGGAACCTAGGTGAGACCTTCACGAACCGTGTCACGGGACCCGACGCCACCGGACCCTCCGCGACCTATGATGCGACTGGAAAGTACTGGGAACTCAATGGTTCTCTGGAGTCTAACATCGCTGTGGAAGCCAATACATTCCTTTCGGGTGACCAACCCCACGCGGTCTCCATGTGGTTCAATTCCTCGAACTTGGAGGCCAACGTTTCCAATACGTGTGTCTTTTCCATTTCGGACCAAGAAAAGTTGGATTCCATCAACCTCGATCTTCAATCGAACACGTGGCACAACCTAACCTACGCGTACCAAGGTGAAGGTGGCTCCCGAGTCACCTACCTCGATGGACGTAAGGTGGTCGAGGACCAAGCCGAAGATACCTTCGGGGACTACCCACCGTTCGCGATGACTGGGTACTCACAGGGTGGGTATGTGGTGAGTACGAGTAGTGAAGTCAACGCCAATCAGCCTGTATGGTTTGTGTTTGATAATGGTACAGACACGGTGACTGGAACCTATTGGCAGAGCTTCAATGGGACCTATAGCAGTGGAGATTGGACTGGGTCAACAGTTCAATTTACAGATACAAACAGTGGACAACATTCCGGTGAATGGATAAAATTAAAAATGCCACATAAACTGAAATTGAATTATATTTCATACTTGTGTACCTATACTGATTACATGCCGAAAGATTTTGTTATTTTGGGTAGTAATGACGATATAACTTGGACGTTACTCAAATCTGTAACGGGTGGAACGGCAGTTGAAGATGTGTACCATAGTTTAATTGTCAACGCGAATCGCTCTTATAAATATTTTGTATGGCTCACATCTGCTGTAAATGGTAGTGGTCCTGAAGTTGTGATTACCGAACTCAAATTCTACGGCCACCGCGAGAACGACCTGGTTCGCCTTCCCGATCCCACGAATGTCTTGAAGTATCCGCACGTTACTCTCGACACCTCTAATGGTCGAGGTATGTATAACAACCCAGCAGCTAAAAGAGGTTATGTAGTAACTGCTAGTACCTATGGTGCGGGTGGTAGAGAACCCGTTCTTGCTTTTGATGGAGATACTTCAACATTGTGGTACGGTGGGTTCTTTACGGATTCTGGTGGTGCTGAAGGAAGTTCACCTAATCAATTTTTCCTAGCAGATGGAAGTGGTCAAACGGTAACTGATGCGAGTTCTACGGTTCATTATGGAAGTTGGTTGACTTTAGAATTACCACACAAGTTACAAGTTTCGTCTATTAAGATACGTTCAACCGGTAACTCCAATGGTGCAAGGAGACGTTTCAAGGGTGGAAAATTATTTGGTAGTAACACACATAATCCAACATCCGGCACCATTTCTGGAAACTATTATCAATTAGGATCGCGTTTTGATTTTGCAACTTCTTCAACCGACGAAGCAACGTTCACTATAAATGCGACGACGGCGTATAAATATATAACACTTTTAGGTGATAGTTGTTGGTACGATGGTACTAATGATGAAAAGCATTTTTATATTCACGATTATCAAATTTTCGGCACCCAAGAAGGGTCAGTCCCCATCCAGATCGGTGGTGGGAACATCGACCGCGTGGCGAACTTTAGGGTCTACGATAAGTTTATTGACGAAAACCAAGCCCTCGAGATTTGGGATGCTCAAAAAGATGCGTTCGGCCGGGCCAAGTCCTCGATGACGCTCCACAAGGGTCGCCTCGGGATAGGCACGACGGAACCTGAAGGAAGGTTGGCGGTCCTCGATGAACCACACAACTTGGAAGAGTTCCCTCCGAGGGCTATGACGGGCTATGAGACGCATGTGGAAGGACACGGTGTGTTTAAGGCGAGTGCGAGTATGGAATATACACGAGATTTAGGGACTCCCTCGGGTACGAATGATACGAGTGATCAGGTGTGGCATATATTCGATAAAATTGGACATGAACAACCATGGACAGGTGGAGATGATTACAGTGGAACTGGTGGTACGTATCAGGGTATATATAGTACAGGTGGTATATCAGGTGATTTTGTTGAACTTAAATTACCTTACAAGATAAACGTAAAACAAATCGAGTTAACCGGTTGGAACACCGGAACCGCCAGTAGATTTCCAGAAAAGGCAACGGTAGTTGGTTCAAATGATGGTTTAACCTGGGAAACGGTAGGTTCGTGGACGGGGGCGTCTTATACACAAAATTACGAAAGGAAAATGTTTATCATGAGTTCTTCTAAATATTACAGTGTATACAGATTAGTCATTACAGAAACTGTTTCTAGTCAGTATACAACATTAGGTCAAATCCGCTATTTCGGCACCCGTGAGCAGGGTCAATCCGTCCTCCACGATGGCCAACTGACCCTCACAAAGTCCCTCAACGTTCCCCGAATTGGGCCGGCCCTCGACGCGGATAATACACCCCGCCGGGACAGGCTCGTGGTGGAATACAACACCTCCACGAACCCCACCTTTGAGGGGGCTGTAAGGGACACGAGTGGGCGGGGGAATGATGGGGTGTTTGTGGGTGGGGCGTCGTATGATGCGACTGAGAAGGCGTTGGTATTTGATGGGACGGCAAGTGACCAATACGTGCATACACTTAAAAATGGAACATCTGAATCCGGTAATATAGATTATTCTGTATCGCTTTGGTTTAATCCGACAACTGTGAATGTCGCTAGATGGAGAGCGATTTTTGCCATAGGTGTTTTAGATAGAACCCAACCCACTGATAACAATGGCGATGAAATAACTTTTTTCGTCAGAAATGGAAGTGACGTTTTACATCTTCAAAACGGTGCTAGTTCTGTCGATACAACTGATACGGTAAAACCGGGTCAGTGGGTGCATATAGTAGTTACATACGATGGAACAAACAGGAAAATATATTTAGATGGGTCATTGAGTATATCAAATGGATACACTTCACTAAATTTACCAAAAGAAATGCTCATACGTTTAGCACAGAGTATGCGCTCCGATGGCAGTGAAAGTGACGAATATATGGATTGTAAAATATCCAATTTCAAAACGTGGTTCGGAGCGGCCCTCACAGCCGAAGAGGTCAAGACCCTCTACGATATGGGTCGGTGCGACGAGGGCCACCACGTGGTGAACTTCTCGAAGACTCGGGTCGGCATCGGCTTAGGGGATGGGGAGGCTCCGAGAGGGGCTTTGGACGTGCGGGATGAAGTGTATATAAATAAACAGGTTGGACCACTCGAATTGCGACAAGTAGTAGATAATACCCCTTTACAATCATTTATTATCAGGGCGGCGACTTCGGGTTTCGGATATTGGGGTATGTATGTTACAGCAGGAAATGATTTCTCGTTTCATCAAAACGGTTCAGATAGAGGTGCCCTTGTCAGTGGTGTTAATGTGTCCGCCATCGACTTCACAGGACAACACAGGAACTTTATAGATGGTGTGTCATATGCGAATTACGATAGCCTCGAAGGTCTCATCGTTTCAGCGAATAAAAACAAGTACTATGACATTGATGAAAATATCACAGCAGGTGCCAATGCTATTCAAATAAGTCAATCCCTTCCACTTGTGGCACTATCAAATGTTGCCCTCGATAAGGCATGTTTCGGTGTTATTTCTGGTGTAGAAGACCCCGATACTCGAAAATACGAACAGGGAACATTTGTAACAGTTTTACAAAAACAAAGGGGTGACCGACGCGCGTTTATCAACTCCGTCGGTGAAGGTGCCATTTGGGTCGTGAATACCAACGGGTCCCTCGAGTCGGGTGACTACATTACCACGTCTAATGTCGCTGGCTACGGTCAGAAGCAGAATGACGACGTGCTTCACAACTATACAGTCGCCAAGATCACGATGGATTGTGACTTTGAGCCCGTGACCCAACCGGTCCAACAGATCCTTCGGTCCAATGTTGTCGAGACCTATTATTTAGGGAATGTTCACAAAGTGAAATCTGTTCCTCACGAGTTCGTGACGACGGTGGTCAGTGCCGACGACGATTGGTCCAACGTTTCGGTTTCGCCCTCGGATGTGACCTACGCGGAATGGTCCAACTTGGAAGCTAATACACAAAATACATACACTTTAACATATACTCAAACCAGTAATGTGGTGTACGATACCAAATACACGCTCACGACGACCGCGAATGTCACGGAAAGTGATGCGTGGGATCGGGTCTTCATTGATCCTCCGAATGTTTCGTACGCGGAGTACTCGAACCTTGAGGCTAATACACAAAACACGTACACACTCACATTCACACAAACAACTACAGACACTAAAACACCCGAGGAGTGGTCCGCCCTCGAGTCGAACACACAATCACTTTACAACAAGGTCTATTACCAATCTGTGGAGGAAGAGGTGGCGGCGACGTGGCCCGGGGCGGTCGCACACACGCGGGTCACGGACGTGATCGAAAACGAACTCGACGAACACGGTCAGATCCAATGGGAAGACCATCCTACAGAAACGGAGAAGGCGTACAAAATCAGGTACCTCGACGCGAATGGTGTGGAGACAGACGAAGCTTCACATGTGTATAAGGCAGCATTCGTTGGGTGTACGTACCATTGTGGGTAACCACCCGAGTCCGCAGGACTCGTCTTCAAGTGCTTCGCACAAACTTTACAAACTGTATCAGAGTTTCTAAGGTCTGTCGTTCCCGTTCCGAGTGGCTTCGCCACTCGTCCCCTTTCCCTCGCCCGTTCCCAGTGGCTTCGCCACTCGTATCAAATAAAAGCCTACGGCTTTTGGTCATTTAAAAAGGCCCAGTCTCACATTTTGGCCTACGGCCAACCGTGAATTCTTTTTTCGCCACCTATAATAACTATGTCGATACAGGCACCGCAGGGTATCTTGAATATTCCCAACGCGACGTTACGTGTCGGGAAATTATCGGTCGATGAGGTTGTCGGTGCGGATACCATCCTGAATACGGTCGCCAGGAACACCATTCTCTTGGTCGATGACGTGGCGTACCACGAAAACAAAAACTGGGCTCTGAAACTTCCCAACGCGTGGGCCGGTGAGTTCGAGTGTAACACCGCGAGTGCCGGGAACTATTCCGAATTTAACTTTTATAACGAGGGTGCCTCCTCCAACGCCCAGGGGTACAATTTGACATTCAACGATACGACCGTCGAGCTCAGGTACGACGGGTCGCTTCTCACATCCGGGACACTCGCCTCGACCGTCACCGGAACCGGGGTCAGGAAGGTCCGGCTCATGTTCGAGCGCACGATTCTCAGCGTGACCGTCGACGGGGTCCTCGTGTTTACCCATGACGATACGGGTGGGCCCAGGCCCCGTGTGTACAGCACGACCGCCGGTGGGTTC
>Ga0222719_10006026_pt1 | contig 10362 bp, 10 predicted proteins | sample C33_34DmetaG_FD_165039 | JGI IMG/M metagenome (GOLD analysis project Ga0222719, IMG submission 165039) | Estuarine water microbial communities from San Francisco Bay, California, United States - C33_34D | ecosystem: Environmental > Aquatic > Marine > Unclassified | place: USA: California...
GAGCCAGGAGACATGGCACCTCACGCCCACGGTGGAAATGACGTAGTTCCAAAGATGCTCACTACTGACCTAGCACTCCGTTTTGGAGACGAAGAGTATGACCGCATTTGCCAGAAGTTCCTAGCAGACTTCGACTACTTCACCGACGTCTTCGCTCGTGCGTGGTTCAAGCTGACCCACCGCGACATGGGGCCACGTGCTCGCTACCACGGTCCAGAAGTTCCGTCAGAGGTTCTACTGTGGCAGGACCCAGTTCCTTCAAACCCACACCCAACCATTCTTCAGAAGCACATGACTCGCATTGCTTTGGACAACTCTGGCCTAACAGCTACTGATTTGATCCGCACTGCATGGGCGTCTGCGTCAACCTACCGCAACACCGACAAGCGCGGTGGAGCGAATGGTGCACGCATCGCCCTAGAGCCACAGAAGAGCTGGCCAGTCAACTCTGATGTTGCTGCAACTATCGAGAAGCTAAAGGAAATCCAGCCACAGTCTGGAATGTCCCTAGCTGACCTAATTGTCTTCGCTGGTTCTTATGCTGTTGAAGAGGCTGCAAACGACGGCGGAGTTCCAGTTGTTGTTGGCTTCCTAGGTGGACGTGGCGACGCAACTCAGGAGCAGACAGACGTTGATTCATTCAACCACCTCTACCCAGTTGCAGATGCGTTTATCAACTGGAGCCACAAGAAGTACGCGGACTCACTTGACCGTCTACTAATTGACAAGGCAACTCTCTTAGGCCTAACTCCTCCAGAGATGGTTGCTCTGTACGGCGGTCTACGTGCTCTTGGAGTGCGTCACGCAAACTCCGCTGTATCCGACTTGGTAACTCAGCCAGGTGTTCTGAAGCCATGCTTCTTTAGGAACATCTTGGACATGGACACCGAGTGGAGTCCAGTTCTAGACAACCTGTATCAGGGACGTGACCGCAAGACTCAGGAAGTCAAGTGGATTGCATCTCGCGCAGACTTAGTATTTGCGTCTAACTCGATTCTCCGAGCCTACGCCGAGGTCTACGCTTCGGACGACGGCCAAGAGCAGTTTGTTATTGACTTTATTGCCGCATGGGAGAAGGTCATGAACAACGACAGGTTCGACGTATAATAAATCTGATAGGAGGACAGTAGTCCACACTGCAGTGAACGAGGGTCAACTTTAGACGACCTGAGACGTAGCTGTGAGCCCCCGTGGTGCTTCGGACGGAGCACGGCGGGGGTTCGTCTTTTCTGTAGTAGTATTTAGCTTATGAAAATTGGTTCCCTGTTCTCTGGCTATGGCGGGCTCGACATGGCAGTCGAAAAAGCTTTAAACGCCAAAGTTGCATGGCACTGCGAGTTTGCTAACGCGCCAAGTAAAATATTGGCGAAAAACTTTCCAGAGATTCCTAACTACGGAGACATAGAGAAACTTGATTTCTCTAAAGTTGAACCTGTTGACATCTTGACTGGTGGATTTCCTTGCCAGGACGTATCTGTCGCGGGAGAGCGTAAGGGTCTAGAAAAAGGAACTCGCTCTGGCCTCTGGGGAGAATTTGCTAGGGCAATAAGCGAGCTAAGACCTAAGATTGTTGTAATAGAAAATGTGAGAGGACTGCTAAATGCAAAAGCGAATAGCGGAGTGGAATACACAGAAGAAGATTTGGCAGACTTTAGGGGAAGACACCCTCTTACCGCAATCGGAGCTGTACTCGGGTCCTTGGCCGACCTCGGGTATGATGCAAGGTGGAAGCTTGTACGAGCTTCCGACGCAGGAGCCCCCCACAGGCGAGAAAGAGTTTTCATTGTTGCCTACCCCCGTGACTCGAGATCATAAAGACGGATCTAGGCCCTACTATAGGCACGGCGTTCTTCAAGTTGACACTGTAACTAGGGCAATCGTAACTGCTGACGAAGTCACTGAAACTGAATGGGGCAAGTACGAGACAGCAGTAAAAACTTGGGAAAAAGTAACTGGAAGACCTGCTCCCACTCCGATTAGGAAAGATGCTCGTAACGGAGACTTTAGGGTTACCAAAGAATTTTTTGAATGGATGATGGGCGTTCCAGAGGGGTGGATAGTTGATACAAAAATCTCTCGTAGCTCAGTCCTTAAGGCCTGCGGCAACGGAGTTGTCCCCCAGCAGGCTGAATTAGCTTTAAAACTTCTTCTCCCCGAAAAAATGCTTTAAACTAGTCTTTCCCACAAACAGTAAGGAGAACCTTGCTTTCACAACTAGTAAGAGAAGCTTCCCAAGAAGCCCACACTGCTGCCGAGGACAGCCCGTTTATGGCTGCACTCATGAAGGGAGAGCTAGATTCAGATGCCTACTTTGATTACATTGCTCAGTTGGCTCCAATCTATGAGGCACTAGAAACCTGGAACAGCGACTCGCCGTTCTTTGACAGGCGTCTAGACAGGTTTCAAAGAATTATTTCTGACCTAGGCTATTACGGTGAGTCTTATATTGTGTTGAAGCCAACAATTGATTATGTGAACTATCTAAATAATTTGATTGACGGCAAAAAAGAAACTGCTCTTATTGCTCATCACTATGTTAGATATTTGGGAGATTTGAGCGGCGGTCAAGCAATGGGAGCACTAGTTGCTCGCAATCTTTCCATTCCACCAAACTTTCTATCTTTCTATGATTTTGACGATATTGGAGACAAGGTCAGGTATAAAGAAACTTACAGAGAGAATCTAGACACCTTAATCCCTAAAGAAAATTACGACGAGTTTATTAGCGAAGCCGTGATTGCTTTTAATTTCCACCACAAAATCTTTTTCGCTCTGGGCGAACGCTGGTTGACAGCTGCCGAATAGGTGCTAATCTATTACCAACAGCGATTCGACGGAAAAGCTGGAGTATGGCTGAACAACCTCGAAGTTGCATGGGGTGGTAAGGCACTGCAGGGAGTAACGTCTGGGTGTAACCCAACTGTAGGTAGGCTTAGTAGCGGGCTTTAGAGACCGAAGCAACCAGGCCTTGGTGGTAAAACGCATTCCACCTACTCACTCTTAACACCCTCGTAGAGATACGGGGGTGTTATACTTTTTCTATGGCAAAAGGTAAAGGAAGTCGCGGAGGCGGCGAGCGTAATTCAGAGCGAAACAACGGGAAAGCTTTTAAGCAGAACCCGAAATCTTTTGACGCTAGCAAGCGTCGACAGGTGCGCGGCAACTCTCGAGGGAGATAGGTAGATGGAGTACATAATCACCTCGGGTGCGCGGTATCAAGTAACTGCAGACGACGCTGACACTGCTTTGGACTTAGCTACTAAAGTTATCAACGGAACTGCAACCGCAGAAGAAGCTGCTTTAGTAGTTGATCTAGAGCAAGTAGGAACTGTAGTCACAAACGACAACTAAATATGGGGCTGACTGGTTTCGACGGTATGTTTGAATCTGGTGAAGCGTGCAGAGAAGCCTGTACCTCTTGAATCGGGCAAAAACTATAAACGGCAATAAGAACGCCTTCGCACTAGCTGCTTAGCAGTGCCCCTCTGGTAGAAGCAGTTCTAGCTAATCGCCACAGGGTTTAAATAAATAGAACACCGCAGTACGGTGGCGACCGCAAACGCAAACCGTAGTACCGTGGCTGGTAGAGCCTACGCACGTAGAAGAACAGAAGATGGCTTATCGGACGGGGGTTCGAATCCCCCCAGCTCCACTACAAGGTAGAATAGAACCCTATGGGTAAAAGCATCATGGAGCAGCTCGCGTTACTGCCTGAAGAAGAACGCCTTGAAGCCCTAGCGGGTATGGACCCCGAGTCTCTAGTCTGGGACTGGTCCGTGTGGGCTCGTCCCGAACAGAAAGCTCCTGAAGGTGACTGGAACGTCTGGCTAGTTCTCGCTGGTCGTGGTTTTGGTAAAACTCGTCTTGCGTCCGAGTGGGTTCGCGAACAAGCCAAGTACACAAAAGATGGACAGCGTCGCTTTGCTCTCGCTGCCCGTACCGCTGCCGACGTTCGTGACGTTATCGTTGAAGGTGAATCTGGAATTATCTCGGTCTCGCCTCCGTCAGAAAAGCCGCACTACGAGCCATCCAAGCGACGTCTAACTTGGCCCAACGGAAATACCGCGACGCTTTTTACCGCCGACGAGCCTGACTCACTTCGTGGTCCGCAGTTTACACACGCATGGGGCGATGAGGTAGCTGCTTGGCGTCAAACTCCAGACGCTGCTGGTATGACTGCGTTTGACAACCTCCGCGTTGGTACTCGTCTTGGTAAGAACCCTCAAATTCTAGTTACTACCACCCCAAAGCGAGTTCCGCTGCTTTATAAACTTATTGAAGAGTCAAGAACTGATAAGCCCGGAATGTCTAAGGTCGTCGTGACAAAAGGTTCTACAATGGACAACGCGGGCAACCTATCGCAGGCCTATCTTGACACTATTATGGGAGTATACGAAGGCACTAATCTTGCCCGCCAAGAGCTTTATGGAGAGATGCTCGATGATGTTGAAGGTGCGCTCTGGACTGAAGAGATGGTCGAGTCTGCTAGAGAAGCGGTTTATCCGCTTTCTACTCCGCTACGTGTTATCGGCGTGGACCCTTCAGTTGCTGAGAATCCCCGTGATGAGTGTGGAATTGTGGTATGTGCGTCAAGCGCCGAACATGACCTCTATAAGAGAAACGCGTGGGTTCTTGAAGACGCTTCAATTCACGGATCCCCGGACACGTGGGCCCGTAAGGTTGTGGAGATGGCTCGTAAGTGGGGTTGTCCCGTTGTTGCCGAAGTTAATCAAGGAGGCGCACTTGTTAAAAACGCTATTCTCTCGATAGACCCGACAATTAAAGTTTTAGAGGTCCACTCCAAGTACGGAAAGCAGCTTCGAGCAGAGCCTACGGTTCTTGCATACGAACAGGGGCGCGTCCACCACGTTGGATATCACCAAGACCTCGAATCTCAGATGTATTCTTGGATTCCAGGCGAAGGAAAATCCCCAGACCGCGTCGATGCACTGGTTCATGCTCTCACTGCACTGCTAATTAAGCCCCCTCCAGGGTTTAGCGGAGGAAAAATTAGAGCAAAAAGCTACGCCGACAGAAAAATGGGCGTTACATCTCCTAACACTACCCGTCTGGGCAGAGTTTTTAGGGTAAGATAGTGTCAAAGATAATCATGGACAGGTTTCCATGCAATTTAGTGGCTGTACCTGCAGGCTTTACAGACGATGTAACCTCTTTAAGCAGTCAGCCACCAACCAAAGACACAAAATATTTAGACGTTACGAGGGTGATTGTTACAGATGAGACCATTATGGTGGCAAAAGACGGGCCGCAAGGGCCGCAAGTCGTATTTCAAGAGACATATACGACCTTTGAACCGTCGAAAGACGCTGGTGAAGACTCTTATGTTGTCACTTCGTCGGGAAAAATGCTAGCATTTAGGAAAGACCGAGGCTGCGGATGCGGTTCTCGACTACGAGGTTGGAATCCTTATAGGACTTTAGCCTCGATTAAGGATGAATAATGGAAATTACAGCTGTAAACTTCATAATTCTGGCTCTCGGAGCATACAGAATGACGCATTTGATCACTACAGACGCTATTGCGGATGGTTTTCGCAACTGGATCTGGTCAAAATACTCCCCGATGACTAAAATTGGGTACTTAATCACCTGTAATTGGTGCACTGGGTTCTGGGTTTCACTACTTTTCGTAATTGGAGCCTCGATTTTACCCCAATTCACCTTTGTGGTATCATTAGTATTGGCTATTTCTGCTGTAATCGGGCTACTTTCAGCTCTGATAGAGCGATAAGACAGGTAGGAGCCACTTTTGGCTATTTTCAAGAAAGAAAACGAGAAATCAAGCGAATCTCGTAGGGGTGTACGTGCTTCAGCACCTAGAACTGCCACTCGAGTAGCTCCTGGCGTCTCAATTGACTCTTTTGGAGTTGTTTATGCCGAACCAGCAGCTTTTAATCAGCCTAGAGGCCTAACTGCGGCTGCTGCTCAGGTAAAACTAGACGACAAGACTGAAGCAGAGCTCTTTAAGGCTCGTCGACAGTCAGCGTCTACTGCTTGGCAGACCGAAGCTTGGGAGTACTACGACTCAATTGGTGAAATCAAGTACGCTTTCAACCTAGTTGCGTCCGTTGTGTCTAGAATTCGTCTTTACGCAGCTGCAATCAACAACCCGAACGAAGCCCCAGCTCCGATTGAAGGAGTAGAGAAGGTAGACCAGCGGTTAGCTGACGCCGCGCAGCGTGCACTTGACCGCCTAAGCTCCGCTTATGGTGGACAGCCTGGACTTTTGAAGGATGCGGCCCTAAACCTACAGGTTACAGGTGAGTGTTATTTAGTGCAGCTCCCAGAGCGTATCGGTTCGCAACTTCCAGAGACTTGGGACGTTCGCTCAATTGACGAGCTACAGGTTGACTCTAAGGGAAACTACATTATTAACCCTCGTCGCGATGTTGGAGGCAACACATCTACAATGATGTCTCAAGGCAACAAGGAAGCAATCTTGCTGCCTAAGTCTTCATTCGTTGGACGCATCTGGCGTTCACACCCTCGCTACACCCAAGAGGCTGATTCAAGCTTGCGCGGTCTACTAGACCTCTGCGCCGAGCTTCTACTTTTGAATAGGACATTCCGTGCGACTGCTCGCTCTCGCCTCAATGCTGGCGCTCTATATCTTCCTGACGGTCTTTCTGTTGCCGCTGGTCCTGACCCTGATTATCCTTACGATGAAGATGGCAATTACAACGAAACTTACACAGCTGAGGAAGCAGCGGACGAGTTTGAAGACCAGCTAATTGATGCAATGACCACTCCGATTAAAGACGAGGACTCTGCATCTGCTGTTGTGCCTCTGATTATTCGTGGTCCCGCTGAGCTTGGTGACAAGATTAAGCAGTTCAAGTTCGAGCGTTCTTTCGACCCCGCCTTGGCACAGCGTGCAGACCGTGTGCTTGAGCGCATCATGCAGGGCCTAGACGTTCCCAAAGACGTTGTAACTGGACTTGCGAACGTTAAGTACTCCAATGCCCTACAGATTGATGAAGCCCTCTACAAGGCTCACATCGAGCCTCTGATGCTACTTATCGTCGATGCACTGACAGTAATGTATTTGCGCCCATACCTAGTTGCCAACGGCTACAGCGAATCAGAAGTTAAAAACGTTTGCATCTGGTATGACCCATCTCTAGTTGCTACTCGTAATGACCGAGCTGCAGATGCAGACATGGGCTTTGACAAGATGGCAGTTTCGTATGACTCGTGGCGTCGTGCTCACGGGTTCTCCGAGGCAGATGCTCCAGACCCCAAAGAGTTTGCACTAAGACTGATTATCAACAAGGGTATGGTAACCCCAGAGCTTACCGAAGCCCTTCTTAGATCTGTAGCACCAGATGTTATGGAACAAATTAGGGCCCAGTCGATGGAAGAGAGCGGAGCAGCTATTCCTCCAGAGGTAGATCAGCTACTGAATCAGGCTGCCGAGGGAGAGCCTCAGGCAGACGCAGAACAGGGAGAAGACTCGGCTCCAATTACACCTGCTGAAGCCACCCCACCACTAGCGGAACCAGAGGCATAGTATGCACCACCCAAACCCAGAACTAGGCGAAAAGTTAGCGCACCTATTAGCTGACACCATCACAACCAGATTTATCTTTCAGGGATACCACTGGAACGTACTTGGCCCAGACTTCGGCGAGTACCACGAGTTCTTCGGAATGCTGTACGAAGACGTTGAAGGCTCTGTTGATGCTCTAGCAGAGAATATTCTCAAGGTTGGCTATCCAGCTCCTTATCTACTGCAAGACTACCTAGAACTTTCTTGCATCAAAGAAGAGCGTCACGACGGTAGCTCCGTACAGTTCATGCTTCAGTCAGCACTTCGCGTCAACGACACGATGATTGCTTGCTTGCATGAAGCAGGAGAGATTGCAGAAAAGTGCCGCGAGTTTGGTCTTATGGACTTCCTCGCTCAGCGCGAAGATATGCATAAAAAGTGGAGATGGCAGATTAAGGCATTCCTAGGAGTTCGATAGTGTCTGAGTACCTAGACAAAGTAATTAATGCTTCTGGCGGTCACGCTGCTCCTGCAGAAAATCTAGAAGCTGGTAAAAAAGAAGCCCCTGAAGGCTACCACTACATGCCAGACGGAACTCTCATGAAGGACTCCGAGCACGAAGACGAGGCTGCTCTGGAGAAAAACCCTGGCGACCCTTGCTGGGAAGGGTATGTCCAAGTTGGCATGAAGAAGGGCAAAGGCGGAGACATGGTGCCCAACTGCGTTCCACTAAAAGCTGCCCAAGCTCTCGAAAAAATTCAATCAGTTTTGACTTCGGATGAGATAGAAGAAGTTCTTGCTCACTACAATTCTGAGGTTGGAGGTGCTCGTCAAGTTTCTATCTCTGCTGCCGCTGAAGTAGCAGCAAGATCTTACGATTCATATTCCGAAGCATCTTCTCAGGGTGAGCTATCTTCTGCAATTTTGTGGGAACTGCATTCTTTTCTTGAATATGCAACTAGAGGCCACACAGACGAGTTAGAAATTATGTCAGAACATGACGATTTGCTTAACTCGGGGCACCCCTCTCAAGCAATGGTTGCGTCTCTGGAAGATAGAGTTGATTGGATTTCTGCAGCGCCAGAATTTGATGAAACTTCTAGAGAAACTGTAAAGGCAGCCTTCTCTAAAGACTCTTCTGACTTAGAAGCCGTTCATGCATTCAGTAGATTGCGTGCTTTAACCTCTAGTGGAATGCTTCAACCCGACACTGTGGCGTACATAGACGCCCTCCCCGCTAACTAACAACAATACTAATAGGGTAAAATTTTAGTAGTTTTAAATTACTAAAGAGGAAATTAATGTCTGACCTCGAAGTCATAATCGCCGACGGCAATTCTTCTGCTGCCCGACGAGCTCGCGTCAAACTCCAGCCCCGTGACCGTAAGGGCCGTTGGATCCCCACTGGTGCATCGATTATTGCTGCAATTAGAGGTCTTGGTAAGAAGCCTGGTCGTGACAGCAAAGGTCGCTGGAATGACGATGCCCCTGGTTCAGTAAAAAAGTACAAGCTTAAGGCTATTGGTGGTACCGCCACTAAAAAGGGCGAAAAGAATAAAATTAGAGCTCTGCTCACAGAGGATGCTCCAGAGCTAGGGCTGAGAAAAAACACAGTCGTTGAGATTGACCCAGCTAACGGCGAGCTTGACACTCAAATTAAACTTGACCGCGACTTTCTAGAACGCAAGGGCATTGACCCCGACCTTCAGCACACTCTGCCTTCTACCCTTGGTGAAAAGTTTGACAAAGTAGAAGACATAAACCCAAAGCCAGCTGATGATTTAGACATCGAGCTTGCAACTAAAGGTCTTGATGATGATGAAGATAAAGATTTCCGCAAAGAACGTGAGCAGGAGCCTCTAGCAAAGCTACCTCCAGGAATGGAAGAGCTGAGCAAGGACGAACTTGACGCTCTAACCCGTGGCGGACCTAAGGCTCCTTCCGATGTAAAGAAGCCTGCCCGCGACCCTCGTAAGTCTGACGTCCCAGAGCCAACCGATGTTTCTGACAAACCAAAACCACCTACTCTTGTAGATCACCGCGACTCCATTATGCAAAAAGCCATGGCTGACGCTTTCTATGGAGACAAGCCAGACATAGACGACGTGCTCAATTCTGCTAATGAAGCCGAGCCAGAAGAAGTAGGCATATCAGACCTAAAGCCAGGAGATGTCGTTGCTCTTGGCGGCGGGCCAAGAGTAGTTACTAGAGTTGAAAAGAAAACTAGGCTAGATGGTAGCGAAGGCTACAACCTATATGTAGATGACAATGGTAGAGAGGCAAAGGTTAACCCTGGCGGTCAGCTTCTCCCCGGTTCCGCTGGAGTTGTTCGTATTCGCAAGGCAGAAGATGCTCCTAAAAAGCCAGTCACCCAAAAGCCAGAAAAACCAGAAGCAGCTAGAAAGCCCGCTCCTAAAAAGCCTGCTCCAGAAAAACCTAAGCCAGAAAAGCCTAAGCCTCTACCTAAGAAGGCACCTAAGGCAGAGAACGTTGCAAAGAAGAACCGCAAAGACGATGGCAAGCCAATTAAGCCATCCTCCAAGTCTAGGGAAGAGCTTTACGAAAAGAAAATTAATAACCTCGTAGACGAGAATGGAAAGCTTCTAAAGGTAACTAAAGACAACGGTAAAGAAGCTGTAATAGAAGACCCTAACGCAATTGTCAACGCACTTCTTGAAGAAAACCCTAACGCTAAAATTAAAGAAAACGGCGCGATTGTTCTAGAACGTGGCTCGTTTACTGACACTGACGGTAAAAAGTACAACTACGAAGTTTCCGTTGAGCGTACTGTTGGAAATCAGTTTATGGAGCGTTACACGATTAGTGATCCCAAAACTGGCGAGGCCCTTTATG
>Ga0222719_10006028_pt1 | contig 10361 bp, 6 predicted proteins | sample C33_34DmetaG_FD_165039 | JGI IMG/M metagenome (GOLD analysis project Ga0222719, IMG submission 165039) | Estuarine water microbial communities from San Francisco Bay, California, United States - C33_34D | ecosystem: Environmental > Aquatic > Marine > Unclassified | place: USA: California...
TGTCCACGCAAAGTGTTTGTCCTTTGATCCATACTCTCTGGCTGTGTTAGTTGCTCCTATGAGCATTGCTTGTTGTTCGGCTTTGTTCTTGTTGCTCTGCCCCCAGATAGACATGACACCACCAAGGATCGTAGAGAAAAGCATAGTGATTAATTCTAAAGGGAGTCCGAACATTATACTTTACCTAAGTTAATAACCATCTCTGTTTCGAATGGCTTACCTTCTTCTTTTAAGGACTCTTGTTTTGCGTATCCAATAAGTGAAGCTGCCTCAACAGGATTAGATATAGAAGCTGTTAAAATTTCAAGGGCTTTCTTGTCATCCCCTACCTTCTTAGCCTGCCAGTACGCTTCCCTTTTCTTACCTTTATTAAAGTTGTATGTGTTACGAATGATAACATCACCTTCTTCACCTACAGAAAAGTTAAGACCTCCAAGTGTTCGAGCCAGACGTAGCTCTGGATTAAATAAGCCAGCCAAGGGACCACCTTTTAAAACATCTTGTTCAGAAGTTCCAAAGTCACCGTAGTCTAGGCTACTACGTCCTTCTGCTTGAGCTTTTGCTACTGCCTTCTTTAAAGTTTCAATGTCAGTATCGTTTAGATCGTCTTGAGTGAACTCACCACCAGCATTTAGAAGGTTGCCAGCAAAGAACCTAAACTCAGATGTACCAAAGTCTGATACGGCATCAGTTACTTTTGAGACACCTTCTGTTAATACATCTAAAGGAGAAGGAATATCACCAACGGCTTCACTAACTTGAGATGCTGAAGGTAAGCTCTCGATTGCATCAGATGCAAACTCAGCACCAGAAGACATGAGTTGACTTGCTTGGTCTACTACACTCTGTAGTACACTGCCACCTTCTTGAACTACGTTTTCTACAGTTTCTTGAATAGCTCCAGCTGTCTCTTGAGCTACGCCTACCGATTTAGCAGGTTTGTCTTTCTCCCAGAAGTTAGCCATTAGTTTCCAATCTCCCCAATAACTTTATCAAGGGTAGCATTATCTACATACTTGAAACCTTCCCACACAGCCCTTAGGTTAGCACGTTTACCTGAACTACCTTTGCCACGGCTCACAGCATCCCTTGCTAAATACAGGAATATATCGTCCTGTGTCTTCTTGTCAAATACTGTATCGGATGGTAAACCCATAGCCTTAACTGCGTTACTTAAGGTGGTGCCTACAATCTGGTACTTACCCATAGGAGTAGATGTCAGCCCCCTTTTGTAGGCCTCCGTATCCTTACCTAAACGAGGCTTGACGTACTTCCCGTACTCTCCAGATGGTTGAGAGAAGTCTATCAGTTCACCAACAGTCTTGGTCGATACTTGATAGCCTTTAAAGGGGGTGTCCTTTGCCTCAAAGTTTCCATAAAGAGTATCGTAGGAACTGGCCTCCACTCTCTCAAGTGTTTGTTGAGTAGTGGACTCAGGTTGTAGACTTTCCTCAACAACAGGAGCACTAGCAGGTTTATCCTTTTCCCAGAAGTTACTAGACATTGCTTCACTCACCTTTGATTCTAACTGTTTTGGTGGGGTCACCAGAAGCAATGTAATGAGCACCAACAGGAACCATAGAATATGCTTCTTCATTTGAAATACTCCAAGGGTTATCGAACGTACCTTGTTCTGCACGTGGGCTTGTTTGTGGTTCAGATGATGCAGGAGCTGTAGTGGTTTCATCAAGGGCATTCGGTCCAATGTCTACCTTAATCTTTGCAGCCATCTCTTTAAAGAACTTCAGACGTTGAGGGATACCTTTTACGTTATTGTACTGAGTAGCCATACCCTTCCACAAGGCACTGTTCAGCACTTCAGTAGCTGCCTCGAAATTGCTGTAAGACGGTTTATCGAACTCTATCTCACCTGCACGAGCAAGGCGGTTCTTGAGCAAGGTACGGGCAGATGCACCCTCTTTCCACATGGCTTCAAAGCTGCCGTTGTAGTACTTAGAAGCAACGGCTGCAAGGGACTGGAACATGGGGTCTGTAGTATTGGTAAGGGTAAACTCACCTGTTGTTTGGTCAATACCAATACCGGGGATTGTTTGTACTCGACCAGCTGCTACACGACCAAATAGGGCTTGGTTATGTTGTAAGGCTAGACCCATCTGTGCTCTGAGGTTAGCTGCAATACGTCCACCCTCACCACCTTGTGCAGAAAGAGAATTAATCTTACTCAAGGTAGCTGCTGAGAACAACGAGTCAACATACTTTTGGGAGACTATCTCATTCTGTGTCAAAGCAAAGGACAAAGAGGCTACACTAGAGGCAAAGGCATTAGCACCCTCAGGAGTGCTTAGGCTACTTGCTGGCACAGACTCGACAACACCTGAGTGATACGACAAAGACCTAGCCCGTCTAACGAGGTTCATCTTATTATAGGTTTCAGAAAATTCAGGAGGAAATACTACCTCAGCTGTAGGTAAATCATTGGTTCCTGTTTCCGCAAGGGCCGCACCACTAGGTGCAACACCCATAAGCTCTAGTACAACAGGGTCGAAGTTAAGAGTTTTGTAGTCAACCTCTTCAATCTCACCCATAGTTGCAACAGCAACTTTAAGATCAAGTGTGCCTTGAGCTACAATTTGAGACATACCTGACGGGTCTTTTAATGCTAGTGCAGCCAGAGGGGATTCACCTTGAAGTGTGATCTGGGCCATCAATCGTGTGGCTTCCTCTGTAGCATTCTTAGCATCATACTCAGCAAGAGCCTCAAATGTATTTTCAACAGCCTGCAACCTGCTACTCATAATCTCCCATTTCTCCAAGGCCTCTTTACCTACAGGTTTTTGGAAAGAGGGTTGGGACTTGAGGAGAAGAAAACCATCACGTAACTGTTGTAGATTTTCTAGGCTGAAGTTATCACCTCGTTGCTCAACACGAAGGGCAGCTGAAACAGCAGATGTAAAACTGTCTAGTGTTTTAATGTTCTGATCGTAACCTTCAATCCAGTCTACGTTTCCCTGAGCAATACCAGCATTTGCAGCTACTTGAAAGGCTGCATATCTTTCTACTGCCCTTTGTGCTGCTACCTCATCTGATATGGTTTGACCAGCTGCTTCAGCTTTTTCACGTTCTTGTTGGACACGACCTATCTGTGTTACCAAGTCAGTCTGACTAAACAGTTCTACCTTTAGATCAAACTCAGATGGGGCAGCTTTAGGTACTACAAACTGAAGACCTTCCTTAGCAAGAAGAGACTTTTGTTCTGCATTCACCCCTAATGGGGCAAAGATTGGACCGTACTTCTGCGTTATCTCATCTGAACTCATACCAGCGGCTTTATCTGCTTGAAGCTCACGATACTTTACATTCCAGATAGTACGATCTCTGTCCTCTTGTGTTGCTTTTGGAGCAGAACCCTGTACCCGCATGGCTGTAGAACCTAAGTCCATCAAATTACCTAGCACACCAGCAGCGATAGATGTATTAGATACTTGTTGCACTGGTTGAGGAGCAGCGGCTGCACCCGATACGTTTTGGTCTAGTGTGAAAGACATCTTTACTCTCCTTGAGCAGCTTGTGCTGTAATCTGTGAACCCTCTGACTGACCTCTAGCACGTTTAATTAAGTCTGTCATGGTGTCTAGGCGTACAATAGCCCGGTATAGCTTTGTTTGGTTCTCCACAGAAAAGCCACCATCTTCGATAAGGTTGAGTGCATCGTTGTAAAGCTCTCTCCCTTCCTCTATTTTAGCAGGTTCTCCTGTAGAAATCAAGGACAAACCTTTAGAAGCCCACCGATCAATGCGACCTCTCGCATCCTTGAACTTAGCATCTTCTTTGTAAGAAATATCTTTAGCATCGTAGTGGTTTAGAACCTTCATAGGTGTTGCACCAGCAATGATAGACCCTACTAGACCTATACTAACCTGTTCAGGATCAAATGTGCCAGCTAGGCTACGGCGTTTACTACGGTACTCACCCGTTTCAATCAACTCAACTACCTTAGAGTAGATGTCAACTGACTTTACGTTGCGCATCATCACAGTAAACTCTTCTTGAGCTACTTGATTGTGTCCACCCAGAAGAGCACCCAATGTATTCTTCAAAGATTTGTAACCTTCTACACCAATCTGCACAGAAGGACCGCCAAGCGTGGAGTATAGAGGGTCTTCCGCAAATAGTTCTGAGTACTGTTGTACTAAACCACCAAGAGGGGCGATCCGTGTACCCAATGAAACGTCTTCACCTACACCCTGAGACAGCATCCAGTCAAACAGGCCGAACTTAACTGCGTTTAGTACCTCTGTGGAGCTTTCATCCTCTGGATCAATTCCTAGTGCAACCGCTGCGGCTGTCCATTTAGGAGGAAAGCCCATGCCACGAGTACCAAACATCACTGTGTTGACACCAAGTAGCCTTGCTCTTTCTGCCTTGGTCAAGTCACGACCAATAAGGATGTTATCCAAGTACCTGTTAGTGTAAGACATCCACTGAGTAGCCAGACCTAAGATTGGACCCTGCTGATAGTTACCTTTCTGACCAGAAGTCATACGGAAAGACAGGACTTGTTCACGGTTTGCTACATACTGTAAGCCAGCCTCACTGAATACATCATCAGATACTCCTCGTGCACCGTGCTCAACTACTGCTGTTGCTGTAGATGTGATACGTCCGTAAAGTTCCCCTAATTTAAAGGGTGTCAGACCCATCTCCAAGGCCTCTGAGACTAATGTTCTATTGTTGTTGAATGTAGCCCCACTACGTTCCAGAACAGACGTACCGATAATGTCACGACCTGACTCACGGAGATACCTTACTGTATCTAGCAGTTCTTGCTTGGTCATACCAGCAAAACCATTAGCATACATTGCATCAATGTCTTTAGCAGCTGCCTTTGGTGTCTTCAACATCAAGTGAGCAATCACTGGAACAGCAGCCACAGCTTTAGACCCAGCTTTCGGAGAGATAGCTAGGATTTGCCCTGCATGGGATGCGTTCAGCACCATCTGATCTGGGTTTGCGAAGCCCATCTTTAAGTGGAAGGCGAATGCCCGTGCTCGACCAGTTGCATTGCCAAGCCAATCCTCTGGCCTAGTCTTTACACCTTTACCTAGGCCAAAAACTACACCTTCATCGTAGATTTGTTGAGCAAGCATACTAAACAGTACGTTCTCACTGTCTGCACGATCTTGTAAACCGATTCGGCGTTTGATTACATCCTGCTGGTCACGCATATCTGCGTCCACAGTCTTGGAACCAGCACCTTTCTTCACTCTAGCTAGGCGTACAAAGTCTTCTGGGTTAGAGGGGATAGGTCCATCGAACTCTACGTTACCTAATCTTTTAGCTTTCAGAACCCAGCCATTGACAGCAGCCTGAGTTGCTTTATAATGAGTGTAACGGTAGGCAGTTGATTCAAACTGTTCCATGATATTGGTGATTGGGTCTTGGTTACCTACACGTGCACCACCGTACTCAAGCAATGGAGCATCGCCACGCTTACGAGATACTCGCATTGACTGGTACTCACCGACAGTTAGGCCTTGACCGTCAACAATCTCTTCGTCTACCTTCTGATCTCTACGTTTGATCTCGAACTTAGTGGTAAAACTCTCATCGTGTTTAGTAGCCAGAAGTTTTAAGTCTTCAAAGTTATTAACTGAGGAAGGGTTCCAAGACTTATTGGCTGCAATTACTGCATTAACTCTTGCTACATCATCCCCAGAAATATTTAAGTCTTTAATGTGCTTAATACCAGTGGCTCTAAAGATAGGAGCAAGAGCATCCACAATGTTGTTCAACTCGTTGGTTGCTTTAGTAGCCTCTCTGCCACTGAAGGAGCCGATAAATGTACGAAAACCCTTTGCTGCCTTCTTACCACCAGCGAGGGTAGGTTCAAACACGGAGCCAACAAAGAAGTTAAGGGTCTCGTTGTTACGGGAACCACCTACATTGTATCCTAGTACATCTGACTTCTGAGGTACACGAGCATCAACTACGTCCGTTACATACTGAAACCGTGTACCATCTGGCATAGTGTATGGTTGGTCCAGTTTGTAGACTACCCGATCACCAGTTTGAGAGCCTTTCAAACGACCCTGTAGCCTACTGAAGACTACATCATCGTCTGCTGCCTTAGTTATTACCCCAATAGCATCGTAACCTGTGTTAACCTCAACAGCCCAACCACCACGGTTAGCTACTTGCTTGAGAATTTGAGTAGCCTTGATGTTCCAAGAGGCGTTGTTGAAGTCAGTCAAGGCTCTATAAGCTACAAGCTGTTTCTCTGATGGAGCAAAGCCATTCACTTTAAAGAAGTCAGTAGCAAACTGCTGGGAGCTAGGAGCACCACGATTTGCTGACAAGTCTAGCTCAATATCACCCTCTGGTTTATCCCGATAACGGGTCATTACTTTGTTGACTTGTTCAAATTCATCTTTACTTAGCTTACGAATGTCTTTGAAAGACTTATCTGCAATCTGGCTTACCCTTGCAATAAGACCTTCTGCTGCGTTAAACATAAAACCTAAACGAGGCCCAAGTGTTGTTTGACCAGCCGAGAATAACCGTGCAGTCGCCCTCTTAACGAAGCCCTCATCTACAGTAACGTCTTCAATCTCAGAAGCTAGTCGGCTAGTGTCGATACGTTCTTCGTATCTCAAGTACCAGCCACGTTTATTTTCTTTAAGGCCGTAGCCTTGCTCTACTTCTTCAGCATTCCTACGAACTGGTGTGTAACGAGGATCGTTGCCTACTGCCTCTGCCGCTTCCTTACGGGTAGCGAATGCTGCACCGTTTTCAGACTTACCTAAGATGGCTGAGTATATGTAGTTGTCTGAACCTTCAGCCCGTCTACGGGAAACCTTCACGAAAGCATTTGTTGTACTCTTACCTAGACGTTCAGCAACTTCTGTTGTAGCTTCCTGTAGGCTCTTCGATGTAAAGGTTTTACCAGCAAAGGGTGATGACATGATGTCAGCCATCTGCGTAAAGAGCATGGATGCTTTAGTTCCCTCGACTACTGTAGCAGCATGAGGAACAGGACCATCAGGTAATGGGTCAAAGGTAGTAGGACCAGCCTTACCAGCTACAGAAGCTGGAGCCGTACCTGTATTATGTTGTACGATAGTTGCTTTTGCACCTGCTACGTCACCCTTAGTTGCTGTTATAACTTCAGATGCTGAACGGGCCTTGAGTACACTTTCGATTGTCTCACGGGTGGAGGCTGAACCAGTGATAAGTTTACGACCACCTGCGGTCAGTAACCGACCAGCTGTCTTAGTCACACCAAGAGTAGCAATATCAGCTAGTGCCAACAGTTGGTTAAATCCAGCATTCTCGTCAGTACCAAAGTTATCTATAAGTCCTTGTACATCTTTTAGGCTCTCGTACTCACGAATGTTAAAGAGACCTTTTCTTTCTACATCGTCTAGCTCTGCTTCCCAGTAGGCATCAAACTCTTCTGGTTCCATAAACAGTGTGTCAGCATATTCTTTAGATTTAGAAGAATCTTTACGAATAGCCATCTCAATCACACCGATTGTGAAGTCTCGTGCCGTGTTTAAAGTACCAGCTGCCAACCACTTAAAAGTAGATGGATCATTCTTCTCTAACCGTTCAGCAATACGTTTGTTAATCAACTCATAGTTAGTCAACATGCGTAGAGTTTCTTGGTTAACTGTATCATCGTCAACCATCATAATACTTGAGAAGATAAACTCACGAGGAGAGACAGCAACCTGCTTACGGTCTACATGTTCTTGTGCTAAACGTCCGGCCTCTTCTACGGGTACACCAGCTTCGTACAAAGTCTCAAGGAATACATTAAGGTCAGGGAACTGTTTTGCTAAACCCTCATGTGACATGTCTCCAGAGACACGAGCATTAGAGATTTCTTCAGGGGCTACCTCAAGAAGTAAAGACTGCTCCTCCACCGCCTTTTGTTCGATGGGGGACTCAGGATTAATTACAGGTTTTACTTCTTGCCCTTGAGTATTTAACTCATCATCTGCAAGTAATTCCTCTAAGGAGACTATGCTTGACATTTCTTATCCTTATGGATTAGCTGGAGTTTGAGGAGGTGTGCTGCCAGTAGGTGTTCCTTGTAATCCTGAGAAAGTTCCAAACGCTTGCATACCTAGTTTAGCTACACCGAACCCAGTATCGGACAGAGCTTTATACCGTGCGGCCTGCCCTTGGAACATTGAAATTTCAGAACTTAGTCCACTCATCTGTGTTCCAAAACCTAGCTCTGCACCAAGTGCTGAACGTCCTGCACCTGTTCCACCAGCAAGGCCAGAACTTTGTGCTGTACCCGCAGCCTGCGCAGAGGCTCGTGCTCGTGCAGAGGCAAGGATGTTTGATCGGATAGCTGCCCTTCGCTGCCGTTTGGCTTGCAACTCCTGCGCCCGTGCCTGTTTCTCTGCCGCAGCCTGTTGAGCCTTGCCTGCTTTTCTGGCGTTGACAACACCTCCGATTGCACCATAGACAGCTGCACCAGCTACTGCAACACCTAAGGCCGTTAGACCTGTTGCTCCAGCAGTTAAAGCTAGTGTAGTAAATACCGCCATTTTTAAAACTCCTTCAAGTACTGGGTCTCTGCTTTCAAGTAACCCTTTTTCTCGTATATTTCTGACAAGTCTGTAATGTTTTCAAGGTAAGTCATACCTACGTACTTTACACCTTTACTTATTGCCCACTCTTCATATGACTTCATAAGTTTAAAGCCAGCCGTACTATTCCTATTGTCTTTGTTAACAAACCAAGCAACCTCTGTCGCTATGTTATCTGAAGAGAATAAAGGCTGCGAGTACATGGCACAAATGAAGCCAACAACATCACCATCACGTTCAGCAACTAAGGTAGTAAAGTTCTCAAGTGGCAGAGTTTCGATAAAGACTTGCTGTGTTTTCTTAGCATCCCATGAGTACGGTACTTCTGACTCTTTATGGAATTGTTTGAAGAGCATGAGACAATCTAGTACATCGTCTTCTGTAGCTTCTCTAATGTTAATAGGTGTTGTTTTTACCACCAAGTACCTCATATCCTACTAGGTGAAAGTCTTTACCTGTTACACTCTCGAACCTAAGTTTCATTGAACGACCACGACCACGTACCTTAGACTTAGTTACTATTGTATCTGTAGGATAGTTAAAGGAACCTAAATCGTCTGGGTCTACTACCGGAACATCTTTTAGTTTATAAATCTCACGGGGAGTACTGTTAGCCTTGCTCAAGTTCCAAGACACAGACATCAAACAACTAGATGGGTTGATGAACTCGTAGCCTGCTCCACTTGCTGTGTAACCGTCTTCAGTTACTCGCATGTACGTTGTAATGTAGGGAGCAGTCTTGAATGTTGTCATGTCACCCATGAAGTCGTAACCTGCTTCAGCGAAGCTCTTGTAGTCTGCATCGCCCCAATCAAGGTAGCTGTCACCACGGAATGTAGCAAAGGTCATCTTACCCGTTGCACCATCTCGTACAAGAACCTTGATCTCACTGTCACCTTGTAAGTAGTCCCGGTAAAGGGTAGCAATTACGTTGTCTGCTCCGTTAACAATAGTGTCTGCACCATTGACTACTTGTGTTTCAGTAGAGGTAGAACCCAAACCAGCATAGTAAGATGTCCCGATAACGTAGCTTGTATCTGACTCTTGGTCTGCTATCTTCCAAGGATAGAAAGCCTGTAGAGCTAAGTCCATAACAAGTATATTGTTGTACTTGTACTCTATTGTTTCATCTGCATCTGGGTAGAACCACAGAACTCTCTGGTTAACTTTGTCGTACTCTACGTGTACTTGTGCTTTCTTCTCGTTTGGAATACTGTTCCAGAAAGTCTGTATCGTAGACAGAGAAAGGTTTTGTGCAGTAGGTACGTTAAGACTTTCACCCTGTTGTATTGCGTAGATACCAGTCTTACTCCACCAAACAGGTAGGCCATCTGCTACAACAAAAGAGTTTTCATTGGTCAGACCTGTGTCACTGATACGAGTGATAGCATACTCTGTAGCACGGAACACGTTGTCAACACCAGCAACAGCCCACACACCGTTCTCAGCAAACACTAGAAGGGATGCCCCGATAACGTGCAGCTTGCGGATGTTGTGTGCATCAGGGATACTTACCACACCACCGTCAGTGTCCAGCAGGTCACTAATGATCTCTGAGGTAGGGTCGTACACCTGATAACAGTTACCTACGTCAGCAAGCCTCTCCGTTAGTCTGGAGAAGTAGACCTTACCGCCATTCTTGGCTGAGTCAATACCTGCGTAGAATACCCGGCCAGCATAGGCAGCAACTGTACGGAACCTAGCTGTCTCAACTTCTGTTGTTAAACCAGAACGGACCTTGTTAAAGACATCTACGACAAAGTGACCATTGGCTGCAAGAGATGAACCAGAATAAATC
>Ga0222719_10006031_pt1 | contig 10359 bp, 9 predicted proteins | sample C33_34DmetaG_FD_165039 | JGI IMG/M metagenome (GOLD analysis project Ga0222719, IMG submission 165039) | Estuarine water microbial communities from San Francisco Bay, California, United States - C33_34D | ecosystem: Environmental > Aquatic > Marine > Unclassified | place: USA: California...
AGATTTCATCTCTTCGTTTTCCTTCTTCATTGATTCAGCAGCTTCAACTTGTGCAGCAACTGCATCAACTAAAGTGTCAATTAAAACGCTTACGTCTTCTTTAGCCACTTCTTTCACTTCTTCAACAACCTCTTCTTCCATCATCTCTTCCTTCTTGTTGTATCCCATTTCTTCTTCCTTGTCTTTCATCAAGTCTTCAGCTTCGGTCATTGATACTAAAACACCACCTTCAATAGTGATTGTCTTACCATCTACTTCAAAAGAACCTTCAGCAGGTACAGTCATTGCTTCGTCAGCGTAAACTTTAGCACCTTCCTCAAAAGATTCAGCATAAATTAATACTCCTTCACCAACATCCATTGATGCCAATTCAGTTTTTTTGCTTGGTATCATTTCACCAAGTTTTGTTAGAATAGCATCTAACTTCAAGTTTGTGTTACTCATTTCTGATTTATTTAATTGTGTTAATTCGTGATTCATATCAGCTTCTACTGAAATTCCTTTATAAGTTCCGTCCTTGATCTTTGCCCAAACATCATCGTTTGAAATATACGTTCCTTGCATCCAAGTTTTAGCAGGTACTTTAAAACCTAACTCTGTTGCTTTGTCATTTAATGGATTTTCAACAATCCAATTTTCTACAACATCAACACCTTCCAACTTTTGGTTTTCGTTGTGTTCGCTATTCCATTCGCCCAATGTTACCTTTTTAAGCATATAGTCTTTGGCGATGTCCTCAATAGTTTCTCCTGAAAAATAAATTTCGTATGGGTCACCTGCATCTGATACTCTTGGAATAATTTTGTCAGGGATCAGAACAGGCGAATATATCATTCGCTTTTCGTCTTGAACTGAAAGCTGAATCGGTTTATCTTCTTTGGATAAAAAAATAAAGTCGGTTTCAATTGCAGGAGATTCTACCAATGCGATTCTGAATACAGAACTGTCTAACCAATCTTTTTTCTTTAGTTCAAATCTTTTCATTAACGCAAAATTACAGAACAATACAAGTTGAATTTGCATCGTTTCGTTGCTTTGCTTTTTCTTTCTTACTTTTGCGTTATGGCAAAACCGATAAAATACTTTTTGGATTTAGAAATACTTCGCAAGGTAGAAGTCTGCGAAATGATAGGATGCTCTTTGAGAACGATTGACAACTACGTCAAGAAAGGTTTACCGATTCACAAACCGAAAAACGCAGCACCTTATTACTTAGCTTCTGAAGTTTACGATTGGATTCAAAGCAATTAGTTATTTACCAATCTTTACAAGGTCATCAACCCTGTTATCTAAGGAAGCAGAATCTTTGATGTCCTGCTGAACTACTACTGCTCTAACTGATCCAAATCCATCTCTTCCACCTACGCCTTGATTTTGTGCGTTGAAGTTTGGTATTCGTGGAGTTTCTGTTGATGGTCTTGCACCTCCACCACCTGCTCCTCCACCTGAAACATTTGGTGTTTGTGTAGAACTTGTTTTGGTGCTTAGTATTTTTTTCACTTGTAACATTCCGAAAACGCCTGTTGCAACTGCTTGTGCTATTGCGTATCCGGGAATCGCTGCTCCGGGACTTGTTTGTGCTGCCCTTAGAGTTCCTACTATTGCTGCATAAGTATCAAAGGTTGCCTGTGCTGCGGCAATACCTTTCTGTGCTTTCTCATTCTTTCCTGCTAACTCTTGCAAGATGTTAAACCCTGAACTAACTAAGCCAACTTTAATATCAAACAATGTTTTTGCATCAGCCTTTTCTTTATCAAAATCAGCTTGGTCAGCAGCATCTTTTTTCGCTTTTGCATCTGCATCTATTGCCGTTAGTTTATTTTGATATTCTTGTTCTATTGCTGCTAATGCTTCTTTTTTCGCTTGTTCATCTGTTATTGCTAACTCAGCATCAAGCAACCTTTGTTCACGTTCTTGTGCTGCTTCATCTTTTTGCCTTTCAAATTCAGATTTACCTACTAATGATAATTCATCAACAATTTGTTTCTGCTCCCTTAATAAAGAATTTCTGTTGGTTAACTGTTCAGCTTCAAATCCTGCCACTTGTGCAAGTGTCGCAGCATATTCATTCTCCGCATTTTTTAATGCAACTTTTGCTTCTTGATTATTCTTATCTAATTTAAGTTGACCTTTTGCTGCATCAATAGAAACCTGTGCTAATTTTAACTGCTCCTCCTGTTGCTTTTTTAATACAACTGCTAAATCTTCATTGGCTTTTATCCGTTCTTTAAATGTTAACCTGTCATCATCTCTAATTTGTCTTAACTTTTCAGCTTGTAAATCATATTTTTCAATTAAACCTCTAATTCCTGCCTCTGCTAATTCTGCTGATTTTGTTAATTCGGTGTTTGCTTTTACAGTTTCATAAGTTGCTTCAATGCTTATTTCTTTAACCCCCTTAATAACCCCTTCAGAAACTTTACCAACTTCTTCTATTGCTCCTGCAAAATTTGTTACTACGCTTTTTCCTGCATCAACCGCATCAAGTGCCACCTCTGCAATATTGTTTTTAGTTTCTAAAATTGCAAGATTTAATTCTTTAATTGTTTCAGGGTCTTTATCTCCAAGAAAACTCTTTTCCCAAGCTAATTGTGCTTCTTGCAACCCTAAACTTAATGCGTAAAATGATAATTTTATAGGTGTCAATGCAATAGTCATTAACCCTTTTGCAACCTTAGTTAAGTTATCAAACCCACCTTCTGCTTTACTAACTTCGCTAACAACATCGGAAACAACATTTGCAACCTGTGTACCTACTGCCGAAATAGTGCCTAACACATTTGTGAAGACATCCATTACCTTTTGATTGCTTTTAAATGCGGCAACCAATAAACCAATAGTTCCAACTAATAAACCAATACCTGCTGCTTTAATTGCACCACCAAGTGCTTTAAATCCTTTTCCTGCTTTTCCTGTTGCTTTAGCAGTCATTTCCCCTGCCTTCTTTCCTGCTTGTCCTGAAGCCTTTTGATTTGCAGTTGCTTCTTTTTGTGTGTCAACAAATTCTTCTGACTTCTTGACAAGTTTACCCATTGAACTTAACCCTTCGGTTGTATCAACTACTGTCTTAACTTCTAATATTTCTGCCATCTTATGTGATTAAAATTTGTCCGTTTTGTGTTGCTATATCTTGATTGCTATCGTAAAAGAATCCGTATGCAATAGCACTATCTTCAACGCTTGGAGTTTCTCCATTACCATCTCCTACGCTTACATTGTCAGAACTACGTTTCCATTGAACTATTGAGTTTATTACGTCATAAGGATAATATGTTGCTATGTCGCTTGGATAAACTTTAAACCGCTTCATAAAGGTAGCAGTTGCAGGTTGATTACTTGTTAAACTTATCCCTTCCAACTTAACTAATCTAAGCAAGGTATTCTTGTAATAGAATTTCTCGTTAAACTTTAGCCCATCAATTTGATTTCTGTCTAACTTGATATTCATTTTTATCTCCCTGCTTTGCTCAGAATACGTTTCTTCTAAGTAAGTTTTCCAATATCGCTCATATAGGTTTTGACTTGGATAACCTATGCTCGACCAATATGAAAGTGACTGTCCAAAATTGCTATCAGTTTGTGCGTATCCTCCTGCAAAAGTTTCCCAATTTCCTGTAAATGGAATTGTGGTGTATGATGTAAAAGAATTACTAAACACACTTTTTAAAACAAAAGAAACTGAGATTGTTGAACTTGAACTATTTAATATCGTTGGCTTTCCTATAATTATTTTTCCATCTTTATCCGTAAAATATGGAATAGGACAACCTGTGTATTCAATATTTTTATGTGGAATTGTAGATACAGGAAGTTCAATTTTTAATTCATTCTTTGCTAATTCTGTTCCTGTATTTTCTATAAACTTTTCTCCAAAATTTTCATTAGTCAATTCTTTGTATTGCTTAGAATAAAAGTCATCATTCTCCTTATATGCTAAACGAATAGACTTAGCACCTTGAACGCTGAAAGGTTTTATTTGAACATCAATATCATCCTCAATTATATCATCTAAAATTATTACCTCGTCATTGTCATCTATCCAATCGTTAAATGGTGTCATCTCATAAGTTCCATCTGAATTAGAAATTATATGTGCATTGGACTGAATAGCTATGGTTCTAAAAATATCCCAAGCAGTTAACTCAGGACTATTTGCTGATATGTTTACCGTTGAATTGGAAAACAATGCAGGGGATGAAACACAAGCAAACTTTCTTGTGGTTATGTTAATTGAATCTGTGAAAGAATTGACTATTAGAGAAAATCTATCCCCCACTAAACAATCAACAAACGGAGCATCTAATTCTATATAATATGAATTATTGCTTCTCGTTGAACCACTCCAAGCAAGATAATCAGTAAATACACCTCCTCTTGTCCTTCTTACAAAAAAATTAAAGGATTTCTGATTACCACTTGCTTCATTAACGCTAAACAAAGCCTCTATGCGAAATATATAAGATCCTAAAACACCACAAACGTATTGATTGTTAGGTAAATCTATAACATTTGGGTCTTGATAAAATGATTTATATTGAAAAGTTACAAGTTGCTTGTTAGTGTTATTAGCAAAAGAAAATGAATTATTTGCAGTAAGCATACCTGTACCTGATATTGGACTTGTATTTAATACAGGTATTTTATTATTATCATTATGGCAAACTATTACTTGATTCATTAAATCGTCAATGCCATTTGTGGTTATATTAAATGGCATTAATTCAAATGCTTTCTTGAAAGTTGTTGCTACTTTAAAGTCATACTCGTTTAGTCCATTATAAAGATCTGCTGAAGTAAAATTCTGACCAAAGTCAATTATTGGAAAAATGTAACCATTAGCATCTCTGTATCCCACAGGGTCATCAAAATACTGCTTTATCTCTGTGTAGTTATAAAGTACAGATTCGCCTTCATACAACTCAGCCATTGTAATATTCGACAAGGTAGCTTTTAAGTCTGTTTCATTACCTTGAAATATCATCTCTACTTCTTTGGAATTGCCTTTAGTTGTGTTTACAACAAAGAAACTTCCAACAAACCTTTCAAATCCATCAACTAAAATTCTACCTTTTATTGATTTATTTAAGTTAACCTTTGCTGATTGTGAAGGGTCAGTAACATCTCCTATCGCATCTAACAAACCTCCGATAAGCGGAAGCCTAAATGACTGCCTTGTAACTGTTCCCTGACTTCCTAAATTGTCTATTGAAGCAACTACCTTGTTAATCTGTATGCTTTCATTTTCAAAGGTTCTGCAAACGTGTGAAACTCCATCAATGTCTAAAATTATAGTTACTACCATTTATTGAATCTGCATTAGTTCGTTATTAGCATATTGAAGATTTACCTCAACCTTGTATAGTTCCTGTTGAACGCTGACAATTTTATAGCTTGTGGTTGTTACCAACATTGGATGCGTTCCTTCATCATCAAACATTACAACAATAGCTGACTTGTATAATTCTGCCAAAGCATCAACCTCAATCTGTGAAAGGTAATCGCTTCGTAAAACAATGTTCTTGGTCGCTGAATTACCGAACTCCTGAATGTTAGGATTATTGATGTTTAAGATGTCTGTAAATGATGTGGCTTTGTAGTCTATGCCATCGCTTTGAATCCGCTTACCTTTCTTAATATTGATGCTTTGCTCTGACAACATAGTGAAGTTTTGGTATTCATCTCCACCATATCTGTTAACCCAATACAATCTGTGATTGCTTTGCTTAGGATTGCAATCCTGTCTGCGAACAGTTATTATTTCTGAATCATAAGTTATCGGCTCTTCACCTTCTGAAGTGTAACGTATTAGTATTTTCCAAGATGCCGCAGCAGCAGGAATTGAAGAATCAAGCAAATTAAGTTGCTGCCTTGCATAACCTATTTCGGTAGGTTCTTCAAGTTGTTCATCTGTTGCAGTTCCTGTTATCTCCGAACCATTCAACCTATGGAATGTAGTTATAACATTTGTAGCAGTTAAGATTGAATCTGTGTTATCGTAAAACCCTCTAAATTTATTTGGATAAGAAAGGTTCTCGCCATCGTTTGTAAGCAATGAAACTTCCTGCTTTATCTTTGGCAGCTTAATCGGTTCAAAATTGTACCAATAGAAATCTCTGTAATTAATTGCCACAGGTTGATTTTCGTATCCGTTGTAAACGTAGAACTCTTTTTCTTGTGCTGATACATAACCTTGAAAGGTTGGAGGATTAGCAGCAACTGTTGAACTTGACTGACCAACCTCAATTTTTACAATGTTAAAAGAATTAGGAGATAGTGAAAGGAAGTCAAAGTTTGATTTGAAGAACGTATCCTGTAACAGTTTAAAAGGTTCTACAACTGCCGTTTGACCTATTGGATTAATATCTCTTACAACCTCTGTGTCTGCAATATCTTTTATTGAAACCCTAATCCTAAACGTAAGATTGTAGACTGTGGTTGCTTCGCTAATTATTACCGCAAAAGGATTATAAAGTCCATAAATTCCAATATCAGGATTCGTATTTGTGTATGTTGCTACTGTTGCCATTTAGGTTGATTTTTGTGTTACTTTAAAACCTTTGTTTTTAAAATCTAAATACATAAAGTCAGAAAGGTCTTTCGCCAATGCTTTATTCGCTTCAGGTTTCATATTCTCCCAAGCCTGTTCCATTCCTTTGGACATATATCCAATCCCTTTAATTCCGTTCAAAGCTAAATATCTTGAAATTGCAAACGCTGCTGATTTTACATTCTCAGTAGTCTTTGCAACAAATGTATTTACCTTGTTCCCTTCCTTGTTTGTGTAAACTTTCTTTAATCGAAATTTGCTGCTTTTAACGTACTCCATAATCGCCTCTATATTTGCATACTTCGTTGTTGTTTTAAAGCTATATTTTGAACCTCTTTTTAATTCAGTTCCGTTTACTCCTTCCTCAATAAAAATCCCATAGGCTTGTTCTGACAAGAACTCCAAAACCAATCCTTTCTCAGTTTCTTTTACTTGGTACTCTAAACCCTTTGATAAATTGCCTGTATTGTTGGTCTTGTATTTCTTGCCGGCAAAACCTTTTGTTCGCAGCTTTATCTGTGCAAACTTTATTGATTCATCGCCAAATTCTTTGATGGCTTCTGTAAGGTTTTTATAATCCATTAAACTAAGCAGGTTTTTTGTAGGTCAAAGTTGATGGTAAATTCTACACCTCCTAATCCATCTTTGTATCTCTTATGAACTGTGTTGGCTGAAATACTGTCAGGAAAGTAGTATCCGTTCTTTTTAAGATAGTCAACAAACATAGAAGCTATCCCAAAGCAGTCAGAAATAACTTCCTTTCTTCGTTCATCTTCGTTGCCAATGGTGTTGATTAAATCAAGCATTTCAAACTTTAGAGCAAAGGTGTCAACCTGCAAGTTCATTACCATCGTATCTGCCAAAGAATAAACCAAACGAACTCCTGTTTTATCAAAACCTTTGTCTGAGTATTTCTCAAAGTCTACATAGTTAATTTCTGTAAAATTAGTTTGAACTAATTCCTTAATGTTTTCTATGATTTGCTTGATTGATGTTTGCATTCTTTTCGTTTATTTCGTTTATCTTAGTTTGTTCAATCCAAGTGAACGCTCTCCATATTGGCATCTGTTCAGCTTTCTCCATTTTAGTTGCATCGTCATTCGCTAATATTTTTAGCAATCCGTACAACTTTCTCCCATCACTTTCTTCAGCACCTTGTTCACCTTTGTATAAAATTGGATAATTTTCTTGCAAAGTTAATATAATTTCATTAAAGAGTTTTGCACTCCAAAGCGAAAATATAAATGGAGCATCATAAAAAACAGGTTGCATTTCTAAATATTCCTTTTTGCTAAATGGCTTTTCCCAATCTTTCCTGTAAAGCAAAGCAGTAAAAGCATAAAGAAATTCATTCGTATCGTAGTTTACATCTACGTTAACCAATTCAATCAAGAACTTCAAAGGAATATCAAGCAAGTCTTCAGGAGCAAAATAATCAGTTCCGTTGTAAGTTATCTTCGCAGGTGCTTCTCCTATGTCTTCGTTTCCGATGTAAGTGTAAAATGTAAGCAATACTGCTAAAGCATCTTCTTCAGCAAATCTTTCCTTAGTTATTTGTAGGTGCTTAAAAAAAGTCGCTACCTGCTCGGTTTCGTTCTGCGTTCCAAGTTGCTGCATTAAAGCCTGTGGAATCTCCCTTGATGAACTTGGTATGTGTATTTTCATAATTAGGTTGCTTAGGTGTTTTAAATACTATGTTTTTTTCAATTATACCTGTCAGAACATCTGCTGCATCATCGTGAGCATTTGCCCTGAAGTTCTTTTTAAAGCCTGTTAGATGCTTCCAAAACATTCCCCACCTATTGTGCCAATCCTTTGGAAATAGAATGTGCCTTTGAACTTGTGCTGAATTGGAAACAATCCTTGCTTCTTTATTCATTGACTGATGAAAACTATTGATTGCAGCTTTGGTGTTTTTCTGCACATTTATAGCAAAGTACCTACCTCCGTTGTTGCTTTCAAAGTCTGCTTGTTTTGTTCCTGCATCGTTCAGCATCTTTGGCAGCATTACCTCAGTTTCTTCCATAGAATCCATTGTGTAAAGTATGTCGGTTATGTAGATGTCATCGCCAACCCTATCGTAGCAGATTGAACAAAGGTAATCGTTACCGGCATCAGCCGTATCTGTATAATTTCCTTTCTTGGTTACATTATCAGGAATGTGGTCATAGGTTCTCCATTCTCCTGAGTAAAGCAATCCCTCCTTTGATGTTGGGTTACCTTGATGTAAGCACTCAAATTTGTTTGGGTCAATCCTTCGTTCCTCAGTTAGCTTTTCAATTGAATGTCTGTTTTCCCATAGTGCTTCGCCAACTGCTCGTTCATCAATAGACGTCTTTTCGCTTGTTTTAATGGCTTCAAAGTTTAGCTTTACCCATTCGTTAGGGTTGAATGAATCTAAGTCATCTAAGCAAGTAATTACGTTTACCTTTTCGTTCTCCTCAATCCTTCCTATTACATCTTCCTCGTGCCATCTTGTGAACACAATTAGTTGTTGGCTTTCGTTGTGAAGCCTTGTCTTGACTACTGAAGTGTACCAATCCCAAGCGGATTCTCTAATTACAGGAGAAGAACCTTCCGCATAATCTTTGTAAAGGTCATCCATTATAACGCAATCCAAAGTGATGGATGTTAATGCACCACCTCGACCAACTGCCTTCAGCATTCCCTTGTGTCCTACAATTTCAAACTCTTCAGAGTTTCTTAAATAAGAACTTGCAACTGTTACGACATTGCTTGAATTTAGTTTGGTTTCAGGAAACAATGCAGCGTATTCAGGAGTATCAATTATTCGTTGGTTATCCCTATTAAATTTTCTTGCTATGGTTGCGTTGTAAGATGTTACTGCAAGTCTTAAATTAGGATTTAAACCAAACATAAAAGAAGGTAACCGCCTTGTGCTGCCTTCCGATTTTCCGTGTTGTGGCGGCATTGAAACCATCAGCTTCTTAATCTTGCCTTTTGCGAACCTGTCTAAAATTTCGTAATAAACTTTGTGGTATGGTTGCCAATCAAAATCCGTTGTCGTATAGCTTGTGTAATCTTTTAAGTTAGTTCGTGCCTGTCGCTTTGCTATCTCCTCCTCAATTATTACTTCTTCAAGGTTAGCCATCAGTAACTCTTTTAGCCTGTTTTAAACGTGCCTCAAGTTCTTCGTCAGTTAGGTTAGATAGATCAAGGTTCTTGTTTGTATTTTCGGTCTCCATCCTTTCAATATAACCACGTTTCTTTCCTTTGGTCTTTAGATAAAAAATGGTTGACGTTGGAACATTGTCTTTTATTTGCTGATGTAATTGAGTTTCTGCAAAATCTAAAGCTACGTTTTCAATGTCCTTTACCTGCTTCGCAAATTCTTCGTCATCCTTTAGCCATCCGTAGAAAGTAGTTCTTCCTACTCCAACCTTTTTACAAGCAGTTGTGACGATTCCAAGAGATTGCTCCAATGCCTCAATTATTGCCTTTTTATGTTGTACGGTTTTGTTCATTGCTAAGTTCTTTTTAAAATTTCATCAATCTGCTCCTGTGTTAATTTGTCATCAGGTTTGCCTCCGTAAGAGTTGTAAATAATCATCAGAGTAATTACAAAACCTGCAAGTGCAACCAAAACAACTATTGCTGCAATTATTATGACGTTTAAAATCCACATTAATTCCAATAGATAAATGTATATTCTGACTCTTCTTCTGTCAATTCTGTTGGCTGATGTGCAATATTACTAAGCATCCTATTTCTTCGTCTTTATCGTTATAAAAGTAGATGGTGTTCTCAAGATATAAATCAAAGAGAACATCTGCATCTACCATTTTACAAAT
>Ga0222719_10006033_pt1 | contig 10357 bp, 4 predicted proteins | sample C33_34DmetaG_FD_165039 | JGI IMG/M metagenome (GOLD analysis project Ga0222719, IMG submission 165039) | Estuarine water microbial communities from San Francisco Bay, California, United States - C33_34D | ecosystem: Environmental > Aquatic > Marine > Unclassified | place: USA: California...
AGTAGGGCGGTTCCCGAACCAGTTGCGCTCATTAAACTAGAGCGGACTTCTAAATTAATAGGTGTGTCAGTTACGCCAGAGCCAGTAAATGTGAACGTAGGAACCGTGTCATCAGACGTTAAGTTCATATGTTCAAAATTACCAGTGGTGGCATTTAGTATTTCAAAAGAGCCACTGTTTGGAACATCATTAGTTCTACCGGGACCAAGTAGTAATACGCGCCCCTGAGAAGCATCAGAGCGCAAAACACGGCCCATATTTTGTACTAACTCATTAATACCAGTAGGTCTTACATTTGTGAGTCCGCTAGCGGTTGGGTCTACATAAACAGTTTCACCTACAGTAAATGTGGATGTGTCAAACCCTCTAGCTAATCCAAATACGTGAACGTGACCTTCTGTTCCAGTTGTTAGATTGTCGGCAACCAAACCGATAGCTGGCATTTTTGTGGGATCATTGCCAACGGCGGGCGCGATTAAAGCTTTTCCATTTGAGGAGAAATACCCACTAACATAAACGGGTGTTCCAGCATTAATTGTGGAGCCAGTATTATTTTTACATTCTAGGATGATTGGGCCATCTATGTCTGCTAATACAGTTTCGGCCTCTAATGTATTACTTATAACAATAGCGTTATTGGTGGTGGCACCGTTATCCGTAACAGATTGGAGAGTTTGGCCCGACCCATAAACCGCAATGCCAGATAAATATGCTATATCAGCGTCGTTGGAAGTGATTTGTGGTTGTAGTGCGCCACTAACTGCTGCTGCGCTGTGATCTTGACTGTCTACGTAAGATTCCGCCCAGCCAGAAACTGCTGTAATTTGTGTTTCATTTGTGTCTACTCTGGACTCAAAGTAGCCAGAAATTGCGGTGTCATCGTAAAGTAATCCAGAAACGGTTGCGATATCCGCTTGATTTTGTATAGCCAACCCAGAAGCAAAAGTGGAAACACCAGAAACATAGGTGTCGTCGTAAGATCCACCGCCTCCACCACCAGTTGTAATTGTAACTTGTCCGCCACCATCGTTGGTCAAAGTCCCATTACTAACTACAATTGTGCTAACATTGGATACATTTGGAGTTCCGTCAGCTTCCTTAACTGTTATCGTGGAGCTTCCGCCTCCACCGCCACCTCCAGCTTCCGTTAAATGAAAGCCCTCATAATAACCACCACTAGTAGATATAAACCCAAAATAGTCTATTTCTCCAGAGCCAGTCTTTAATGTGGGTTCAGAACCGTCAGAAGTAAGCCACGTAATCCCACTCCACCAAGTTGGCTCTCTGCTGCCAGTGGCATCTTGCGTTAATCGTATTGTGAATTTTTGTCCAGCATCAACATTAGAAACGGCAAGTGTACGATTTCCCCCTAATTCCGCAGTGTAATTGTTAGACTGGTCCATGTCAAAGGTGATGGTAACGCCATCAACCTCAGTTCTTAGGGCCGTCTTTACACCAGCGTCAAAAGTAGAAATGCCGCTAACATTCAAATCGTTATCAAATGTAGCGTTGCCGTTTGTAAGTTTTGGTACTGGGTTATACGACATGTGGATCTATTCCTTCGTCTGGATGAAGATGACCGTCTGGATCTTGTTCCGCATCTGGGTCATAGGTTAGGTAATCATGTTCTGCTATGTCAACCCCAAAAAACTCACAGGCCGCTTGGGGAGTTGAAAAGAAATACCAGCCGTCCACTGGTAGTTCGTATGAATCCTGCTGGGATTTTAACAAAGTGTACGTACTATTATACACATTATTAGCGTGCTGAACATAATTTCTTTCTTCCTCGTATTTGTAGTAACCTTCTTCTATATGTGCCATTTTTTCTCCTTTTTAAGTAGTGACTGTCCAACCTTTACTGGTGGCTATTGAAATTGTATCTGGATGAAGGATATATGCAGATGGAGCCTCTCTTAAATCTATACTCTGACCAACAACACCACTGGCTAGCCCATTAAATACATCTAAAATTGCCCCGCTAGAAAGTGCTGTTCTGTAATAACCAATGCTTTTATCAACACCTGAAAGAGCGCCAGCGCGCAAATGCTGAGTATAATTGAATAATTGACTATAGTTATACCCGCCAGAAGCATTTACATAAGGGACACTTACCAACCTACTGCTATGAAATGGAGCGACTGAAAAATAACCACTTTCTGAAAGTGTTAGATCAGTTATAGAAAAATCACCGACGTTATTGAACATATTTCTGGTGGCAGCATTACTAGTATTAGTGCTGTAGTTTAAATTACTTAAATTTAAAGAAATATCACCACTAGCTTTACTGCATCCATAAAATGCCCGATAAGCATAGCTAACTCTTGACCAGTCTAAGTTTGGTATTTCTTTTAAGCTTCCACAACTATAAAACATTTCTGATATATTTACATCCCCCTCGCCACCATTGGTTATATCTATATAGGGAGTGGACTCTAGATTATAGCAAGAAGAATACAGCTTACTAAAGTTAATACAATTTGGCGTATTTAACCTTGGCGCTTTTTTTAGAGACGCGCAGGAATTAAACATATTTGCAATAGTAATACATCCAGACATATCTAAATCGGGAAAAGACTGCAAAGAATTGCAATTGTTAAACATGGCATGTGCGCCATTGGAATCTGTTGGATGAACGCCACTGTTAATAAATTTAATTTGTCTAAGTTTTGTGCAATTGCTAAACATTTGTCTCGTTGATAAAGTTGCAGGATTTGATATGTCTTCAACGGTAACATTTGTTAAACTTGAACACGAATAAAACATGTCATAAAACTGCGTACAGTTAGGAGCGTTTAACCTTGGAGTTTCTCTTAAATCATAACAATACCAAAAAGACCTATAACAATTAGTTGCAGATGAGAGATCAATCTCAGGAAGATATGGCAACTCATGACAATATCCAAAAACTTCTTGAAAATTTGTAACATTTGAAGTATCCCAATTCCCGCTCACCTTTTGTAATTTTCGGCAATACCCAAACATTCTAAACATATTAGTCGTGGTGCTTGATATGTCTATTTCTACTTCTTTTAAGTTAGAACAAGCTTGGAATAAACCATTCAGATCAGCCACCCCAGTTAAATCCAGATCGTTCTGATACGAGCGCAAGTTAAACATGCCATTAAAAGCAGATGATGCCGTGTTTACATTTGAAGTATCTAACGTGGGAATATAATCTAAAGCAGAACCAAGTAAAAATGACTTTATATATGTTAAATTGTCAAACGGTCCAAATTCTAAAGACCGCAATCTTTTTGTATATTGAAAATATTGATGTAGGTATGAAACTTTTGGAGTGTGTAGCCTAGCCTTTTCTAAAACTGGGAAATAATAACTATTGAAGTTATAATTAACACCAATAGAAGTAGTAGTGGGTAAATTTATATCAAACTCTAAAATATTGTTGCCATATTCAAGTGTGCCGCCAGCGTAATTTTTAATATACCTACAGTCAAAACTATCAACACCGCTAACTGGAGACTCAAACTCAACAACAGCAATTCTATAGCTTACCCCATTTTCCTCAAACTGGGTAGAAGCGTCTAAATCTGCAAAATTATATTCATGCTCTAGTGAACCAAACGGCGGTGGTGATTGTGCATGACCAGTAGCATTTATTACTGTTTGATCTCCATCGCCCCAATCAACAGTAAAATCATAGTGTCTATATGGATAAACACTCTGTCCATTTGTGTATAAAGTGAAATAGTTATCTGGGCTTTGCTGGCCGTCTGTACCGCTTGGAATTCTAACCAAAAATGCGCAATGATGATCGCCACTGTTAATTACGGGCATATCAGGCCAATGCGACGGCCTAACCCACGGCTCAAGTGGTTCATCTGCAACAGTAGTTAAATCGTCCCCATAAGGCTCAATAACCGAAACCGCATTTATTTCTGTATTACCTATTTTAATTGTCATTTATATACCTTATGTTGTTACAGTCCAACCTTTAGATGTTGCTATCGCAATAGTGTCTGAGTGGAGTAGAGACGTACCCCAATTTGATCTAATGTCAATGGTTTTTCCAGCTACACCACTTGCAAGATTATTGAATATATTTTCAATCGCGCCACTACCTAATAAGCAATCATTATAGCCAACGTCACATTTAGTGCCACGGATATCGGACCACGCCAAAGAACGACAGCCGTTAAAGGCATTTGTTAAGTTTTCAACCTCGGAAACGTCCCAACTACCAATATGAGATAATTTATTATTACTAGCAAAAAACCCCGGTAAAATTTCTCCAGAACAGAATGTTATATTACCAACGTCTGTTAATTTATACATAAGAGATAACGTGTTTCCAAGCGTACTTGTGGCGCCAGAAATAGTTATATCTGGTATTTTTTGTATTGCGGTTTCACGAAACATGTAAGACGAATTATCTGGAGTAGAATAATGATCTTGAAACAAACCAGAAGGAAATTCTTCAAGTCTATAACATCTGTAAAAACAGTGTTGGCCAGTTGCCGCCTTTCTATCGCCAAACCTAAAGCCTCCAACACTTTTGAGGTTACTACAACTATTAAAGAAACTTTGATAGTCATTAGCGTTAGAAAGATCATAGACAGGAGCCGTCTCAAGAGAAGAACAAGAAGAAAGAAAGTTTGCCACCCAATAAGCTTTAGATAAATTGATTTTGGGAGCTTTCTTTAAGGAGTGACAAGAGCCAAACATAAAATACATACCAGAAGCCCAAGTCTCGTCTGGATAATCTATTTCTATTGATTTAACGCTATATAAATAGGAAAACGCCTCTCTAAAATTACCATTACTACTATATGAGGCCGTTGGCATACTACGAACGTCTCCTATGTGCAATTTTTCTAGTTGATTACAACCTTGGGCAAATTTCCGCATGTTTGTACAATTCGGAAGATCTATTCTTGCCATATTTTTAAGATTAACGCATGAAATAAAAGCGCTGTCCGCAGTAGTGACATTTGTAAAATTATCAAAAAAATTATTTGGCATAGACCGTAAGTTATAACAATAACTAAACATGCTGTTTATGTTTGTAGCACTTGAGAAATCTAGACCAGCTGGAATAGTCTTTAATCTGTACATAGAATTAAAAACACTCTGAAAATTAGTACCATTTGAATAATCAAGCTCAGGAATATAATCAAGATTAGACGCAACAAGAAAAGAACTAAAATCAGTAACGTTAGAAGTGTCAATGTTTGGTATTTCTCTAAGAGAGTAAGTGTAGGCAAACATACCAGCCACATCAGTAGCAGAAGATGTATCTAAACTAGGGATGGTTTGCAGTTTTTCGCAACTGTGAAACATGCTGTTAAAGCTAGTATTATTAGACGTAATACCGCTAGGAAATTCAAAAACTCTCAAGTTTATCATATTAGCGCATAACCCAGCAGTGCTAGCGAATTCCCCAGTAGCATTTATAACCAACCTTTCTATATAAGACGGATAACCCACATATTTAGAAGTAAAGCCCATATTTTTTATAGTTGGGGCCTCTACATGCATATCTAGTATATTGTAGCTTTGATAATTATTTCCGTTTGCGGCATTTTGCGTATTGTTAAAGTTATATACATAAAGCACCTCAATACCACTGACAGAACCATCAACGGTTATTAAAGCCTGCCTGCATGTCATTCCGTTTTTTTGAAACTCGCTCTGCGCTGGTAAATCATTATAGTTGTAGTAGTGTACTTGTGGCTGTATATAGGTGGAATGATAACTAGTAGTAGAACTACCAGAGGCGACAGAAAGAGCTGACCCATCCCCCCAATCTATAGTAGAATAGGTATTGTTGCCAGACGCGAGAAGACCCCTTGTATAAACTTCAACAGGCACATCGTTTGAGCCACTTGGTATAAAAGCTAGAATGGACGCCTTTTGCTCTCCGGGTGAAAAATTTGGCATATCAAGCCATTCGCTAGGGCGCACCCACGGACCCTCTGGTTTATATTCTGGCGTACCAATAGGATCATCATACGGTTCAATAACCGATATCTTACCTATACTGTTGTTTCCTACTTTTATAACTGCCATTTTATCACCTTATGTTGTAACTGTCCAGCCTTTAGATGTAGCTATAGATATTGTGTCGGGATGAAGATTTTGCGCGCCCCAGCAATTTGTAAATGAGATACTTGTAGTGCTAGAAACCGTAGGAAGGTTATTTATTATATGTGATATTGCGCCACTGCTTAAAAAACAATTAGCATAACTATGGTCAACATTAACGTTTTTTATATCCGACCATTCAAATCTACTCCAAGCAGCATAAAGCCAATTTGTCAAATCTGTTACGTGTGTGAAATCTAAATCTCCAAGCGAACGTAAATATGAACAGTCCCTAAACATATCTTGGCAATTACCACTTGGGGTAAAATTATTTACAGTTTCTAAATCGTAATAGCGACGAAATGCATAATAACCACTAGCAACTATATCCTCATCAAAAACTCTGCCAGCTTTGTGAGTATTATAAAAAAGTTGGTCCATCCTATATACAGGAACTGACCCATCAAAAATCCCAGACGGATACTCTTCAAGGTTTTGACAATTATAAAACATGTTTGGCATATATGCAAGATTACTATTTTTTGTGTTAAAGCCATTAAATTTTCTGGCACTTATACAAGCGTTAAACATAGAGTTTGTATTCGTAGCGCTTGTTAAGTCATATACTGGAACATCTGTTAAATCATAACAATTAAGAAACATAGATGAAAGATTAGTTCCGCTAGAAGTATTAAAATATGGCGCTACTTTTAATTTCCTACACTCCCTAAACATACTTTCAATTCTTGAAGCATTGATCTCTTCTGGATTATTAAATGTAACCTTTTCTAAATTTCTACATTCAGTAAAAATTGAACCCATGCCGTATGTTGCGGTTGTAACATTTGAAACATTTTCTATTTCAACTTCCCTTAAATTAGTACAACTTGAAAAAAGACTATTAACCTCTGTTGCTGATGGTAGATCCACAGCGGGTACACTTTCAAGGCTTACACAAGTGGCAAACATAGAACGGGCAAGAGATACATTGGTCATAGTTGAAAAAAAGTCGCTAGGAATAGATTTTAAGCTCAAACAAGTCGTAAACATGTCTTGCGTAATTGTTGTATTTGAATAATCAATTCCAGAATGAATCTTTTCTAAAGAATAGCAATTCCTAAACTCACCCTGAGAGCTTGTGCTACTAGAGTGGTCAAGATAAGGAATTTCTTTTAAAGCTCTACAATCATTAAAAAAATAATAAAAGCTAGTGTTATTAGAAGTGTCATACTGCGGAACACTCCTAAGAGACATACAGCTATTAAACATTGCGCCCATATTTGTTAAGTTGCTTGTGTCAAACCAAGGCGCAGCTTTTAGCTTATAACATGATACAAACATGCTACTTGCGGTAGTTGCATTAGAAAGAAACCCGCTAGGAAGTTCTACTGACTGTAAATTTTTACACTGATAAAAAAGACTTGTAGCACTTGTTAATTTACAATTGCCTATAAGTTTAAATCTTTGCATTATAGAGTTTCTTGGGTATTGGCTACTCCAAGTAGTAAGAATTTCAAGCATATCAGAAGCAATATTTAATTCTAATATACTGGTAGTATTCCCCTTACTTTGTAATAAATTATTTCCTTCACTAACATTATTCGGACCAAGAAACAAAGTTTGAAAATATCTACATCCACTAGCACTATTGTCTATATTCAATAAAGCCTGCCTACTTAAAATTCCATCTTGAATATATTCAGTAGACTGATCAAGATCTTCAAATGAATATGTATGATCTATATAGGTATCATTGTTATAATATCCCGTTAAAAGATCAGAAGTTCCATCTCCCCAGTCAATTGTAGAGTAAGTATGAGAAATTGAAGCATTAACCTCTGTACCATATAATACTACACGATATGGAGTTTGAATTCCGCTTGGTATCGCAAGCAAAATACTTATTTTTTCATCTCCAGAATTCATAACTGGCATATCTAACCAATGAGAAGGACGAACCCAAGGCTCAAAACCATCATTATCCAAAGGCGTAGAATCATCATACGGTTCTATAACCGATATTCTACCCACATTCGTATTACCTACTTTTAGATTTGCCATTACACTATAACCCAGTTTGAATTGTCAGATTGGAATGTCATAGATTGATATTGAGTGCTAATTTCTACAGAAGTTTGACCGTCAATGGTTTGACTACCAATACCACTAACAACAACTGTACCAGTACTAATATTTTTAACATTAAATGCCGTACCTCTATTGCCAACGGATGTAGGTAATGTAAAGTTTAGTCCAGAACCAGCAAGTAATGAATAATCCGTCAACTGAATTGCGGTATCAGAATAAACAGTACGTATTGGGTATTGAATTGGACCCTCTACAGATGAGTCTGTAATTATGTAGAAGGTTGCGGGATCTGGAGTAAGCGCATCGTACTCAGCTTGTGTTAGCTGTTTAATATGGTAAATTTCATCACTAGTAATAACTCTTTTACCACTAGCCACAATATTGCCACTTAGCGCAACATCAACACCATCATATATAAATGTATTATTACCACTTAAACTTCCGCTATCGTCAAAAAATCCAATGCCACTTGGAACACCAGTAGAACTACCGCCAGCGCTACCTAACAGCCCAGACACCGTTAAAATGTCGGCATCAGCTTGATCCACTCTAGATTCAAAATACCCAGAAATAGCCGCATCTTCACTAGCATCAGTAATAATGTAGAACGTGGCGGAATCTGGCGTTATAGCGTCATACTCAGCCTGCGTTAATTGTTTAATGTGGAAGATTTCATCACTGGTGATAATTCTTTCACCGCTAGCATACATCGTACCACTAAGACGTACATCTTGACCGTCATAAGTTAATGTATTATTACCTGTTAAGCTAGCGTCATCAGCAAAAAATGTTAAACCGCTAGGAATTCCTGTGGGAGTTAATCCAGAGACAGTTATTATATCAGTGTTTAATTGATCTGTTACGGACTCAAAATAGCCAGATATAGCTGTGTCTTGAGATTCCAAATATCCAGATATAGACGGCGCATCTGTAATAATATAGAAAGTGGCCGAGTCTGGTGTGATGGCATCATATTCAGCCTGTGTAAGCTGTACAATATGATGGATATCTGGACTGGTTATTACCCTTTCTCCGCTGGCATTTATATAGCCATCAATCTCAATATTTTGGCCGTCATAAGTTAATGTGCCATTACCCGTTAAAATTCCGTCATCACCAAAGAAAGCAATCCCACTAACAACACCTGTTGGGTCAGAAGCACCACTGATAGAAACAATATTCGTGGAGCTATCATAAGAAACAAAAGTTCCGCCAACCCCACTAAAGGAAACCGTCTCACCAGCATATATGTTTTCTGAATTAACACCATCACTAACTGTCCAGTGACCGTACAACAATCCAGATACAGTATCAACATCAATATTTAATTGTGATATATCATTATCATTATCAGTTATTTGTGATTGTAGATTACCACTTGTAGTACCAATTAAAGTAGTTAGAGTGTTGGCTACGTTTGCATCATCGTTAAGGGCGGCGGCTATCTCGTTAAGAGTATCAAGAGTAGTTGGTGCGCCATCTACAATCATAGCGTAAACGTCACCACTGATACTTGACAAGTCTACATCAAAACTTCCGCCAGCATTATTTGTATAAGTAAGTGTACCAGCAGAATAAGCTAAACTAACGCCACTAGTATCAAAGGTAGACAAGCTAGATAAGTCAGCAGTAAAGCTACCGCCATAACTATTATTATATGTTAATATATTGCTAGTAAAATCAAAGCTCTCACCGCTAGGAGTTAGCAGTCCAGATACAGTTCCAATATCTGATGTGTTTTGATTAATAGAATCGCGAAGCGCACCAGAAGCGGTTGCTAGATCCGTGTTTGTTTGATTGATGCTGTCACGCAAAGCTCCAGAAGCAGTCGTGATATCAGCGACATTTTGGTTGATACCATCTCTAAGAGCGCCAGAGGTAGTTGTAAGATCAGAATCTAACTCATTGATACTGTCTCGCAAAGCGCCAGATGCCGTCGTGAGATCAGAATCTAATTCATTAACACTGTCACGCAAAGCACCAGAAGCAATTATTATATCCGCAGTATTTTGATCTATGGCGTCCTGCAAATTTCCACTTGTTTGATCTATGTAACTTTCCGCCCAGCCACTAACAGCGGTCGCTGTGTGATCTAGCCCGTCTATATAATCTTGGAAGTATCCACTTTGAGTTACTATATCTGCGGCATTTTGATCTATAAGCGCACCACTACCAAATGGTAGAGCGGCGGTTGTTTGAATAGTTGTATCAGCAAATCTAATAGCAT
>Ga0222719_10006034_pt1 | contig 10356 bp, 25 predicted proteins | sample C33_34DmetaG_FD_165039 | JGI IMG/M metagenome (GOLD analysis project Ga0222719, IMG submission 165039) | Estuarine water microbial communities from San Francisco Bay, California, United States - C33_34D | ecosystem: Environmental > Aquatic > Marine > Unclassified | place: USA: California...
CTTTTAATCCAATCAAGTTTCCATGTTTGTTTAATCTCTCACCACCAGCAGATGTAACAGGTGCAAATATCTTAGACTTCTTAGGTCGTTCTATACCACCTTGATACACATACTTGAGATAATCTTGTGCGATTTTTTTAATAAATATTAATGCAGATAAATCATTGGGTTTAGCTCTAAATCTTTCAGGCATATCAACTGACTTAATTGTAAAAGGAGTAGGTCTATCTAATTTCTTTTGTATTTGTGCTCTTTGAGCATTAACAACCTTTGCACCAATTTCATTGATAGCCTTTGCAGTTGCAATAGGAAGTTTCTTTCTATGAAACAAACCCATCTTCTTTTTAAGTTCTTTCTCATTAGATTTAATCTGTACTGTTACAGTCATCCCTTTCTCCAATGTGATTGTGTTTGAAACTTTAGACCTAATGCTTTAGCTTTTCTTCTGATAGTAGATGGATGCACGTCATAAGTCATAGCAATATCATGTGATGATTTTCCTTCCTTAATCTTTTGTTCTAATTTTTGTTTATCTATCTTCATAAGTTCTCGTAATGTTCTATTAACTTATTAATATACCAAACAGACTTCTGTAAGTCTTGTATATTGCTATCTTTGTATTTGTGACGATGCAAGTATTTAATTGCATTACCTTCAAGATATGCAGGAAATTCTCTGCCTAATTGTTGTTTGATATAGTCAATACATTCTAGTCCACCCTTGTTGTAATGTGGTGGATGGTTTACTTGGTCACTCATTTACTTCTCCATATTAAATAAATCAATTACTTTTTTATTAATTTTAATTTTGTTTTCAGAATCATCATTTATATAACTACTTAATAAATCCCATGTAAAATTTGAATATCTTATAAATTCTTCTTTTTCATAATTAGCTCTAAATATTTGCTCTTCATTTTTTATTAAAATACTTTTTCTTATGTCTCTAGCAACTAATACAAAAAATTCAATTTCTTTTTTAGGATATGGTTTCCAATCACCGAGAACATTACTACCATCTTGTCTTTTAGAAAAATTTCTTTTTCTGCATTCAAAAATATATCTATTTTTATCAAAATTAAACTTTGATGATTTAACCTGAACACCATAATATTTATCTAGATTCTTTACTACAAAATCTTGAATACTACTTTCAGGGGTTTCTAAAATTTCAAAACCTCTAAAAGAAAATTCTGATTTTGCTAACATTTCTGATGCATGAGCATTTGTATAATTGCTCATTTCTCTCTCCTTATTATTTCATTTTTACATTTTTGTATGACCTTCTTCTTAGAACTTGGTGATTCAATGTAATCATTTAGCTCTTTAAGTGTCATACACTTCAGATAGTAATGCTCAGTATTTGTCTTACCTGTAGCTCTATCTCTAATCTTTGCACTTGGTTTTAGTTTAATTGGCATAGTTGTTCCTCTGTTAAGTCATATATTTTTATACAATAATTTTGTAGAAATGTTAAAGATATTACATATGCATCAATTTCTTTGCCTTGAATATAATGAAGAGTTTCTTGTATACCATTATGTTCTACACACAACTGAATATTACTTGGTTCTATAAGATATATTTTATCTTTAATCATATATGCCCAATGGTCTGCTGTTGTAATATTTAAACCTGAATCAAGCCCATTACATCTAGTCTCAATAAAAACATTACCAGTCTTATGTGCTTTTGCATCTCGTTTTACTTCAACTGTTTTATTTGTTTCAGGAATCATAATGTCAAACTCAGCATGATTACCTTTAATCTTGTATGCTTTAGGATGTTTTAATTTAATTAAATCTAAAACAACTGATTCTCCAACCTCACCATAAGGTAAATCTCTATTATAAAAATTGCTCATTTCTTCTTTTCCTTTTTCTTTTTACCAAATATCTTTTCCCAATTAGCATCTATCTTCTTCTTATCTTCAGGTCTACGTTTACTACCTTTACCACCATGCCACTTAGACATAATTAACCTTCTGAAAATTAACTGACTTATCTAATTTAGATAGCAATACTTTTGCTTGCATGAAATCTTTAGGCAAACATCTTAATAATTCTTCTACACTAAATATCACCATATCTTTTTCATCTTTGTGTATTTTTTCTAATACAGGTTTATCAGCATCAGTATCACAAATCAAAGCTGTCTTATTATCAAAGTTAAAACATCTAGCATTAGGTTGTATTTGTATATATCCACTTTCTTCACATTTGATATTTAATTGCTCAAAAGCTCTTATCATCATCTCAACCATTTTTACTTTCTTTTGAGTAGAATCGTTTTGTAAAGATTCTTTTAGTAGTTGTTCTGCTCTACAAAACTTAATCTCAAAATTAACACCTACCATTTTGAAGATACGTTTTCGATTACCCCACTTAACATAAGTATCAACTTCATAAGTTCTTAATTCTTTTAACTTTTGCTCTAAAGTTTCATCTAAATATGTTTTTATTGGTTTGGTCATAATACTCGAATCTCATAGTGGTTTGGGTTGGTTGTATTAGAAATACAAACCAAACCAACCAACTTTTTGATGATTTTGCTAAAAAACCAAACCAAAACCAAACCTAAACCAAACCTAAACCAAACCATATTAATAGTTATCATCATTTTTAAATATCTCCTTATCTAAGTTTTTAGACTGATAACCATATCCTTCTTTATAGTGAACTAGCTCATGGTCTTTCAAATCTCTAAGTCTTGTCTTTAAAGTACTATCATTAATCTCCATCTCATTCAAAAGAATAGTATATTTCACCCAATAACTAACAGGGTCATTTGGTGCTTTTTCTTTTTGTATCTTCTCAATAGCTTTTATTGTAGCTTCTCTAGCTTTTGATATACCTATCTTTTTAGGAGATTCATCAGTTAATGCCAATACGCCTGAAGTAACACCTTCATATCCATATAATGTAAGTTCTTTAAATTGGAAATAAAGGTCATCAATAGGCGTACCATCCTTAACTAATGTTTGCTTCAAAGTAACAAGCATAGCTTTATCATCGCTGTTCTTATCTCTATCGACTCTAAATTCATAATCAAGAGCTGCTGGTAATACTGAGCTACCTCTTGCTCTACCATTAGAACCATGACCTGTATGATGCACAATAACCATAGATGCTTGAAATTCTTCTTTAAGCTCGTCAATACGCTGTATAAATTTGTTCATATCCTCAGTGCTGTTTTCATTGAGCCCATAGTTTCTAGCAAGAGTATCAACAATAATCATGCCTACATTCCCATGCTCTCTTTCTATGTCTCTGCAAACTTCTTGCAACATAGCAAATTCAGCATCATCACCTATTCTTGAACCTCTATTAGATATTAATAATGGTGCTTCAGATAAACTTCTGCTATAGAACTGCTCATAACTCTTAATACGTCTAGCAACAGCAGTATGACCTTCACCAGCCAAATAAAGCACTGTAGATGGTTTAGTATCAAATCCATAAAAATCTTTACCTGATGCAATAGAGCAAGCCATAGCAATAGCTATAAACGACTTACCACTTTTAGGTGCTCCATAAATACTTGTAACTGTAGCTCTTTCTATACATCTGTCTACTAACCAGTCAGGCTCAGTCATCTTTTCCATAATCTCATTGACTGTTTGGAAATATAAAGCACCCTTTGGTCGTTCTACTTCGCTTTTCTTTATGTAATCTTCTAACTCCTTTGAACTTTTAAAATAACCTGATTCGTATGCATCATATAAATCATCTTTTTCATTAAAATCTGCTGGTGGTTGTATCACCTTAACTTTGCAGTTATTTTCTTTTAAATACTTAGATAAATCATTTGCACATTTCATTCCTGCTTCATCATTGTCAGGAAATATAACTACTTCTCTTCCATATATAGGACTCCAATCTGCTTTTTGCCAAGCATTAACTCCACCATGCCAAGTACAGCTATCACCCTCATAAATCGCTTCACAGCCACGTAGAGCCTTCTCACCTTCATTTATGATAATAGCCTTGTCAGGGTACTTATTTGTGTAATAAATAGGTAGAGAGCCTTCAGGTCGCTTCATAGACCAACTGCTATCAGGATTCAGGGTAAATGGTGCGTATTTTTGCTTAATAAAATGTCCTTCAGGGAATCTTAAAACCATAAAGTTGTCAGCATACTTGACCTTCACAACTGCTTGCTTGTAAAGGTCAATCATCTGCTGTCTAGAGAATGACTTAGCACTACTTGCGGTCTTTGTTTTTAAAGGGGAAAAACCGCTTAATAAGGAGTCATTAGATTGTAATGCTAAGTCATAACCAAACTGTTTTAAAACTGTATTGACATCTTGATTCATATGTTTGATTAAATCTATTAATCCACCACCTAAATCGTTTTCAAAATCCCACCAAGTTCCAGCATCAATATTAACTACTAGTGAACCATGAGTTCCATATCGCCATTCATGTGACTTTTTAGAACTAGGCTCACCTAGTAGTTGTAATGCAACTTCAGGTGCAATTCTTTGCCAATCTACTGACTGCATCAGAATGGTATATCTTCATCTGTCAGTAAATCGTTGCTATCGTTTACCTGTTTATTAACTAAATCAGATAAACCATCATTAGGACTTTTAAATCCATCGTCTGCATTTGCATCACCATCATTATCATAAAATGGTGGTATCACAAAGTTATCAAATCTAGGTGCAAACTTAGTAAACTGAAAGCTAAGCTCACTTGACCTACCCATGCCAACCTGTATTTCTTTTGAACCCTTGTATTCAACAACAGGTAAAGAATCACTATTAGCATCCATTTGATTCCAAAAGCTACTTAGTATCTTATTAAAAGCACTTGATTCAGCAAACGTGAATCTACTCCAAATAAGTGCATGGTCATGTCCGTGTGGCATAACACAACAACTAAATGCTCTTTTCCAATCGTCTGCTGGTTTAGGTTCTGCAACACCAAACTTAGCATCCCATTGATATTGATATTCTCCTGCATATCTTCCCCAGCCACTTTTAAAAGTTGCAGGGTCTAATTGCAAGAACTTCAACTCAATTTCAGTATCTCCATTTAAAAAGAACTTCTGTTGAGCAGTTTTGAAAGCAAGATAAACTTGCTGACTCTCACTGTTGGGATTACTCATCCCACCCAATATGTCTACCATATTAATTCTCCATATTAATGTATTGTTTTCTCAATACTGTTTAAATAATCAGCTTCAAGTTGGGTATAACACCTTTCCTTAAAACTTTCATAATCCTCGTCATTATAAATTCCGAGAAAGCTACAGGCATTCTGAATTTTTTCATAGGCGAACCTACAATAATCTTCAAAGTCCTGCTCAAGCAGGTAGCTGTTTAAATCCATCTGCTCTTTGTATGATTTCATCTAACCTTTCACATATATCTGATAAAGGACACATATATGTGCATTCCCAATTAGCTTTATCAAAGTTGTTCATTAAAAATAGTGGCACAACAGTCATAATGCTTCTTCTATCAAACTTGTATATCAATATAGGTATCAAGTTATCACCAGCACTATCTACTGCTTGTTGCCACCATTCGTTCTTGTAAATGTTTTGCTTGCCATTGTTCTTATATCTCTTACATTCAATAGCAAAGTTTCTAAAATAAATGTCAGCCATACCCTTAGTTTGATATTGGTCAAGATTTCTTTTTACTCTCTCATCTAAACCCTTTTCTTCTAAAACTGCATTAAGTTTATTAACTATAACTCTCTCAAAAGCTGCACCTTTATTTCTACTGTTTACCATTAATCTAACTCTCTAATTACATATATAAATGCTAATACACTTAAAATGATTCCTATAAATACTAATCCAAATATTCCTGCAATAAAATATAGAATCCACTCAAGCATTAAACTCAGTCCTTACTACTTTGCCACTCATATAAGTTATTTCCCTGTAATGCTTACCAGCACCTTTTTGAAAATAATATGTTTTGATTTGCTTATCTAGTTTTTCTTGCTCTAGTTCTTTTCTACGTTGCTCTACTTTTGCTTTATGCTGACCCATGATTATTCTCCTTATAGGAAACCATGCCTAGCTTCAGTATCAACTGAGTAGCAGATTCAATGTTCATATTATTTTTGATGGCAAAGATTTTGATATCCTTATGTAATTCTTCAGGAATCCAAAGTGCCTTTTTTGTTTTTTCGTCCATAATGACTCTCCGTTTTTTATATTAATATTAATTTGATAATAAAGCTAGAACTTTATTACCTACTTCTCCAAAAACCCTTATACTAATCTCAAGGGCAATTGATAAACTCTCCATAAATCTAAATACTCTCATATATCTATTTGCCCTTACTTACAACACCAAATCCACAACATTAGGACTATTGTAAATACTAAGAGGTTTACCTTTTTGATATTCTTTATAATCATTCAGATATCTCTCCATCATAGTCCAGCCATAATCCATTTGTTCTTTTGTGATTCTAAATACCTTAGATGCATAAGGATGTACTTTCTCTTGAGCTATGAATAAGAAATCAGTGACTTCATATCCTGCCATCTCCATCCCTCTTCTATAAAATGATGCTTGTAAGTCGTAGCTGTACTTCTTAACTGAATTACTAAAAGCATAAGGTTCGCATGATTGTGTAGTCTTATAATCTACTATCACAATCTTATTATCTGAATTAGGTGCATCTAAAGGTGGACACATTAAATCAGGTCTGCATTTACAAAGCACATCATCTTCATACCAGTAAATACTTGCTTCTGCTATCTTGCCCTTTGCATTTAGATAAGCATTACCCTCATATATCATATTGTCCTTCATGCCTTGTATAACTTTTGCATCATCTTCTTTAAGAACTATATAACCAGCTTCTTCATATTCAGCCTTCTCTTCTTTATATGCTTTAGTATATGGAGAACCTGTAATTACTTTGACCTCTTTATCAAATGCTTCTTGTCCTTCTACTAATAAAGCATGAGCTGCTGTTCCAAACTTTAATGCTGGTGATTCCTCTTGCTTATGCTCAACAGCATGAAGCTGAGACTGACCAAACCTTCTGATGTAACTAGAGCTAACTCCTACGCCAGCATGATAGTCCTGATTGGGTATATCTTTATAAATAAGAGCCTGACCTTTTTGCTTAGATTCAAACTTCTTTAGTGATTCTATTTTCATTCTTTGTACTCCAATATTTTTTGAGCATATTTTTGTAATACCTGAAATCCAGTTACCTTTTTTTCAATGAAATTTTTAAATCCTTTCCAGTCAATTTCATATTTTTCTCCTATAGCTTTATATGTACTAATTTTTGTAGCACCAACATCTAAGTATTCATTAACTTCATTGGTAATAATACTTCTAGCTTTTTTTATTTCACTTGCACTTTTCATCTTGCTATTCCTAAAATATATTTAACTTCATCTAGTGAATCCCTGACCTTGTATTCATCTTTACCAACTTCAACAATAACTTCACTGGTGAACTGGTCTTTATAGAAACCACTGATTGCTCTTGGTGGTATATTTAATTCACCACCACCTAATAAATTAAATGTTACATTCATTTTCTATTGTTCCTGTCGTTGATTAAAAGTGCAGCACCATAAGATAGGTAAGCTACAGCAGCTACTAATATTAATAATTGATAGTCCATTATTTCTTCTCCTTTAAATTTAATTTATGAATCTTATAAATGCTTTTCTGATACTCAAAATCAGATTGCATATCTTCCCAAATCTCATCTTTGATTTCTTGTTTGATAGAAGCATCAACTTTAGTTACTAATTCAAACTCAGACTTCTTAGGAATCCACCATTGATGATTCAATGATTTGTATTCAGGAGATGGTTGACCTGAATCTTTCCATCTCCATTCAATAGCACCATGTTTGGTATTGCACATTAGGTTCATTATTTACTCTCCTCTAAATATGCATCAACTATTCTCTCAAAGAAACTAGGAGACCATTGTGTATAAAATATTGATTTCAAGAACTCATAATGCTCACCCTCTCTTCTTTTAAGAGCATCATGTAGTTCACGATTGTTTCCAACAATTTTAGCTAAACTATTTATATAGTCAGCTTTAGTTGTTTGATTGCCTTTACCTGTTTTCCCTACGCCTAACATTACTTCTTCTCCTTAGTTAATTTAACCTTATGCCCTTGAGCAATTAATCTAGCTCTCTTCCTAGCCATGTAGAATAAGTCGCTAGTCTTGATAGCAACCACCCAGCCTAAGCTAGGTAGTTGAACTTGTAGTGTGTATCTAGTCATAATACTTGCTCCTTAAGTTTTAATTCTTATATGGTATACCCTCATCCCCACCGGTGTGGCATTCGCTGCAATAATGTTTAGGTGGGATTGTATAATCTGCGTCCCAAAATTGTGAGCCACCACATTCATAAAACTCCCACTTATTATCCCAAAAATAACGATAGGCTTTTGGTTTGCCTAGTTTGAATTTTTTATTGCATTTATTACAATTTACTTTATTTGTCATGTTATTTAACTCCTTATTTTTAATTAACATACTCCCATTATATATATATGTATATAAATGTAAAGAATTATTTATGTATTAAATTATAGGATTTAGAACTGGTACTGAACTTAGATTGTCTAGTGTTTCTTTAAGAGAATCTAATTCCATAGATTCAGTGATAACTTTATTATCAAAAGTAAAATAGTTTTGTGATGATGTGTTTGCTTTGAACATGATTCGCTTTTCTTCTCCATCAAAGAATACAAAAGCTAATATATCGCAATGATAGTTTCTATAAGTTTCAGACATTGACCTTGAAGTTTCAGCAGCAAAGATAAACTTCTTTTCTTTAGTAGCCCTTCTGCTTTTTACTTGCACTGTATATTTTGACCGACCAAATTCAGTCAGCAAATCAGCAGGATGTTTTTCTTGGGTGGGATAACAAAAGTCAGCGTATTCAAGCAGGAAAGTTTGAACTAATGATTCTCCTAAAGCACCAAGTCTTGAATTAGCTTGATGTTGGTCTGATGTTTTTCTTGGCATTTTGACATAGAGCTAGTTTTCTTGAATTCCTAGCACATCTTGCTGGGGTTTGTTGATTATAACGACTTCGCAAAATCTCTTCTGATGCTTCAAGATAAGCACCCATTTCCATTAATGCTCTTGTTCTTCTAAAATTCATCCAACCAGTAATACCCATTTGAAACGTACAATCAATTGCAACTTCCTGACAGGGGATTGGTAGCTGTCTCCATACGCTCCAATTTTTATCTAAGCTAGCTATCACTCTTTCTATATCATTCTCTAAAAGATACATAGCTTCATCTTCTGATATACCATTCTTATCCAAGCAACGACCTACGCCAATTGTGTTGTAGTCTAAGCTGCATTTATACAAGTTAAGACATAATCCTTCATTCTTAATTAGCATTTCTTTGATATTGTCGTACATTATTTTCCTAATGGTTTATAGATAAAAAATGCTGATAGTAAACTAGCACCAACTCCTGTTGCTAGAGCTTCAGTCCAAAATGCTCCAAAGTGAGTTGGATGTACTAATAAATCTGCTATAAACGTGCAGACACCTAAAATAATTGCTGGTGAATATTTATGTTGCATAAAACTTTGATACCAAGATTTCTTGGTTAGTGAAGCTAAAGTAGCTGCAATAATACCAGTTACATTAGCTTTCCAAAAATGTGTAAAAGTTAATGCTGATAAATCACCTTCAACCATCATTGGATAACAAATAGCAAATGCTTTTGCCCAGTTTTGATAGAACTCAGTATTTTTTATTTTATTTATTATTTGCATTTTGTTTCTTATATGCTTCTAATTCTGTTCTTAAAATAATAACCTCTTTTTCTAATTTTATCACTTGTTCTTCTAATCTTCTTATGTCAGGAAATAAATATTTATTTTGATTAGCTCTTAGGTTTTGTGTCTCTCTTAGATTAAAGTCTATCCTTTCAGTTGTATGTGCATAACCCCAAACAGCTACAGCTATAACACCTATAATTTGTAAAAGATAACTAAGGGATATATTTAAACTTGATTTATCATCAACTTTAGCTAGTTCACTCATTTGCCTACGCCCTTAATTCTCTCAAAGCTCCTCATCCCACCAAGTCCTAACATACCCATTAATACAGGTAACATAGTTGATGTATCTGCTTGAGGAACATCAATGCCAAATGGTGCTAATAAAGGACTAATAAGAAAGTTGACTGCAAAACCTGCAACACACACCCAAGCTGTTGCTGGTCTCCAAGATGATTGAAACCAGTTACCTTTAGCTTCTTCTTTGTTTACAGATATTTGTGCCTTAGCAATTTCGTGTATATGCTTTTCAGACATTGTAGCAATTTCATGTGCAATTCTTTGTTTGGTGTCAGCATCAGGAATGAATTTAT
>Ga0222719_10006035_pt1 | contig 10354 bp, 7 predicted proteins | sample C33_34DmetaG_FD_165039 | JGI IMG/M metagenome (GOLD analysis project Ga0222719, IMG submission 165039) | Estuarine water microbial communities from San Francisco Bay, California, United States - C33_34D | ecosystem: Environmental > Aquatic > Marine > Unclassified | place: USA: California...
CGTTGTAACACTAAACCAAAGTCTAACTATGATTGCTCGGTTGCATCTCATGGTACGAAACAAGACTGTGATAGCTATGTGTTCGTGAGGATACTGACTGATCTCAGTAAGGCTTGGATACTAGGTAGCATTAGTAAACAAGAGTACTACGCTAAAGCTACTCGATATAAAAAGGGTCAAATAGATCCAAGCAACGGCTTTACGTTTAAAGCTGATTGTTATAACTTACCTATAAGTGAATTAGAGCCAATCAATGAAATCAAAGGTGAAAGCGAAACTGTTCTCGTTAGAAGCGTTTCTTAATAAGGATGGAAATGTTGAGATACTCTACGATGCAGTAGATCCAAATGAATTTGAGAAGACCATGAATTTAGGTCTTCCCATGTATGAAGGTACAAATAAAGTAACTCAGTTGATAAAGTATCTGAAGTCTATGGCACAAGAGATCATGGATAAATCGGGTAGGTACGTATGATAGAGTGGTGGCAAATTTGGCTACTGGTAGCTATCACTATCAACACCACTATCAATACAATTGTTTTCTTCAGAGGTCGTAAGATAATGAGAAAACGGGATAAACCTACTTCTTCTTCCTCATCATAGCAAAGTCTTTACCTGATATTTTACCATCTTTGTTTTTGTCTAGCTTGGCTTGACCACCATACATCATACCCATGTCAAACTTCTTCTCATCAGTCATCATGTTCCCTTTGGGGTTCATCATACCTGATTGGTTAGACTTTCTGTTTTGTTCAGCAAGTCCACCCATTTGCATCTTTTTCTTTGTAGCCGTGCCACCGTACATCATGGGCTTTCTCATGGTAGCACCACCACCGTACATCATGCCTTTACGTGGTCCATTGTAGTAAGTCTTCATTGGGTATTCTCCTTGTTTTGGGTTTCGTTATTTTCTTCTTTTTTGGGTGAGTTGAATATACCCTCGAAGATAGGTTTACCTTGATACTCTATGTTATATTCAGTCATATCATCTTCTGATATAAACTCTCCGGGAGCTTTTGAACCAGTTCGTGCTAACTCTGTAGCTAGAAATTCTTTTACTAAAGTACCAAAAGTTTTGACATCATCTGGTGATACGTTTCGTGGGTTTTTAAGAAGCTCTCCTATTATTCTAGCACCATCTTTACTTCTGGCCGCTAACAGAACTAACTCATTTCCTTTCTGCATTGCAATTCTAGCTCCAAGTTCACCTGCAACATATGTAGGACTAACCATACCTCTTGCTAAGTTAAAAGCTCTACTTATGAGTTCGTTCGGAGATACATCTCTTACCTTGCCAGTTATATCAAACCGTTGCAAAGATGTACCTTGTGCATATTGCATGTAAGTTCCAATGTCATCAAGATATTGTACATGATCTTGATCTAGCCCTATCTCTCTCAGTATTTTCTGAGTATTCGTGTTATTTAAATCTGCAGAAAGTTGTCCAGCATTAGTTAAAACATTTAACTTAAATGGCTGTCCATCAAAACCAGTAAGAGTTTTTTCTCCCCCTGATAATCCTGCCCTTTTAAGTAAGGCATTATTAACGTGATATATTACGCCACTCTTGAACTCGTTGGCTGCCATTTCTTCGGTAACACCATCCTCTAACTTTCTTGCATCTATATAAGACTTTCGTATATCTCTTATGTAATTAGGAGAACCAAACTCTATGTAGTTTGTGTAGAATTGTTCAGAATCCCTTATACCTGCAATCTTTTCAAGTTGATTAACCGCTTTGTTTTCTATTTGATTGACAGCATTAGCTCTAGTCATAAGTAAGCTAGTGCTGTCATTTAACTCTGTAGTCAGCTTATTATATTGATTTTCTGCCTGTCTGCTTAATCCTACAAGTTTAACAATATCTTTTTCTTCTTGAACTATGTCTGCCAGATCAAATAACTGACGAGATTGTATGTTTCCATCTGCATCTTTTACTTTAACTGTAAAGATATCTTGTAAACCTGCAATGTTTTGTCCCGCTTCAAAATTATATTCTGATACACGAACTGGATAGCCCCCTGCTACTTTACCTTTTATTCTGTCAATGACAGCTTTTCTTGACTCACCCCAGTGTTCGTACAGGCTAGCTTTTACAAGATTAGAGACTACCTCTAACTTCTTTTGCCCTGCTGGAGTTGACACATCAAATACTAAAGAGTTATCAGGCATATCTCCTGCTGTCCAAAATCTTACAAGACCTTCCATATTCTTTTTTAAACTTCTCTTAGCTGCCATCTTGTTATTCATAAGATCTTCAATATTTTTACCAAAGTCTTCGTGAAAATTTTCAGGCTCAAGACCATTTTTATACGGATACTTGTACCCACCTTCTGCAGGTTCTACATAAGCAGGTCCTGTTCTTGCGTTATCTATCTTGTCTCCATAAGACCCTTTTCTTATAGGATCAAAATGTATTGCACGATATTGTGATCTAGCTGATTGTATCTGGCTATACACTTCAGGATTAGCTTTTATAGTTCCCTCGATTGTATTAGCAAAATCTGTATATTGTTTAGCTAGTTGAGGATTAGAATTTTCAAGACCTCTAGCTACTCTCAAAAAGTGACCTCTCATCGCATCCAGTTCAGATGGTTTTCCAACAAACGGATTAAAGCCACTACCTTCTCGTCTACTCAAGTGTAGAGCTACATCTAAAGGAGTAGCTGTTTCACCTAAGAAATCATCAGGTGCTTCTTTTGCTGTAAGTGGATTTCTGTGATAAGTCATTAGCTCACCGAACTGTTCTTTATCTAATTCAAGTTGTTTTTGAATACCTCTTACTGCCATACTGTCAAGTGCAGTTCTAGCCTTTCTACCTGAAGATCCTCTGAAGAAATCTCCTTCAGGACTAAATAAATTTCTTATGGCACTTGATGATAGTTCATCTTTTCTATCAAGCATGTCATCAACTACAGACCTTATATCCATCTCGATGTCTAAATCATCAACTGGCTTGTATATTAATCTACCCATTGAATCTAACTTATCTTGTTGAGCATCGTACACATCTTCTATGTACCTACCCATTTTTTCTTTGTAGCCTTCCTGTCCTCTTAGAGCTATGATATTATCCCCTCTGTCTTTTAGGGCTTTCATAACATCCTCAGTAGTCTTTGCATAAATGCTTCTCTGTAGTTCTAAATTTTGGGTAGCACCAGCAGTTAGTTTTATCTCCATTTCTGCTAAGTTACTTATTAAGTCTGCATCTAAAGGTTGATCAGGGTTCTGTATGATTGCATTCTTATAGTCTTGCAAGCTACTCATGTATTCTATTTTTGTTTCATTTATAGATAGTTGAGTATCATTTGCAGCCTTTTGAAAGTTATTTACAAAATCGTTGACAAACTCTCCGTCGTCTAAATCAATGCCTGCTTCCTCATTCATCATTCTTTTCAACTGCGTAATAGCTTCATTTGCCTGAAGTAATGAATTCTCTTGAGCTAATTGATAATCTACAGCTTCCTCAATATTACTTGCACTTGCTTTTAACCTACCTGCAGCTCTTTTCTCAAGAGCCATGAGAGGAGCTAATCCAGATATATTAGCAAAAGATAATTGAAATAATTTTCTTGCTTCTTCTTTTCTTTTAGGATCTGTAAATCTTGCTAGTATTCTATTTCTTACTTCTTGATATTCATTGATAGACGCCCACACCATTTCTCTTTGAGCAGGATCTAAATTCTTAACTATTTTTGCAACTTCTTCGACGGCTATCCTTTGCTTGCCCGTAAGAGCATTGCCAAATTCATCTGTTAGTAAATCAAATCTTCTATCTATAAATAGACCTTTAGGGATAATTGGTATCATTTCTATAGTTGCAGCAAAGTTACTTACTGCACCCCCCGCAAGTCTATCTAAAAATTTTAGAGGTCCTCCTACGCCTTTTTTAATTAAGAACTGAGGTACATTTGTAGCTGTAGATAATGCACCAAAAACCTCTCCTACATCTGTGTCAAAGCCATAGTGGTTGGCAATCTCATAGCCCATAGCTTGCCCCATACCCATGATAGTTTCGTCAATTATCACATTTCTTGCGTATGTGTTTTTGGTGAATGGCATAACATGTTTTATTCTCTGTACTTCTAAGTTCTTTAACTGCTTTTCTAACAATGCTATTTCTCTAGCATTTCCTACATCTTTAGGATCTAATTTCTTTATCTGCTTTTGTACGGAGTCGACTTGCTTGTCAATCAAATTCAAAGTATTCTCTGCATTTAGGTCTACTTCGTACGCACCGATTGCACCTTTGTTTTTAAGTCTTCTACCAATGTTTGCAGTTGTTTGATACCAAGCTTTTGTGAAAGCATTAGAAGCATTATCTATTCTGCTTACTCTTAATACTTCAACGTTACTTAGACCTTTGTACTTGTATGGGTTACTTTGGCGAATCTCATCTGCTGTAGTAAATTGTTTTGCACCCTTTGTGGTAGCACCTTTTGCAAGAGAGTAACCTATGCCTACGTTCTCTACTATCATAGCAGCGGCTCGTTCTACCATTGGTAATTCGTTGAAACCAATCTTCAGTAATTCCTGTGCTAAGTCATCGTTGACTATAGGTAAATCTACAGTCTTGTCACCTACAGTAAGTGTGTAGTATTTGTCGTACTCTTCTTGTCCATATGTTTCGATGTACAATTTCTTTATATCGTCATTAAATGTTTGGGCTTGAGTAAGTCCGGGAAGAGCTTTTTCTATTGTTGTTTTATATGCGTTAAAAAATTTAGCCATGCTTGGTTGTCTTTTTTCCCAAGATTGAGCAAATGTTCCATCGCCTATTGCATCTTTGGTAGCACCAAATACATTGTATGCCATATGTGCTAAGACAGGTAAAAGTGTTACACCTCTTCCTGATTCAGCTAATCTTCTACTCATCTCAGTAAAGAATTGTCCTGTACTAAAGTAATCAACAAATAATTGTTGCACTCTACTATCTACAATTCGTGGTTCATTTGTTGCAGGGTTAGTTTTCTGCAAGGCATTCAGAACAATGTTTCTACCTTCTGTATACTTTACAAGCTTCTCTGTTGTCTTAGATGCTTGTGGATCATTTGCAAATACTTCAGGAGCTTTAGCTACGATAGGCTCTTGCTTTTGTTTTTCGGCTGATCGAGCCATAGATTCTATTTTACCGAGAGCATTGATGTCCCCTTGATTAGCTTTTGCTACAAGGTTAGGACTTACCTCTTTGCCATTTATTTCTGTAGTTTCTCCAGATAATATACTTTCTGGTGTTACCTGTTTACCTAATCTCTCCTGCTCTTGGGTGGCAACACTCTCTTCTACTAGCGGCTTTATTTCAGGAGTGACATTGGCTTGAGGATTAGGTACAATGGTAAATTCAAGATCACCAGTACCCTTGTTTACAGTTGAATCTTTTGTTTCAGACACAACAGTTTCATTTCCAGTTACTTCTTCGGGTATAGGTTTATTGGTATCTATATTTGATGTTATTACATCAGTTATTTTATTTGTTAAGACTTCCACTAATTAAGCTCCTGTTCTTTAAGGTTTCTTGTAAAATGTTCCGTCGCCAGTTGGAAGATACAAGCCTTCTTTACCTTTCAATCTTATACCCCTTATTGCATCTCCCCCAATAATTGTCCCTTTTATCGTTTCAGGTGCAATTTGGTTAAGATTGTTTTGGGTACTTTCCTGCTTTTTTTCAGGTAGAAGTGATTTTTTTTCTGTCTCTTGGTTATTGTTCTGGGTAGGTGTTTGTCCTTTTTTCATAATTTGATTTTGATCTACTTGTTTGTCACCTATAAAATAATCTTGAGTACCGTCTTCTCTTTCTTTTATAATTACAGTCTCTCCGTTAGGACCTATAAAAGTTGATGAGTCCCATGTGTCTACGTAATTAATTGAAATAGTGCTTTTTAATGTTTTACCAGCTTGTTCACCTTTCATAAGATTATTCAAGACTGCATTTGCATTCAGAATTTTGAAATCTCTTTGATTAAAATTTCTAGTGGTAGCTCCGTCAACAACTCTCTTTATCATTTCTATTCGTTCTAATCTACCGTTGAAATCATCAAAAACATCTCCAAGTTGAGTTATCTGAGATATTTTAGCTCTAAAAAATCCACTTGCTCCAAGTCTTCGTAGTTGTACCTCAAAGTCTTGGTTAGATAATCTACCTGCAGGATCGACGGCTCTTGCCATATTGGCAGCTAGTGCAATCATTATTGATTCTGATTTAGACATAGCTGTTAATTGACTTTCAATCCCACGTTCATCTTTTACTCTCTTAACTATTTCCATAAGAGTTTCTTCATTTACATCATCGTCCTTTTGACCGCCAGAAAGTATGTTACTTACTTGGTCTATTACACCTGTCTCAGCTACAATACTTCCAAAAGTTTGCTGTAAGAATCTAACCAATCCATTAGGAGTGCTTATAATAGATGATTCTACGTTCATCAAAGTTTTTAGTTGTTTTACAGTGTCTCTACTTGATTCATACTGCTTATTGAAATCGCTTATTTTTATACCTACAGATTTAAGAAAAAACTCATCTTTGTCTACGTCCTGTTTAAAATCAAAACCTTCTATACCTCCAACTAAACTTAATTTTTGATTTTTTTCCAATTTCATAAGTGGAGCTAATGCTCTGACTCTGTCCCCTATATTGTAACCTATATTATCATCAAGATATTTTATTATACTTTCTCTATTTTGTTTGGTCATATTTACAAGAGGTAGTGATGCCCCACGTTTTTCTAATTCTATTGCGTGAAAAATAGAAGGAAAGAATTTTTTGATTTCAAATTCAATTTTTAATCTATCTTCTGTAGTCTCTGCAGTAGGAGAAATTTTACCTATAGATTTTCTATATTTTGAAATAAATACACTGGGGTCTTTTTCACCATTCAAAATAGCTATTCTTTTTATTGACTCCATATCAGAAGGTTCTAATTCAAAGGCTATGTATTGAGTTTCTTTTTCAGATGTTAAATACGGAAATAGCACATTCTTTTTGCGATTTTGAGCAAACATTCCTGTGTCTTTTTTTCCAAATAGCCTGTCTTTAGCCACTTCTATATCCTGCTCTGTGTCATCTAAATCTACATCTTTTAGATAATCGAATTCTCCAAGAGTAGTGAATTGACCTTGAGGAGTTCCTACTTGCGGTATACCTGTTATTTTAGTTGCCCCTTTTGGAGTTACCATAGGACCTAATAAAGCCTTGTACAAACCTCTATTGGTTCTTAACACCCCATTAAAATATTTAGCAACTGATTCGTTTTCTAGTTCTTTTTTCATTCTTTTTAATTGTTCAGGTTTAGCTGCATACTTATCTATCTCTGTTAAAAAAAGATATGATCTTCTAAATGGATCTTTTTCTTTTGCGTACAAAGGGCCCATAGGTATCTTTAAATTTCCTAATTCAAAGTAACTACCGCCTACGTCATTCATAGTTCCCGCTATCTCTGTTATATCTAAATTCAAAGGGTCAGCTTTTCCTGTACCAAATAAACCGATTGGATTATCTTTTCTACTTTGATCTAAGTCAATTTTAGCTTGTTTTAACTTCATACCTAGTGAAGCAGGAACAGGGTTTCCCTCTGCGGCAGCCTTTGCCGTAGCTGCAAATAAAGTATCCTGTAGGCTTGCTAATCTTTGATCTTGAGTGGTTCTAGATGTTTGTTCTCTTTCTATGTTCTTTTGAAAGCCGCCAACGAGTCCTTGTACAAATGCTAAACCTATGCTCATACTGTTGCTTCCTCTTCTGTTTCTATCTGCTCTTCTTCGGGAGAATCATCCATCTCCATTTCTCGTGGCTCTGGCATATCCATCGTCATAAAGTTTTGCTCTTCAGGCTCTGATGGCATGTTACCTTGTCTGATAGACTCATTGACATTTTCTCTAATGAACTCAAACATGCGTGGGTTATTTTCTTTCATCATAGAGAAGAAAGTTTGATCATCCATTTGTCCTTCTGTGCCTGCATCTTCATTTTCAAACAAGCGATATGGAATACCTGCTTCTTCTGCCATGTGTGCGATGTACATACCGAGTGGCGGTTGAATAAGCATTCCTACGTCTGGCATAAACTTACCATCGTGAAAAGCTTGTAGCACGTAGCCTTCTACCATAACCTCTACAGATACTCCTGTATAAAGTAGCTTGAACATCTCGTCTCGTACTTTAGGTCTTTGTAGAGATGCTATTGCAACTTCCAACGCTTCTTCAGGATCTGTTATCTGAGGTGGCTTGCCCCATGCCCACCGTGAGTTGTCTTGTGTTAGAGAATGTCCGGGAGGTGCTACTGCAAAAGGATCTTTCGCTTCTATAGAACCTACAGGTGCTTCCATGTCCATTTCATCCATTAAGCTGTCCTCGTTCTTTGACTACGCTGTAATGTGGTCGTACCCACTGCTGTCTTTCTACCTTGTCCAATAGTAGGTGTAACAGTAAACTGACCGACCACGTTATTCATTTGTGTGTTGTATGAAGCATTCATCAAGGCTGCTAGTGCAGTCTGTATGTTAGGATTGTTAGCTCCGACTGCCATATTGACTTGGCTTGCTTGATATGAGGGAGTGCCACCACTTCCGGGGAACATACCCTTGTAGCTTCGTGGTGCTTTGTATATTTGAGTTTGTCTAAAAGGTTGCTGGGCCCCTTTTATTCTATTGCCCTTTGAGTCTATAGTTCCTGACAACATACCATAAGCTTTAGCACCTTGCTTGATAAATCCAAAAGCATCACTTACATCAGCACTCAACTGTGTGCCTGCTTCAATAATCTCACCAGCTTCCCATTCATCAGCGTACCCTATTGCTTCCGCACCCCAATCAACCATTCTATCCCACCATGACATTATTTAATTCCTCTTCGTTTTTATAAAGCCGCCCAAGTAGCAAGCCAGTTACCTACTCCTATGCCGATACTATCTTTTTGTTGCTGGGTATAAGTCTCTTTTGAATTAGCAAACTCCATAGCCATTATACCAATCTCATGTTGTCTTTGCAAGGCTGATTCAGACTTTTGAAAGTTCCAAGCAGCATTATCTCTGTACTTTTGCCACAAGGCATTCAAAGCAGACTGATTCATGTTGAACAGGTTTTGAACATTGATTCTGTTAGTTTCATTTTGTATAGCTGTATCGGCTGTGTTAACCTGTCGTCTCCAGTTTACGTTGGATTGATCGATAGCATACTGCATGTTAGAGTTGAACTTATCTCTTGCATCTTGCATGGAAGCATTGAACTGGTTCATTGCATTTGCTTCACCAACGTTAAATTGATTTATGGCAGCAGTTCTATTTGCATTGGCTGTTTCTACCTGTGAGCCTAACTCTGCAAAGAATTCTTGCACCTGTAGCTCGTTCTTAGCATTGAACTCTCTTCTTGCATTCTCTTCGGCCGCGTCTTTAAACAAAGCTTGTGTTAGAGCATTGAAATTAAGTGTGTTTGTTTGTTGCTCGGCAGTTAGATTTGCTGTGTCTACAGATAATAACGCCTGTGCGTTAGTTACTGCTGATTGCAATCTTGCAGATAAGTTAGCTTTGTCCATTGCCGCAAAGGTAGCAGCATTAGTTAGAGCAGTCTGTTGTTTGTTGTTTAGGTTTTGTAATTGAATTGTAGAGTATTTGTTTGCATCTTGGGTAGCAATAGCAATCCCTGATTCCATAACAGCTTGAGTTATGGCCGCAGAAGCCATACTAGAAGCACCAAGACCTCTAGCCTGCATGATCGCACCCACTTTCCTGACTGCAGGGGATGCCCACGGTGGCATCTCACCACCTTCTTCTAATGCAGACATAAGCTGTGTCATTTGGTAGCGTACTGTACCTCTTTCATCTAGCTCTTCTGTTTGGGCAGTTGCTACGGCTTCAGGACTTACTGTACCTTGTACTTCTGGCATGTAATCGCCAGTAGGCGTAATTTGAGCCGTATCCATAGTGGTAACACTTGGAGCAGTCCTCTCAATGCCTGTTATTTGCCCTGCACCTTCAGTACCAGTTGGAACAGTTGGCATAACTTGAGTTGGAGTTTGAGCAGTAGCTGCAGTAGAGGTCGTACCCAATGTGACACCTGTTGTGCCTTGAAGCTCGGCTTCTTTTACTTCAGGTCGAATTGCAGTTACTTGTGGAACGTTTGAGCCAATTCCCCCTGCGAGGTTAGCCATTTCCTGTTCAAGTTCTTGATCTGTGTTTATCGCTGCCATGTTTTGATTTCCTGTATCATACGTTGCAGTTCTGTAGTCCTGCATTACATTGGTTGCACCTTCGGTGTATTTCGGATTGACTTCTCTCATGTATTCTCCCGGAGGATTTGTTCCGGGAAGAAAATAATCAAAAGGAACAGCCATACTTTATTCCTATTACTTCATTACTATTGCGACA